>Ga0208549_100138_pt1 | contig 35181 bp, 34 predicted proteins | sample BED_host_MetaG_FD_187135 | JGI IMG/M metagenome (GOLD analysis project Ga0208549, IMG submission 187135) | Hot spring microbial mat communities from Yellowstone National Park, Wyoming, USA - BED_host_MetaG (SPAdes) (version 2) | ecosystem: Environmental > Aquatic > Thermal springs > Hot (42-90C)... | reverse complement strand
GGGCAACTATGGCACTGACCTTGCAGGAGGGGCTAGATACAACTATGATTTGCTATGGATTGTCTGGATGGCAAGCCTCATGGCCATGCTTTTTCAATACCTTTCAGGAAAATTTGGTATTGCAACTGGTAAAGATTTGGCTGAGCAGATAAGGCTATCTCTAAAAGGGAAAAGGGCGTATACAATTCCATACTGGCTTGCATCAGAAGTTGCTATAGCAGCTACAGACCTTGCAGAGTATCTAGGCACTGTTTTAGCTTTGAATATACTGTTCGGAGTCCCTCTGCTTTGGGGCTCTATATTTGGTGCTTTAGATGTACTCATAATTCTGGCTGTTTCATCAAGAAGGTTCAGGGTTGTGGAAAGCCTCTTTGCTCTCTGGGTTTCCATAATAGGCTTGGGCTTTCTTTACGAGCTCCTTATAGCTGGTGCGAGCCCTGGCGATATACTGATGCATTCTATGTATCCCACAATCAACTCTCAAACAATACTTGTAGGTGTTGGGATTATAGGTGCAACTGTAATGCCTCATGCTGTATTTGTACATTCGTGGCTGACCAAGAATAAGCTGAAAACAGGAGGTGCAGAAGAAAAGAAGGAGCTTATGAAGCTTCACCTTGCAGAAACAGTCATTCTGCTCGGAGTCGCTGCCCTGGTAAATGTAGCTATAATGGTCCTTGCTGCAAGGGTATTTTATCCTAATTACAGCAATGTACAGAGTGTAACTGAGGCATACCATATACTTAGGCCTCTCTTCGGTCAGGTTGCTGCAACAATATTCGGTATAACTCTTCTTGCTTCAGGTCTTTCTTCATCTATAACCGGAACCATTTCTGGGCAAGCTGTTATGGAGGGTATGCTCGGCAGCAAGTTTAATCCAATTATAAGAAGGTTGATAACAAGGTTTGTGAATGTATTTCCGACCACAATTGCTATACTGCTAGGCATTCAACCTCTTCAGCTTCTGGTTTACAGTCAAGTTTTGCTGAGCCTAATGCTTCCCCTGCCTATGTTGCCTCTGGTATTCTACACTTCAAACAGAAGAATAATGGGAGAATTTGCTAACGGTCATCTGATGAAATATCTAAGCTATATATCTGCGGTTACAATACTAATACTTAACGCTTATCTGATATACACAATCATTTAACCTGATATACCACTCTTGCAGCCTCCTCCTCAATCATGTTATCTCTTACTCTGTATTGCTTCCATGTATCTCTATCCCTGAATGTAACTGTTGAATCTTGAAGAGTCTGTCCATCAACAGTTATGCACAAAGCTGCCCCAACTTCGTCTGCCCTTGCATACCTTCTTCCTATAGAGCCTGATTCATCGTAAAAGGTATCAAATCCAGCAAGTTTAAGCCTTCTTTCGTACCCCCTTGCAATTCTAATCATATCTTCCTTTGCTACCAAAGGGAATACACACACTGATACTGGAGATAGGTATGATGGCAGGGAAAGAATAACCCTGTCTTCCTTGACCTTGTAAGAATGACATAAAGATGCTAGCATAAGCCTTTCTACTCCAAACGATGGCTCAACAACATGCGGCACAAATTTTCTGTGCATCACTTCCACAACCTCTTCTCTGACAAAGAACACATCTTTATCGATGTCAATACCAGCAATACTCTTCGGAATATCTCCGGTCCTATCCTTTATCCCTGAATACTCTTTCATTATATCTTTCCATCTTTCAGGGTATCTTTCTTTTAACTTCTCTATGTTTATACCCCATCTCTTCACCTTCTCCTTTCTTGGTTCTGCAAGGGGAACAGCTACTGTATAGTCACTTCCTGTCGCCTTCATATGAGAAGTAAGGTCGAAGTCAGTTCTGTATGCTATACCTGCAACCTCCAGCCAGCCATATCCATCTATATTCACTTCTAAATCAAAAGTCTGTTTTGAATAATGAGCTCTTTCATCCTCGGGAACTTCCCTGAACCTTATCGATTCATTTGGTATACCTAGCCTGTTAAGAAACTCCTGCGCAAGAAACATCATGTAACCCATCCATTCGTTAACTATAATACCATTAGCAATGCCATCTCTAAGCATAACCGACTTTTCCTTCTCTTCCTTTAAAATCGTCACCTCTCTCTCCAGTTCGGAATTGCCCAGCATTTCACAGCGAGGCTGTTCGGGGTCGAAGAAGACCTCAACCTCAAGCATTCTGAATTCTCTCAGCCTTATAAGTCCTTGCCTTGGGGAAATTTCGTTTCTAAACCCCTTGCCAACCTGGGCAACTCCTATCGGCAGCCTTTCTCTTTCAGTTTCAAATATTCTTTTGAATTCGACAAATATACCTTGAGCAGTTTCCGGCCTAAGATACCCTTTGCTGTTTGTGTATGGCCCAAGCCTGGTTTCAAACATGGTCAAAAAAGTTGATACTTCCCAGCCCAAATTCTTGCCACAGCTGGGACATTTAACATCCTTGAGCAATTCCTTCAAGTCCATTCCGTGCTTCAAATCTTTGCCAGCTTCCTGAACCAGATGGTCAGCCCTGAATCTCTTATGACAATTTAGGCATTCAGCCATCGGGTCCTTGAAGTTTTCCACATGACCAGATGCCTGCAAGATGGCTTCTGGCACTAAATTGGGAGTATCGACTTCTGTGAAGTCGTTTCTTCTGACAAAGATATCTTTCCAAACTCTTGTAATCTTTTCAGCAAGTTTCACACCCATGTTTCCAAGGACAAAAAGACCAGCAGCCCCGCCATATGGTTCGTATGCTGGCCAAAAGAATCCTCTTCTCTTTGCAAGCTCCATAACATCATCGTAGACCGAAGGCATATGGCAAGCAGCTAATTTCTGCCTCTTTAAAGTCTTATTATACGCATAATGAAAAATTTTCAGGCTAGCAAAATTCTAATACCTAATTGTTATTTGATATGCCATGCCCGTATCTCTCTATACAACAAATTATGTGCCTGGATACAAGGTGGATAAGGTAATAGGCTTGGTTTATGGAATAACTGTAAGGTCAAGAGGCTTAGGAGGTAACATATTAGCAGGCCTTAGGACTCTTGCAGGGGGCGAGATTGTTGAGTATACAGAGATGGCGCACCAGGCAAGACAGCAGGCTTTGGACAGACTTGCGCAGCATGCAGAATCTCTTGGAGCTAATGCAGTAATTAGTGTTATGTTCGACTCTACAGAGATTGGCAACACAATGGATGAGATAATCGCCTTTGGAACTGCAGTAGTTATCTCGCCTGCCGGAGAAACCCAGCAGCTGGTTAAATTAAGCTAGACGATAATAATAACAATAATCACTCTTTCACATACACCTTTCTTATTTTTTCTATCTCACTCTTGCTTAAAGTTGATATTATTCCAAACTGCCTCATCGCTGTGTATATCTTCGCTGTTTCTTCCAACACTTCTATCTTCGATGCAGCATCATGCAAGTCTTTGCCTAGAGCAAAGAACCCGTGATTTTTAACGCCTATAACATCTGAGTCCTTATCCAAAATTGCAGATATTGCCTTTGCACATGCTTCACCAGGAGGAGCAAAGTCAATAACCCTAATTTCCTTTACAAGGACAGAATGCTCAGGAGTCATCGCTGGTATATCAATTCCTGCAGTTATCATTGCAACTGCAATGGGAGGATGACCGTGCACGACAGCATTTACATCTTCTCTAGCCCTGTAAATGGCTAGATGGGTTGGTAAATCACTTGAAGGGTTTCCCTTCTGAAGAATCTTCCCTTCAATGCTTACCCTTACCAGGTCTCCTTTCTCCACTCCTCCCTTAAAATAGCCTGATGGTGTTATGATAATCTCATTTCTTCCTGGCGTTATAATGCTTGCATTGCCGCCAACTCCTGAAACCAGGCTTCTATTGTATAACCTTCTGATCGTATGGGCCAGCATCTCTTCAGCTTCTTCGATGCTCATTTCCTACCCCCGTTAGATTGCTACAATATAAGCAGATAATACAAATCTATAGCATATAATTAACTACTTATGGATCAGCTTATGCTCCGCCATCATGCAGCTGTTCATAATGTATTCGAATCCCTCTTTTCTTAACATTTCTTTAGCTTTTTCATTCTCTAAACCCAGCTGGGCCCAGAACACATATTTCTTACCAACTCTTTTTGCAAGCTCTATAGTTTGTGAAGCTATATCTGCTAGCTCTTCGCTAGGCCTAAATACATCTATCACTTCTATTTTTGTTGCTATTTCATTCGGAATATCAATGAGTGAGCTGTAAGCCTTTTCCCCTATCACATAATCTGAGGTAGGATTGACAGGAATGATATTGTAGCCATGTTCCTTCAGATATAATGGAACCTTATGAGCTTCCTTCTCAGGATTCTTAGATGCTCCAACCACTGCAACCACTTTTGCTTTATTCAAAACTTCTGAAGGCAATATTGTCTTACTTGGCAGCATAACCTCCATACCCGAGTAGTTCAATTTAAACACAACGGAAAGAATACAGCATGCTTGAAAAGGTAATTGATGCTTATTCATGAGTTGTTGATTTGAAAAGGAGTAGATGCAATGCTGAGAAGACTTTTACTATACTCAATTAAGCTGTTATGAGGGGCCTGTGGCCAAGCATGGATTAAGGCGTCAGCCTCCGGAGCTGAAGAACGTGGGTTCAAATCCCACCAGGCCCGACCCTCATTTGTTGTCAAATCCGTTAAAGGGCTTTGGTGAAAAAATTGGTCCAGCCTATTAGAACATGCAATAGCTCAAAGATTAACAACTACTTTCTGAGAAACCGGCGACTGCGAGCGCCATTATTCATAGCGATAGGACAATAAGTTTAGCTCTATTTTTAGATTCCAAGTCCTGCGCAATAAGACAGTTAATTATATGTAAGACTTCGATCTTTGTACCAGAAGGCTTATCAGCGAGAAAGAGACCTTGTTTAACCAAGTCCAGTCATTCATGTATCGGTCGATACAAAGAATCGACCGATGAACACACCAGCAGGCTTATATTCTTCCTCATTCTTGATTCTGTTATAATAACGACTTTTTAGCAAGAGGTCTAATCATCTTTGTTGTTGTAGTGTCAAATGGCAACTACAACAATAGTCGATGGTCAGAGAGGTATCCACTATGTCAAGACAAGCGCCGAGCTTTCGAATATGAATTGGATCATCACAAGTCAAAGCAGTGGGGTTTGCGGTTATGCCGATTCTATAATTTATCTTGGTGTAATTGATTCAGAAAAGTGGGAGGAATTAGATCAAGTAGCTGATTATTCGTCCAACTGTGGTTAGCCACAATCCATAACCTATAATGGAGCAAACATTGCCTATTCGGGACAGACAAAGTATGGACAAGACAGCCAAGGCGACCAGTTAACTGCTGTTCTCGAATGGTATGTAGACGGTTACAAGCAGTATAGTTGTGTAGCCTATTTTGCCTGCAACTTTCAGATGGCCCAAGATATGATAAGTTATCTCTATGTATCGGGATACGTCTGATGAATGCTAGAGCCAACTAGGTGATAGGCACCAAAAAGATTTTGTATAAGTATATATGAATGGAAATTTAAACAACAATTAAGTGTAAAATGCACACTAAAATTTTCCTCAAGACAAGAAGAAGGTTCAACGCGGGAGCGAGCAGGTAGCTTGGCGGATTTTGGTACCATGTTGTCCTTGCACAGGAGAGCAATATATATCGCCTTGATTATAATGCTGGTTACGCTGACTTTATGGTTATATTACAACTATGTGTCCAACGAGAAAAGAGGCTTATCATATATGACCACAAATGTCACATTTTACGTTTGGGGAATGCCAGGTAGCAACATCACACTCAAGCGAAATTCGTCAACCTATGCAATTTTCGGACCCTCAATAGATGATTAGAATGTACGTAATTGGAAATCTTACTATTTATAGCAACGGACATAACCCCATTGTAAGAGCGATTATATTGAATACAAGTTGCATAAATCTTTCTCTAAACTCATTTAATCAGACACAATTAGAAAGGTTCTACGTATACGATAGTGGGTATCACAAAGGTTCAATATCATTTAGCCTAGACGTGCCCATTACAAATTCCTACTATTGCTTTTTACTTGTCAACCCAGCGGGAGTCAATGAGACGATATTTTCCAACACACTGGTTATTGTAACTGTTCGAGAGCTCCAAACTTGAGGTAAGACAAATTCGCGAAGCAACCAAAAAATTAAACAGTATTCCTGCTGTAGAAGATGTTTATTCTTCCTCAATCGTCTTGTAGAATTTATCTAAACGCATCAATCCGGTAAAAACGGTTAATGCGATTCTGACTAGTCAAATATAAGCTATATCGAAGGTCAATAAATTTTGAACGAACTGCTAAATGAGGCTGGAATCAGTTAACACAACCTGGAAGGTCAAATTCTACCTTCAGCAGATGCTAACCCTGCATATAATCAGAAGGAAAGTTGCCTGATGGAGCCTGACAGAGCTGGCAGGTATTTCATAGCTGATAACACGGTCAATTCCTGGTTCAACTTGACCTTCAAAATAATGAGCAACATGATTCCAAGAACTAGCGTTGATAAACCTGAATTGCAATCTATACTAGGGAAGTCGTTTGAAGAAGTTATGAGTCAGTGCGTATATAACTTTAGACTTCTTCCCTTTGAAATTGGAAGGATAGAACCGTGGTGGAGAAAGGACAAGGAAATAGACATGATTGCGTTAGACACAAAATCGAAAACAAGTTGCTTCATAGAAGTCAAGTGGAGAGAATTATGGGCATAGAGATGCCGTAAAGATACCATATGATTGGAAGAGCAGGTCGAAAGTATTTGATTGGCAGATTGCAAGCCGGTCTGAATATTTTGGTACAATAACTAGAAGGATCGCCAGAGAGAATAAAGAAAGTCTTAGTTCAGAAGGCTATATTGCTATGGATTTTGATGACTTGACAAAATAAGCTGGGAACCGAAAGAGCTGAAGTACGTTCTTTAGAAGATTTTATCGAACGAAGGTAGTGCATATTAGCAGGATAAACAAGACAAACATGACCTGTAACGTAAATAAGGTGAATAGACAGGATGAGAGCTCATACAAATTCTACAATTGCTATAGATGAGTAAACAGGCCCTTATGGGCGTAGCTGTTCAATCGCACTGGTACTTCTTCTGCATGTATGTTATGGTCCATGCCAGACAAACCAATGCAATGAAGATACACATGCTAATAGCATACTTTTGTTTGCCTGCTGAAACCAGCCTCCCCCCTATTTGAGCCCTGAGCCTTATTCCAGCCTTTGAATATTCAGACTATATCACAAGTAATAACCCAGTGGGCTATTGTCAAAGGATGTAATCAGCGCATCTCTTTCACTTCAATTGAGTGGGATACCTGCGTCACCCGAATAAGAAGAGGTTAAGGTCGCTCAGAATGTTGTAAGAGATCAATCTTTTATTTTGATAGAGAGCAGAATCGACAAACAAATCCAACTTATCGGTTTACACTTTCCTGTAAACCCAACTTTTTTATAAAATTGCTTTATGGCAACCAAAGGCGATGAGTTTGGAACAAATTGAAAGTCTATACGAGTAGCCTGTAAAATTTTTCTTAATATTCCTGCTGGTCTTTTCGTCTTCAATTCTCATATCTCATCAAACATTTGTAGTCAACGCTTCTTCTGGGTCCAACTGGACCGTCTACGTAGGAGGAGGCACACCAGACATGTCTGTAATGTCTATGGGGTTCTTCCCAGAGGTCATTACAATCGACGCTGGCGACAGCGTCACGTTCATCAATAACTCTACAGAGGTTCACACGGTAACCTTCCTGAGTGGATCCCAGTCTATCAACGCCTTATCTCCCCAGGCACCCGTACCTATCGGTGGCAACGTCTACAACGGTACTGGAATAGTGTCTTCTGGCTTCATCATGCCAGGTCAATCTTACACAATCACCTTTACTAAACCTGGAGTCTACATATACGACTGCTTGATCCATCCCGGAATGCAGGGAGTGATAATAGTCAATCCAGCAGGGACTCCATATCTCTATACTCAGGCACAGTATAATCAACTGGCTGCTCAGCAGGTCTCTCAGAGTCTGTCTGCTGGAGAATCGTTATTCCAACAGGTGAACCTTCCAGCAAAGGAAAGACCTGACGGTACTACGGTATGGTATGTTGACTCAGGATTCACCTCTCCTCAAACTGTCCTGGTTCAACTTAACAATCCTGGAGGCAGTAACGTTGTCGGTAGTGCCACATTAACTATGTCTAACGGCCAGATGCAGGTCCAACTGAGTCTCTCTGGGGTGAAAACGGGTACTTACTCTGCTGGTATCTTCGTGGGTGCGGCAGAGAAAGGAGGAAACTTACTGTATCCTTTGAACCCCATCACTGTTAACTCAAGTGGAATAGGAACCTCATTGACAACGGTGAAAGTTCCACCATCCTTTCTGTATCCCCCATCAAATACGTTTGTAATACCTTCAGGTGGTTGGTACATTAACGTCAGTGATGTGGCGTTAGGGGATATTATAAATCCCTCTTCTAGTCTAATGAGATTCCTTCCGCAAACCTTGACAATTACTGCAGGAGACACTGTTGTCTGGAACCAAATAGCCTCCGACGAGATCCACACAATAACCTTTGTACCCCAAGGGATGCCTATCCCTGAATTCGGTACTCCTATCAGCCTGATACCCAGTGGAGGGAATATATTCAATGGATCTGGGTACTACAACTCTGGACCGCTACTCCCAGGAATGAGTTACAACTTAACATTCGTGACACCAGGTGTCTACACTTACGTATGTCTGCTACACGACAATATGGGTATGTACGGAACCATAGTGGTTCTTCCCAAGAACTTGCTCCTGTCCCAGAACAATGCAATGATTAACCTCCTGAACTCAAGTGTAAATAACATCAGCTCACAAGTTTTACAACTCAATTTGCAGGCTAGCTCTACTAACGGAAAGCTGGGAGGATTAGTTGGCCAGATTAGCGGTCTGAACTCTTCTATAAGTTCATTACAGCAGTCCACGAACAATAAGATAACATCACTGAACACAATCATCTATGTCCTGCTGATCCTTGTGATAATATCAATTCTTCTCAATGTAGTCCTTATAGCTCGCAGAACCAGATAATTTAGAGACTGCAATTATTTTTGACTTTAATTGTCTTTACCATTAATCAAAGGAGGGATGGGGTACAGCCTTTTTATATCCAACTGATTTGAGGAGGCAAATCTAGAGTTGATCCTTGAAAGTATTTCTTTTGTTCTAGACAAATATTGATTTCCCAGCTGTTCATTACCAGACCTTGTCTCTAGGATACCACGCAATGCAAGGGTTCTTGCGAGTTTAATTACGTCAGAAGTTTCCAGCATCTTTTCACTTTCAATTAGGTATCTCTTTGCTTCTGAAAATCTCCCCTTCCAAAGGTAAAATACACTCATGGCCATTAAAAAGACTCCCAGAGAATCCCTCCTTTCGACAGTCTTCGCCAATCTCTTTGCCTCAATAACATCACTCTGAACTCCTTTATCATCGTTCAGTGGGATTGACACTATTATTCTTTCGCATATCGCTTCGAGCAGCATTGCATTCTCAAAACCATGCTTCAACCGATTTATCGCATCTGTAAGAATCTTTAAGGCCTCAGTTTTACTTCCGAGAAACTCTAACGCGATCCCTAGATTGAATTTTGCTATACCTTCCCTTTTGACATTTCCAAGTTTTTCGAAAATGACCACTGCACTGCTCAGGTTCTTCACAGCCTCTTCGAAGTATCCCCTCCTAAGTTGGATTACACCCATGTCGTTTAATACGGTAGCAAGCTCAATTTCCTTCCCTGATACTGTCAAGGACTGTATTGCTTTCTCATAATAATGGATTGCATCTTCGTATCTGCCTTTTATGACATATAACTCCGCAAAGTCGAGCAGCAGCATGTCAACTGCAGAATTTCTAGTCTTCTCCATCCTTTCACCAGATAGCGTAAGAGCTTGCCTCAGGTAGGATTCAGAGATATCAAGCTGACCTGTATCCCTGTAGACATAACCAAGGATAGTTAGAGCCCTCCGTTGAAGACGAGTACTTCCGATCGTTCTAGCATAGTTTAGAATTTTAAGAAGTCTGGTAATGTTTTCTTCGATTCTAATATGCAAGTATTGTGTTGCCTTCGCTATTCCTGACTCTATCCAAAATCTGCCCTCTTTATCGTATTCTGCAACAAGACTGTTCAGAAGGTTGAAGTATGGTGTTACATATCCATCATCACATATCCTTTGGTCATCCTCTATTGCCTCAGAAAGCCCCTTCAGATCCCTTGAAATCGAATAATGGTATATAGCCTCCAGCAATGACCTCGTATCGCCTTTACTTTTGTAATATTCCGCAGCCTTCATGTGAAGTTCCTGCTTCTTCTCCTTGTATATGTTGTCATAGACGACCTGCCTGGTCATGTCATGAAGTTCAAACCTTCCTTCACCAACCCATTCCAGGAGACCAAGCCTTTCAAGCAGGGGTATGTTTTTGATGTTGGAGCGGTTAGGAAAGACAAAGTTAACATCTTCAAGTGTAATTGCTTCTCTGAATACCGAAATTGCTTCTGCTGTTGATGCTAAAGATACGTCTAAGGTATCAATCAACTGCTTGTACAATCTTTTGTGAAGCTTTTCAAGAAAGATGGATTCGACAATTCCTTCTTTAAGCGAGCTGCAAAGCATCTCAAGAGTCAGAGGGTGTCCTCTTATTTTTTGTAGTATCGGAATTATGGATTCTATATTGTTTAAAGCTGGCTTTCTTGACCTGATGAACTCTTCAGATTCAGATAGCGAGAGACCACGCAATTTCAATTCGCTTGCTGGAGATTCGGAGATTATATCAAGAGGCTTGTACCTTGATATGATTATCAACCTTATCCTTCTTCTACCAGCCAAATGCTTTACAAACTGCATAACCTTTTCGTCTCTGCACTTATGAAAATCGTCAAAGATGACTGTTGCACGAACCTCCGATAGGCCCTTCGCGGAAAGGTCTATCATAGCCCTTTCATCTTTGGCGCCTCCGCTTATGAAATCGTGAAGTTCATTTTGGCCCAAGGAAAAGAGAAAGAATGACAACTTGTTTATGATATGAGCGAATGAATCCACCTCAGAAATTTCATGCCAAAAGACAGGGGTTTTTGAGAAGAGAAGTTCCCTGGCATATTTTGCTACAACAGTGGTTTTTCCTATTCCTGGCAGCCCCCATACAACAATCGCGCTTCTCGATTTCTTAAGAAAGAGAAGTTCATTCTTTCTTCCTACGAACTTCCTGACCGAAGGTAGGTCGTGAGAATATGCTGGAAGAATGAATAGAGTATTATTTGCGTCTCTAATGTTTTTCTTTTGCTCGGCTTTAACATATACACCTTTGCTGTCTATAGTTAAGCTTAGAGACTCCAGGTCCGTGAAGTAGAGCTTAACATTCGAGCCACTCTCTAAGCGACGCCATCCTATCTCTTGTATCAATCCGGCTCTTCTTAGTATACTAAGCCTTTCCGAAATACGAGAATCATGTTGATTAAGCGTTCTTGCTATCTGCCTAGTGTACATTGGCTCGACCATTAAGAGGCGCAGTATCCTGATATTGACAGCATCCAAGAGAGTAGACAAATAATTTTCAAGGTTTAAAGCCGACTCATTGCTATCAACCATCGCATAACTCGTTCCTTGTGCTGAAGATCCTTCTTTCTGCAAACGTTGAACCTCTTTTAAGAGGAGCAAGCTATAAACTTTTGGTTTAGCGAATTAGATGATATCAACATAACCTCTCTATGAAATTCTGAGCTGATTCTGTAACAAAATTGGTTTACATTTTATTCTCATGTGTTCTTTAAGAATCCTTCGAGGTAATACCTGATCCTCCTTAACTTTTGTTTTGTCTCTACTAGCTCCATCGTTTCTACAAAACCAAGCGGGCCAGAATAAATATAAACGTCGAGAAGGTTCTTTTTACACCCATCTCCTCTGAATTTTGTTTCTCAAGCATCTCTTTTTGTATTTCAAGAAATAACAGATATGCGTTCTTCCGGTTTAGTGTCTGACGGTAACATTCTAAGAATCTCAGCAGGTACATAACGCAGAGTTGCTGCACCATAAATTCTCTTCTTCAGATTTCCCACTTTCACAACTCTATGAGCCCGTGTTTCTCCATCTTTCCAAGCCTTCTCCATGCTTTCATAAGGGGTATTCCCAGCTTTCTCGAAAGTTCTCTTGCTGACATCTCACTCTGAATGAGAATTCTTAGGATATTCAGATTGAAAGGGTCATACAGCAGTCTGAAAATACGTACATGGTTTATATTTCGACCAGCTCTTTCTTATTTAAAAATCTTGAATACCAGTTTTTATAGCCTTTTACGTCTGTGATGTGTAATTCGATAGGAGCATCAGGAAATTTCATGAAGACTTCAGCCATCAGCTGAGACCTTATCTCCAATGTAGGACTGAAAGGCAGCACTACTAGTAAATCTATGTCGCTTGTAGCAGTGTATTTACCTTTAACAACAGAACCAAAGACATATACCTTTGCCTCTTTACAAGTGTGATGTATGATTTTCTTAACTCTTCTTGCCACTTCGGCGTAATTTTCTATGTATTGGACTCTCTTTTTAGCACTCTCAACAATCAGATCATACCCTTTCGATGACATTAACGAACACCTCCTTCACAAACTTTATCATTTCTTTGACCTCTGTTTGCTGATATCTCCTTGGCAAATACCTGCTTCCTATATATGCATCCTCTATTTTAGTTAAAAATACGACGTTCTTTTTGTTTCTAATGAATGAGGAAACCTCACTTGAAAACTTCGAAAGGTCCTGCAAAAGACCCATCAGAGAGTGAATTCTTGGATAAACTCCAGCTTTCGTTAGTAGCTTGTACTTGACAATCAGCTGGCAATACTGTTCCAGACTGAAAGCTGAAATGTCGTATTGTCCTTGGTCAAATAGGTTTTCAGCATTTCGAAGGAATGCTCTGGCTCTCTCTGCTAACACTTCAGCCTCATCGAACGACAATCCAATCATACCATGCATCATTGCCTAATATAACTTTATGCAGTTGGATGATTATAAGAATTAATTGACCTTTGGTTCCAATGTAGTAATATAGCCACATTAGGTATAAGTTATGATATATACTAATAATGAGCTTGTTGATTATGTATCATCTCACATTGGAAGAATCAAAAAAAGATAAGAGAGGACTGCATATAAAATTGCAACAAAAGACTCACAGAATATCCTTCTTATGATGAATTATACGAGCTACCTAGAACGTAGAGGAATTTTGCTAAAGACATAATCTGCGAAGCTATTGTACTGTTGCATAGACCTTCAAAAATAACAGCAAGTTGCTATTCTTGCAAAGTTCACATTGCTCTCCTAGAAGCTAATTGCCTTGTCCCAGCATTAAACCTTTAACTGAAATTCATTACTTGCAAGCAATAACAAACCATAACCCTCCACCTACATCATAAAATCTTGTTTTACCAAACCCTGAATATGCCAACGTTCTTTGAAGAAGGTCCTTTGTAAAAAATTCTCCTCCTTGTAGTTCAAAGTCTAGCTGCATGGCATGAATCAGCTGATTTTCTACATTTTTAGCGTAATGGTCGATTAAACCTTCACAAACAATCAGACTACCATTCTTCTTGAGAGCATTATAGTATTTCTTCAAAACCTTAATCTTATCTTTGATAAGATATAGAACCTCTCCAAAGTAGACTACATCAAATTTCTGTGCAATTTCCATTGACTCGGCATTGCTTACCTTAAATTCGACATTTCTGATACACAGCTCTTGAGCCCTCTTTCTTGCTTTTTCAACTGAGCCTGCATTTGGGTCTATCCCAAGAAAGTGAGAATTGGGGAAATGTCTTGCCATCTTTAAAGACCAGTTACCTGAGCCTGAACCTATGTCAATTACACTGGCACCATTTTCCAAGACTTTTTGCATATGATGTTCTTTGGGAAGAACTAATTTGATAAAAGCAGTATGGTCAAACAATGTCCCCTCATATGATGCCTGCTCCAGATGCTGCTGCATTTTTGCTGGTTCTTCATTCCTGAAAAAATCGTCAAATAAGTTGAAGTCCAAGCTTCTTAAAGCTAGGTATGAAGCCAACCCACCAATAAAGCTGATATCCTCTTCGTCACAAAGCAAGGGAACCATTTCTTTTGGCAATACATATTTGCTATCTATCTTTCTTAGAAGGCCAAGCGAATATGCAGCGTCACACCAAGTAATTATAGGCTTCTTTGCAAGTTTCAACGATATAGCTAACTCATCTGGAGAGACAGGTTCTAAAATCTGTGCAAGAGCATTAAACAGACCATATCTTCTCCCCATATGAACTATCCATACTCTGTAAAACCCAATAGCAGATTCCCATATCTTGAGGAAATGCTGATTTTGCTTTGTAAGAGCCTTTGGCAATTCTTCTCATGCAAAAAATCGCCTATTTATAAATACGCTGAAGATGTCAAGCAGTTTTACCTAGCCTAAAATTTTGGTTTTATAATCAGGAATGCTTAACATTTATTTTTATTTTCATGCGAAACCTTTCAATCATAAGCATTTGTTTCCAAACTGGAAACAAATATTTCATCAAGTACTGGCTCTCACGAAGTGCGAAATGAACAAATACCCTTCTCTTAGAAGCTGAAGCATGATGTTGACTCAGCAGATAGAAAGAACAATAAACAGAGCTTTGTTTTTTCTGGGAATTCTTTTTATAGTCCTAACAGCAATTACTATCCTTGAGCCCCAGCATGCCTATGCTACAATTTTATCAGACACTGTTGTAGCTGTATTACTTGTCTTTCTCTACCTTGTCAGACCTGAAAAGAAGTAGGTTCAACTTTTTCACACTTTTACTACAAAAAATTGCAAGAGCGGAGAGTTAAATTACCCCACACTTTCTGCTTAAGCCATGAACCTTTTGCAAATACCAGCAACTCTTCTAACACTAAATTACATAATGATATTTCTCTGGCTCTCCTATCTTCCTCTACTTCTCTTCAGTTTCAAGAACCTTATACTGAATAGAAGGCAATTCATAGCAAGCAATTTAACCAGGGTAAGAAATGACGTGCACATCATATTTCAAATTACTACAAGGTCAGCTGGCTCTTCTGGAGTTGTCGAAAGAGGTATATGGGCAATCAGAAATTCATGCAAGCAAATTGAATACTCAAACTATTCTATAGAAGTTATAACTGATGACTCAACTGATGCTGCCAATGGTTCAGAATATGTGGTTGTACCTGCAAGCTATTCATCATTCAAAGGAGCGATAAGGAAGGCAAGAGCTCTGCAATATGCTGTTGAAAAGAGAAGAGCTGAAGGCAAAAATACTTCAAGATACTGGATATTTCATCTTGACGAAGAAAGCGTAGTTATACCTCAGACTGTTCTTTCAATTCTTCAATTCATAAGGGAGAAAAAAGGGTTGATTGCGGAAGGGCCGATATTCTATCCTGTCAAGTTTGGAGCTGGAAATAGGTTAGCTGCTCTGGCTGAATCGATAAGGCCATTTCAATGCTATGATTGCACAACCCAGATGACGAATCCTCCTCCATCTCATATGCATGGAAGCAACTTGCTTGTCAGGGCTGATGTTGAGGACCACATAACGTGGGATTTTCCAAAAACAGTTGCAGAGGACCAGATGTTTGGTATATCAGCATACGAAAAACTTAGAAATGTATTCGGCTGGCACGGAGGAATACTGCTTGAGCAGCCACCTCTATCTCTTAAAGACCACTACAGGCAGAGAAGAAGATGGATTGTTGGTACTCTGCAAAATATGAAATACCTTCCCATTTTGCTAAAACTCAAAATTGCAGGCAGGCTTGCAACCTATCTCTTAGGCTTCGCTTCAGCAACAGCAACCCTTGCTCTTTACATCTATTATGTTTATCCCTACATAGCTTCAAGAATTTATTCGATTCTTGGATTAAATTATATGCCTCCACACAATCAGAATTTACCAATTGCAACATGGTCATCAGTATATTATTCATTAACCCACTTGTTCACTCAGAAGCTTAGCGATGAGGCATTGTTGTCTGGTGCTTTAGGTATAGTGTTATTGCTCACATCCATCGCATGGCTGGCATCTTATCAAATTGGTCTATACTGGAACCTCAAATTTACCAACTTCTCCTTTAAGAAAAAGATATACTATCATATACAGCAGTTTATCTTTTCGCCTCTGATAGGAGTAATAGAGACTTTACCAGGAATGCTGGCGGTAATTCAATACCTGACCAAGGGTGATAAGAAGATAGAATTTCAGGTCATAATGAAGTAACTGCCTTTTCACTTGCTCTGTCAACTTCCCGCCTGTAAATCAGTAACATAAGCAGCGCCAGCCAGGGAAAGAATACTAAATCTCCTATAAAAGAGTGAAACCTTTCAAAGGCATTGACATTCGATATATCCTGCAGCACATACAGAGAAAGGACTATAATCCTCAGAGAATTTGCAAGATAGCTTACAAAGAGCGCTGACATTAGATACAGTATCTTTCTTGATGTCTTAATATTCATCTTTATCGAAAACCCTGCAACTATCAGCATTGCAATTATAATACCCTGAACACCCGCAGAAGGCCAATAAACAGCTAGAGTTGTATATCCTGTTGAATTTGCAAGCCTCAATAAATTTTCGTATGCATATGCGTGAGCAACGCCTAACCAATTTATTAGAGAAGCGGAGAATTGAAGAACAGGGTTTACCCAGTACTGCAGTACACCTATTTCGTTGTATGGGAAGAACGTATCAAGGGTGAGAAATAGCATTAGTGCAAAAGTGTAGATCGATGGGAGCACTATCCTTTTGCCAGACAGGATGGATAGCAGCGTGACAACTATGGCGCCGGTAAGATATATTATTGCCTGCACCCAGCTGTAATCTGCAACTGCTATTTCTGAACCTAAAGATGTTGCGAGACTGATAAGTGCCATCTTCAATTCTGTGTGCATCGACAAAAATATGAATAGCCCTCCAAGAATCACAACCAGATAAGCTAGACTGGCTCTCTTTTCAATCCTGTCAAAGCTTCTGCCCCAGACCTCAACGACAACCAGAGGAACCATTGCTATGAGAGCTCCATTACCGTCGTTCCAGCTCTCAAGGAAGCTGCTGGGGTCTGAAAGATAGACTGCAATGGTGAATAATATAAAAAAGAAGATTACAGGGGGATTCTTTAAAAAAACTAGTATTCTTTCTATTACAGCATATGTCAATTCTGCCTATTGCTCCATGCATCCCTTAAGAAATGACTGGATTGTTTACTTTAGAATCGAGATTTTTGTTCAACCTTCTCTTCCTGCTTGCAACTCCAAGAGCAGAGACAAGTATCGTTACAGCAACTAGCAGTGGAATAGTCATTCCTCCAGGAAATTCTGGCACAGGATTTGGTTCACCCGTAATTGTTCCGGTAACAGTGCCAAACTGTGCAGGAGGTACGGGTTGAAGCTGGAAATTAACATTGCTTGTAGTCTGTCCTACAGTTACGCTAACTCCTGTCTTGCTGGCAGGAGCATATCCTGTTGCCGAAGCGTTCACTGTATATGTTCCTGTTCCCAGGTTTGTCTGAAGAATGTAATTTCCTGATGAGTCTGTAGTGTTGCTTGCATACCCAGCGCTGCCGCTTGCTTCAACGCTTGCTCCAGCTATAGGGCTTCCTGTGCTCTTATCAGTCACCTTACCCGTTATTGTGCCTGAAGCTCCAGGTGTAGGTAAAGGATAAGGACTCTGCTGCAGCTGCATGTTGACTCCTGAAGTCGTCTGACCTGCTGTTACCATTACATTGCTCATAGTCCCATAAAAGTTGCCAATACCTGCGAACAGAGTATAGGTTCCTGTACCCAGGCCTGTATCAATCGTATAACTTCCATCGCTTGCAGTCTTTGCATATCCAAAGTAGCTGAGGATGAGGATGCATAGACGTAAGCATTCGCAGCAGCCGAGCCGTTGGGGTAAGTAATCTTATCTGTTATCTTACCTGATGGTTGAAGTATCAGGTTTATGTTGGTGGTCTGCTGACCTGCTGTTACGCTTGCGGTTGTTTTTGCAGGAATAAAGCCAGGAACAAAGTAGCCTGCGCTTACATTGTACATACCTGTTCCTAGGTTTGTGAATACATCGTAATTGCCGTTTGCATCAGTTGTTCCATAGTAGCCGTAAACGTCTGAGCCGTTTGACAATATAATCTGTACATAAGTATTGGCGATTGCATTACCGCTCGAATCTCTCACCTTACCTGATATTGCACCTGATTTATGCAAGAAGACGTTCAGAGTTAATGTCTGCCCTGACGTGACGTTTATGTTTATGCTCTGGTTTATCAGATAGCCAGGCTGCATGACAGTAACACTGTAGCTTCCCGAAGGTATGCCTGAATTGACTGTGTATTGACCGTTTACATCCGTAACAGCATAGCCACTGCCGTTATCGCCAGAGATGAAGACGTGTGCTCCTTGAAGAGGTACAGAAGTCTGGGCAAAGACACCTATTCCCGAGCTGGCTAGAGTTATTGCTAGCAGCATTACGAAAGTCAAAAATCTTCTTTTTATTAAATGCATAAGTAGCCCTAAAAACACGCCTTTAAAACCTGTTAGTTTTTTTGCAACACTACCCAAATAGGGTTTGCAAATATGCTATATATAATATGATGTTATAATCTATCACAGGCGTTAACATATCTTTTCATCAAGAAATCAATACATTAATAATCATAAAGGGGCAGAGGGTTGAAGAAAATAAGAGATGCAAGCCAGTAAGCCCAAAGAAATAACTGCAAAGAAATCTGAGAACTTTGACGAATGGTATACACAGGTTATACTTCGCTCCGAGCTGATGGATTACTCTCCTGTATCAGGATGCATGGTCTTCAGGCCTTTATCCTATGCAATCTGGGAAATAATACAGAGAGCTACTGATGAGTTATTCAAGAAGGAGGGAATCCAGAACGTCTACTTTCCCTTACTCATACCTGAAAGGCTACTGAGAAAGGAGCAGGAGCATGTCGAAGGGTTTGCGCCTGAAGTTGCCTGGGTTACGGAAGCAGGAAACACAAAGCTTGAAGAGAGGCTTGCCATAAGACCTACTTCTGAAACTATAATGTATGAATCGTTTTCGAAATGGATTCGTTCGTATAGAGACCTGCCATTAAAGCTCAACCAGTGGAACAGTGTAATAAGGTGGGAATTTAAACATCCTACTCCATTCCTGAGGAGCAGAGAATTTCTCTGGAATGAAGGGCATACTGTATATGCTACAAAGGAGGAAGCAGAAGCTGAAAGAGACATAATACTTGGCATATACTCAAAGATAACAAGAGAATATCTTGCCCTGCCTGGAATCATAGGGAAGAAGACTGATAAGGAAAAGTTTGCGGGAGCCATTGCAACATACAGCATAGAGCATCTGCTCCCTGATGGCAAAGCGATTCAAGGCCCAGATTTTCATCTTGATGGCCAGAATTTTTCAAAAGCTTTTGAAATTACATTTCTGAACAAAGAAGGAAAGAGAGAATATGCCTGGCAGAATACCTGGGCTATAACAACCAGAGAAATTGGGGTCATGGTTGCTACGCATAGTGATGACAGAGGTTTAGTATTGCCTCCAAAGGTTGCACCCATACAGGTTGTAATCATACCTATACTTGATGAAAAAAGCAAAGTAGAGGTTCTGAACGCTGCCAGAGACATTTCAAAGAGGCTGGAATCAGTAGCAAGGGTAAAGCTGGACGACAGGGATTACTACACTGCAGGCTGGAAGTTCAACGACTGGGAGATCAAAGGGGTGCCTCTGAGAATAGAGATAGGGCCTAGAGACATAAAGGCATCACAAGTTATATTGGCAAGAAGAGATACATTGGAAAAATTCTCAGCAAACATGAAGGATTTAGAAAGAGCTGTGATAGATACTCTTGAATCAATTCAGTCAAATCTCTATTTAAAGGCAGAAAGATTCCTTAAAGAAAATACTAGAAAGGCTTCAAACATTAAAGAACTGAAAGAACTGCTCGAGAAAAAGGGTGGAATTATTCAAGTCGGTTGGTGTGGCATGAGGAGATGTGAGGATAAGATAAAGGAGGAAACAGGAGGAAAGATAACAAACCTTCCTCTGCAGGCAGATAGATTTGAGAAATGCGTTATATGCAACATGGAATCAAAAATGACTGCTAATGTAGCAAAATCATACTAGCATATTAACGCTTAAATTTCATTCATTTTGCCTGTCAGCTGATGAAACAGGAATCCGAATGGAGACTTTCGGATATTTATATGTCAAAAGGAGAACTTGAACAAGATATCGCAAGGGTAGAAAGACTGGTTGATGATGTTGAAAAATCAAAAAAGCTGCTAGGACATGCCACAAACGAGCTCGTCAAGGATATTCTGAAAAGATTAGAGGAAATAGCGTTTATATTAGATAAGCTTGAAAACTACTCATACCTTAAATTCTCCGAAGATACAAGAAAAGAAGAGAATACTGCTCTTCTGACAAAGATTAGAGAATTAATCTCACAGATTAATTCCAGAACAGTTTTCTTCAAGCTTTGGTGGGCAAGAATTGACCCAAAGTTAGCCAATAAAATAGAACCTGAAAATCCTGATTTCAAAAGGTACCTTCACCTGATTAAGAAGAGAGAAAGATATCTGCTGGGCGAAGAGGCAGAAAGAGCAATAAGTCTGAAGGACCTTACTGCAAATGCAGGATGGGTAAAGCTGTATGAAATGATTACATCCAACTTTACCTACAGTCTTAGGGTAAATGGCAGATATGTTAGGGATAATGCGAATAAGGTAAAACAATTCTCATCAGGCGAGCTTATACAGTATTTTTACTCCTCTGACCCTTTGTTAAGGAGAGCAGCTTATAACTCCCTGCTTGGAAAATACAGGGATAATTCTACACTTCTATCCGAAATTTATATCAACATAGTCAAGGACTGGGTGAACGAGCAAATCAGCCTAAGGAATTTTGATTCTCCAATATCCGCAAGAAATGCTGATAACGATGTTTCTGATAAAGCTGTTGAGGTTCTGCTATCAACGTGCAGAGCAAACGCCTCAACATTCCAGAATTTCTTTTCTGTCAAGTCAAAACTTTTGGGACAAAAGATAACCAGATACGATATATACGCTCCTTTAAAAAAGGAGTCAAAGAAGTATACCTTTGCAGAAGCTGCAAAAATTGTGTTCGATGCGTTCAAGAAGTTTGATGAGCATTTCGCTCTGCTGGCAAAGAATGTTATTTCGCAAAAACACATAGACTACTCGCCAAGAGCAGGTAAAGTATCAGGAGCCTTTTGCGCAACTCCTGCTGCAGGCTTTACGCCATATATTTTGCTTAATTTCACTGGCGACTCCAAAAGCATATATACCTTAGCACATGAGTCAGGACATGCAGTCCATTCCCAGCTTGCATCAAATCATTCACAGCTGACATTCCATGCACCACTTGTTCTTGCAGAAACAGCATCTGTCTTCGGAGAGATGCTATTGTATGACTATTTGTCAGGAAATCAAAAATCCTCATCTTCACTCTCTCAAATGCTTACGCAGTTTTATTCAACTATTCAAAGGCAGGCATACATATCCATATTCGAAATAGATGCGTTTGAATCGATATCAAAAGGTTCATCGTTGAAGGATTTGTGCAATTTATATTCTAAGAATTTACTGGGTCAGTTTGGCTCTTCACTGATTATACCAAGCATATTCTCTTATGAATGGCTTTATATCCCTCATATATTCAGAACCCCATTTTACTGCTATGCGTATGCATTTGGCAATTTGCTCGCTTTATCGCTTTTCAACATGTACAAGGAGGAGGGAAAGAGCTTTGTCAGCAAATACATGAAGATTCTCTCGTACGGAGGTTCAGAATCGCCTGCTAAAATTCTGGCAGATTCAAATATAGAGTCGAGGGAATTCTGGGACAGGGGATACAAAGTGGTCAAAAATATGCTGGAAGAGCTGAAAGATTATTCATAAACATCAGTCTTCTCTCCACTTTGACTTCTTTAAGGCCAAGAAGAAAAGCGCCAAAGTGACAATGATTAAAACAGACCAGTCAAATAGAAGTAAAGATGATTGCACATGATAGCTCCCGATTGCACTTTGAGCAATCTGAGCCGCATATGTAGTTGGAGATAGGTATGCTAGGTATCTGAAAGGTTCAGGTATCAACGTTATAGGATAATAAACAGGGGGTAAGGTTGAGAAAATAGTAGAGATAAGCCTTGAGAAAGCAAAGCTCTGAACTATATCGCTTGAAAATGTTGCAAGAGTGAAGCCCAGTGCAACAGATGTGAGAAACATCGTTATCAGCACTCCTAACACAAGCATAATGCTTATCAATCCTGCTTTGATGAAGAGTATTGCAAGTAATCCTAAAACAAATAAGGCTGGAGAAGAGTATACAAGCTCGGACATAGCCATGCCAGCTACGTATGCCGCTGCAGATGCTGGAGAGCTCACAATCATATCCTGAAGTTTGAAATCATTTTTCAGATGAGACAGGTCAGCCTGCAAAGCTATTCCGTTTGAGAACATGCTCATTATGAAGCCTCCCACTATAGCATCCTGTATAAGCGCTCCTCTGCTGACAAAGACTATGAGGATAAGAAAAGATAGGGGTGATAAAACTGTATTTAAGAGTACTATCGGATAGTTCCGCATTTCATAAACAGAATTGACAAGTATACCTGCCGCAATCTGGTTGAATAAGCTTCTTACATTCATATTGCCTTATCATTCCTGTTTACAATATGGAAGAATATATCATCAAGACCTACTGGAGATATTGAAAATCTTGAACCACTTTCAAAAAGAAGCCTGGAGAGCCTTAATGCCTCCTCTTCAGTTGTAAGCAGCTGAACCGAACCATCCCTTGACCTTGCGACTTCGCCGTTTGCGCCTACAAGAAGCTGGGATGCATTCTGGGCTCTTACGCTGTACTGGTATTTCACCATTTTCCTCAGCTGTTCAAGTGTTCCTAACCCTACAAGCTTTCCGCTTTCCAGTACACCTATGACATCTGCAAGCTGTTCAGCTTCTTCAAGGTAATGAGTTGTAAGAACTGTAAACCTCTCTTTCCCAAGATGAGAAAGGTAGTTCCATAATTCTTTCCTCGAAATGGGGTCTAGGCCAGTTGTAGGCTCATCAAGAAATATAACATCAGCTTCAGAAGCAAGAACAGTAGCCACAAGAACTTTTCTTTTTGTTCCACCAGATAAATTCCTGTTCAGAGTATCCATGTACCTTTCTAAACCAACCCTTGCCAAAGCCTCAACTGCAATCTTCTTAGCTTCAGAATAACCATAGCCTCTCCACATAAGGTATGATAAAACTGTCTGCTTTGGAGTCATCCAAGCTATTGCTCTAGCCTCCTGAGGTATTATCGCTATTCTCTTTCTGAGCTGCTTTGCATCCTTCATTACATCTAATCCGTCTATCTGAGCAATGCCATGGGTTGGAGCAAGCTGAGTTGCAAGTATTCTTACAAGTGTTGTTTTTCCAGCACCGTTTCTTCCAATCAGCGCAAATATCCCTTTTGCTTCAATATCCATATTAACATCATCAAGAGCTTTATTCCCCCTAGAGGTTGAATATATCTTGCTGAGCTTGCTAACTACAAGCCTACCGTCTGAATTCATTCTCCTATCGAAAATTCTGTTTTATGATATTGTTAAATATTTGCCATCTTTTAACATGCATTCAACACTAATTATGAACAAAGCTGGAAAAAAGAGTCTATCGCGACAAATTTGTCAGGGTTTGATGACGTTAAGCAGGGTCTGATTTACAGACGTGGCCTAATTTTCCAACTGGAGATTTTGCATTTTCAAGGTTACTCAAACCAGTTTATAACTTTGGAAATGCGGTCAAAGCTGAAGTTTTTAAATGCCTTCTAAACCCTGCATATAATAGCCTTCGAATTATTAGTAATATTGCTAACAACTGCTGTTGGAGCTGTTGCATTGTTTCCACCATATTTGAAAACTTATAGGCGTAATCCTGTTGAAGCCTTGAGAACATTTAACGAGTAAAATTCACTTTTCCTGCTTCTTCTATGTACATCAAGGGATAATCAAGTTCTTCAACATACTTCATTCCCACCTTTGCATATGCTGAGCCATATTCAGCCTTCACATGAAGCTCAAACATGCTGCCATCAAGCTCTATGTATGAATATGGTCCTTTCTTTCTCCCGTTTACTTTCTCCTTTATTCTTTTTTCATCTATTCTAACAATAACTTCTGTTTTGAACGGCTGTTTTGTTGCTGATAATACCATAGCCTTCTCGATAGCCCTGCAGCTATCAGCATCATAGCTTATTGGCATTCCAATCAGCTTATGATAGAGCATTGTAAGTGATATTGTAGCTTCAAAAACTGCTCTCATCTCATCAGTCGTTCCTTTCCAAAAGTATTTTGAAGCATGGTCAAGTATCATTAAATTCCACCTAATTCGTTAATGTGTATTCTCTTATATCCTTTCAACTCTTCTCCATTAGATGTAGCATTAAAGAATCTTATTCTTTCCCTTTCAGCAAGAATCTCCAAAATCCTCTTTCCCCATTTTAATTTAATAGCCTTTCTCGAATCTGCCTTCACCTCCTGCACCAAGAATGGTTTCGAATACCTTCCCACATACTCTCCAAAATCCATACCTGCAAGAATTACTGATGAAGCACCAAAGGTAGCAGAAATTATTGCGGCTCTATCTCCATCAGTAAATCCTCCAAAATTGTGTACATGCATTCTTTCTTTGACTTGTGTTGTTGCTATAATCTCTCCCTCAAATTTATCTACATATCTGCCGAGCAAAGGCACATTATCACCATGTGCATGAACTACTATCAAAGAACTCTCTTTGGAAGCCTCCATGATATAGCCAACATTTCCATCCAGGTCAGTAACTATAACATCAGGTCGTTTACCAAACGACATCAAGCACTCTGTTGCCCCGTCTGCAGCAACAACTACAAATTTATCATTGGTTTTTTCAAAATTTCTTGCATCTTCCACAAGCGATGGTCCTGCTCCGAAGACTACAACATTTTTGCCTCTCAACCTCTTATCTAATTCACTAATGTCTGTTTCCTTTCTTTTTTTCATTATCTCTTCCATAACATCAGTTGCATATTCATCTCTATCCCTGCTGAGAGAAAGCTCTCTAGCTATTTCAGAATAAATTGAATCCCAGTCGTCAAACAGCATGCACCAACAGCAGCTAAAGCTTCTTCTTATCTGTAACTGCTCTTAACCAACAAGCTGGGTTATCTTTTTTGCCAGGTCATTTTCCACATGCATAGTCCAGAGCATTTCAGGTACATCTACAGCAAGAAATAGCCATGACAGAAGCAGCGCTTCTGCAGCAGCCACACCTATATTTTGTATCCATCTGCCTATTCCTATATGGACTGTGAAGTCATTTGGCTGCCCAGAGAGCATTATTGTAAAAGCTCTATCTGCTGCTACAATATCTCTCATTATACCAGCCTTCTGAGCCTGAATTATCTGGCCTAGAGGAGCTGAAGTTGCTTGCGTCTTGTAACCTTCAGCCTGCAGCTGCTGAACTATCTGCTGTGCAAGTACACTTAGGTCCTTATTCTTGTTCTGAAACCTTAAAATTTTTTCTGATACCATAATGTCTCCCTGCTAGCTATACTATTTACACATTGCTATTCAAAGCTTAAATTACAAATCGCTGCAATGCTGATGAGTTGAGAACTTCATATCTAGGAAGCATAAGGGTTGGCTGCGGAGAAGCTGTAAAGCTTGCAGGAGTAATCAACATGAGCCCTGAATCTTTTTACCAAGGCTCTTTTGCAAAATCTGCAGAAGATGCTTTATTTGTAGCAAGAAGAATGCTTGAGCAAGGAGCAGACATATTAGATATAGGAGGTATTTCTACTGCTCCATACAAAAAGACAATGGTCTCAGAGGAAACAGAGCTGAATAGAGTTATAGATGCTGTGAAGCTGATTAAAAAGGAGACAAATGCCATTATATCAGTAGATACCTTCAGAAGCAAGGTTGCAAAGGCTGCATTATCTGCTGGAGCTGACATAATAAACGATGTAACTGCTCTGCATGGAGATGCGATAATGGCTAAAGTCATTGCTGAGCATTCTGCCTCAGCAATCCTGATGGCGAAAGAAGATTTCATCACTTCATCAGCTGACAATAAGCCTCTTCAAGTGATAAAGGCGATTCTAAAAGAAGGTGTAAAGAAAGCTCTTGATGCTGGCATCCCAACAGACCAGATAGTAATAGACCCTGGAATAGGCTTCTTTAGGAGGCAGAAGATACCATGGTATGAATGGGATTTGCATGTCATTATGTCCTTGTCAAGATTAACGTCTCTTGGCTACCCCATAGCTGTCGGCATATCAAGAAAGTCCTTCATAGGTGAGATAACCAACATAAAGGAGCCTGAAAACAGGTTGTATGGTTCATTAGCTGCAGAAGCAATAGCAGTCAGCAACGGTGCAGATATTATTAGGACTCATGACCCCGATAAAACCTTGCATGCAGTAAGGATTGCGGAAGCTGCAAGAAAATTATATGTTAATTCTAACAATGCTAGATGCTTTCCTGAAGCCAAGGAAAAAGATGCTCAAGCCTATCTGCTACCACATTTTGAAAATTATGATGATGCCATAGAATTTTTAGAACTCGTGCATGTAGATAGCAGTGCTATAGACTCATTATCAAAGAAATCCGTTCACAAAAACATTCTACTGCTGAATATACCTATGCCCCTCATACTGATAATCAAGCAAGATATCCTTTCACTTGGTGGGGACGTTGCAGCACCTAGGGAAGCTATCCTAGGAACAAGAGAAAAAGGAAATGCACTTCTCATGGCAAATTTACACCAGCTAAAAAGGCTCTGCTCAAGGCTGGAAAAGATGGAAATTCTCTATCTGAAGAATAGGGGAATGATTACACCAAAAAATCTTTCACAACTAATTAGGAAGATAATATCATAGAGTAGCCATACCTATCAGAAAGGCTAGAGTAAGCATTCCTATAAGCAGCCAGAGTTCGCTGATAGCTTCATCAGATGGCCTTGTGTAAAGATATGTTATCATGCTAAAACCCACAAGCTCTGCACTCAGAAGAATTCCTATTTCGTTCTGCTGACTTATGGGGTTCATTGTCCACACTACTCCTGCAATTATTATGCATACTATTACCAGTGCCAATGCTCCGTTTCTTCTCAAATTGTAACTCACTTCCTATTCCTCACCGCCATTTCATAATTTACAACAAGATACCTGAGCAGCTTGGCCATTGCGTATAAGGATATACCTAACAGCAATGAATTACCAATGATATACATCAAAGAGTATCCCGGCACAGTTATAGCTGTAACCAGCGAAGCCATTGAATATGACCCTATACTAAGCAAAATAAGGAAGAGCATAGTTGGACCCCTGTTTTCAAACGGCACCTTCAGAAATCTAACTGTCCTCACAACCTCTTCAACGCTCAATCTCTTTGGAGCAGACCTCCATCTATACGCCATAATGAAAATCAGAATAACAATTGCTGCAGTGCCTCCCATCACTTCTATCACCTGCCCTGTTGGTGCATTCTGGCCTGGTGTAAGGTAGCCCCAGACAGTCAACACAAGTATCTCAGCGACCATTATTGCTCCAAGGGTAACATACCATGGCCTCTTCATAGGGTCTCTCTCGTTCTTTCTGTCTATGAAAGGAATCAAAGCAAGCACTATGAAGAATAAAGTGATCAATGCTATTGCTAATGGTTCATTCGGACCAGCAAAGAACTGGAACTTGAGAACCTGATAAAGCCAGAGGAAATACCAGTCAGGCTGCACAACAGCTTGAGCAGCAGCCTGTGGTGAATACTCAGGGGGAAGACTGAGGGGAAATATCGATGAAACCACTATGACTATTGCAACAAAAGCTGCTCCTATCATCAGCATATACCAGGTTGCATCCCAGAAGAATGGCACAGCCTTTTCCTGACCTTTCTTCATTCCCGAAGCTGGGGGCGCATGACCGTGAATTTCATACATGTACAGCTTCAACACTATGAGAATGAAAAGTGTGAAGGGTATAACAACCGTATGAAACACGAAGAAATGGAATAGCTCTTGAGCATCAGAGCCAGTTCCTGTCAATAGGTATTTCACGGGAAGGAAGAGCTGAGGTGGAAGCACACCTAAAGTACCTATGAATACGTCAGTTGCAGACTTCGAGAGAACGGACCAGGGGAGCAAATAACCAGTCAAAGCCTGACCCAAAGTGAGAACCCCCATTACGAAACCTACAACCCACATCATTTCCCTCGGCTTCTTTCCTACGCTCCCGAAATAATTCCTCATGAGGTGCATGAATACAATAAGTATCATTGCATATGCCATGTAGAGATGAAATGTTTCAAGAAGAGAGCCCATAGGTATCTTTTGTATTACGTTAGTAGTAGATTGGTATGCGCTGTCAGGCGAAGGAACATAATAAAGCATCATCAGCACTCCCGTTATTCCCTGTGCGAAAAATGCCAAAACTGCAAGTGCTCCTAGCCATGCAAACGGATTTAGCGTATGCACTGGAGGAGGCTTAAGAAATGTCTTTGAGAATCCTATTCTTTCGTCAAAGAAGTTTATCAGTCTGCTTATTGGATGCTGCTTCTCCTCTTTATTCTCATTCATCTTTTTTCAAGCCTCTTTAAACGTTTGCAGGAGGATTGAGTATAGTGTTCTGGTCAACAAGCTGACCGTTGAAAGTATCGTAGAGCAATATATCGTTAGGGTTTGTCGTTCTACCCCCAGGTCCAAACCCATAGATGTTTGGAGGTCCCATTCCAGTTATTATTATGTTGCCCTGGCTATCTACCTGAAGCTTGGCTTGTGGTAAAGGTAAGGGAGCAGGGCTTGTAAATCCAAGTTCGTTCATCACTGCTCCTCCGTGAATCAGGTCATAGTGGCTGCCGTGGCAGCAGCACCATGCATATGGGGTTGGCCAGCTGAAGTTCTTTGAATAACCTCCGCATCCAGGATGCTCTCCTCCTGCATAGACATTGTAATAGCATCCGAGGTGCTGGCATATTGCGCTGAAGGCAACTATATCTTTGTCAGGCCCAACTCCTCCCTGCGCTTGCACACCTAGCTTTATAAGATAATTAGGAGCGTTTGTTACAGGGTAGTAAAATGTGAGAGGCTTCATAGTCTCTAATGCATCAACAGTAGTTATCTTCAATACGGGCCACTGTTTTGCATATGTAAACTGAGGAGTTAGGTATCTACCTATGCTTCCCAGACCACCTATAGTTGCTATGGCTCCTGCGGCAAAAAGAAGCTTGAGAAAGTTCCTTCTCTTTTCATCAAACACTTCATTCTTTCCATCTTTCTTCTCGCCGCTCATAACAAGCTCTCCTGACTTCAGATGCCTTGATGCATGTAGCTTATAAATTATAGTAGACAGTTGTTCATAAGCTCTTGGAGTTTAAATATATGTTTATCAGGGGGTTTAGACTGCTTGTCTGCCAAAATGAAGTCTTTGCCAGGAATACCAATCTCTTCAGAAGAGCTTGAATCTGGCAAATTTTCAGTGGAAGACTATCAAGCCAAGCTAAGTTATGCCTGGAGCTCAGGAATCGCTACAGGCAGGTTTCTGAGCGGGTTGAAGAAAGGAGAGATTTGGGGTAGAAGGTGCAACAGATGCAGAAGAACTATAGTTCCGCCCAGAATGTACTGCGAAAATTGTTTCAGACCTACGGATACATGGGTAAAGGTAAGCGACACAGGAAATGTCAACACATATTCAGTCTGCTGGGTTAATGCTGATGCAAGCAGGAGAAAGGAGCCTCTCATCATAGCTGTAGTGATGCTTGACGGTGCTTCAGAAAATATGGGAATACTTCATTATCTTGCAGAAGTAAAGCCTCAGGATGTAAGGATAGGGATGAAGGTAAAGGCAGTATGGAAGGCAGAAGAAGAAAGAACAGGAAGCATTCTGGATATAAAATATTTCAAACCTATAAAGGTGAAGTAGCATGCCCTCGATAGAAAGGATAAACTCTTCGTCTGATTTAAAAGCATGGAAAGATAATCTGCCCCTTCACTACAGATACACTTATGGTGTTGCAGGTCAGAAATTCATTTCTGCATTAAAGGAAGGAAAGATTATAGCTTCAAGATGCAGAAAATGCAGAACTTCATACTTGCCTCCAAAGCTATACTGCACAAACTGCTTCAAGCAGGTCGATGATTTCGAGGAAGTGAAAGTAAAAGGTAAAATTGTTGCAATGGCTCGAGGCGAAAAGATTTACTGTTTTGTCACTTTCGAAGGGTTCACAGGCGGCTTGGTTCATTTTGCTTCGGAAAAGTGCAAAATTGGAGATACTGTAATACCAGTATTCAAAGATGAAAGAGAAGGGAGAATAACTGATATCCTTTATTTTACTCCTTAAACTGCGGTCAAAGCCCTTATAAAATTAACTTCTAAAAGACGTCTTGTTGCATAACATGATGAAGCTTGCTACGTTTATGCTTTTAATAGCACTAGCAATAGCTGTGCTCCCTCAGATAATGGTAGCCAATGCTGATACCAGCACTTTGAGTCTGAGCCTTTCGGAGGTTCCTCCCATTTTACCTGCAGATGGCAATTCATACCCTGCAATAGTTGTTTCTTTGGTAAGCTCTGGCAATAAACCTGCTGTCTTGACAAACGACACAATCGTTTATTTGGCTTCATCCCAGCAAAACGTTGGAACAGTTCCTTCAAGCGTTGTCATACCTGCTGGTAGAAGCTATGTGCTTGCAAACTTTACTACTACAAGCATAGCTGGCACAACTACAGTCACTGCACAATCAGTTGGTATATCCTCAGCATCAGTTCAAGTAAAAACAGCAACACCTAGCGGTTATTCTACTCAATTAAATGTATTCCCTGTTCCTAGCTCCCAGCTTGCTCAGCCTCTGTCTGCAGGAGGACTTATCGTTGAGATGGTGGATAACTCGGGCCTACCAGCCAAGGCTGTCTCAAACACCATTGTGACTCTATCCTCAGCAAATACTGGTATAGCTTTCTTCCCTGTGAGCACTGTGACAATACCCCGGTTCTTTCATGGCAGTATCAGTTTATGAAACCTCTCTCAGCACTGGAACGACAACTCTCACTGCATCTGCATCAGGCTTCTTCTCAGGAAGCGCCTCTGTAAGCGTCGTGGGTGTATCTCCTCTTGCTCTTCACCTTTACCTTGTCCCACCTACAGTCAGAGACCATTCTTCAGCTAGGTTTGTTGTTGCTCTGACCGACCTTCAGGGTAACCCTGCGAGGGCTCCTACAAACATTCCGGTAACAGTTACCCAATCAAACACAACTGTTGTAAGCGTTCCATCCCAGGTTATTATTCCTGCAGGAAATATAAGCGTCCAAGCTGGCTACAATACACTTGCAACAGGCACAACTACGATAACAGTATCAGCCCAGGGTTTAGCATCATCATCAACACAAGTAACGATTGAGCCTTATCCCTTATCATTCTCCCTATCTCTTTCTAATCCTCAACTCCAACAGGGACAGAATGCTGTAATAACGGCAACAGTTATGCTTAACGGTATGGGGTTGGGCGGGGCTACAGTCAAATTCTCGTCAATAAACTGTGCAATAACCCCGAGCCAAACTGTAACAAGTCAGGCTGGAGTTGCTCAGGCAACCTTAAGCTCATGCAATCCTGGCTCTGCAGTCATAACCGCAACTATATCAAGCCCTGTAATCGGAACGCCTCTTCAGGCATCGGGACAGCTGCAGCAATCCACAACGATAAACGTTCTACCTCCAATACAGAAGCCATCGCCTTTGCAGACAATCTTTACCTTCCCGTATGTGCTGATACTGGTTGCAGTAATAGTAATATCAGTGCTGGGAGTGCTGATATTCCTGAGGAGAAGAAACAGCAACTTCGAAGAAATGTGATCAGCCAATAATTTCCTTTGCCACTATCATCTTCAAAACTTCGTTTGTCCCCTCTCCTATTTCTAGCAGCTTGGCATCCCTGTACATTCTTTCTGCATCGCTACCTCTGAAATAGCCATATCCTCCCAGAAACTGAACAGCCATCCTTGCTGCCTTCATTGCAACTTGACTTGAAAAGTACTTTGCCATTGCGGCCTCCTTTCTATGAGGTAGTCCTCTATCCCTTAGGTCTGCAGCATGAAGTACAAGCTGCCATGCTGCTTCATTCTCAGTTGCAACTTCAGCAATCTGAAATCTAAGTGCTTGATAAGTTGAAAGCTTCGAACCAAACGCTTCTCTGACTTTACTGTATTCTACTGAGCTCTTTATGCACGAGCTTGTCATCCCTACTCCCATTGCCCCTACAGCTATTCTTCCTCCGTTCAAAACATCGATAGCCTGAATAAAACCTTCTCCCTCCTTTCCTATCACGTCATCTTCATTAACGTATACATCTTCATAAACTATAGTTGCAGTGTCAGGTCCCCTTGTTCCCAGCTTCCCTTCAAGCTTGCTCCTTTTCACACCGTTGCTCCTTGCATCTACCAGAAATGCAGTTATCCCATTATCAGTCCTGGCAAAGGTTACTATCATCTCTGCTGAATAGCCATGGGTTATAAACGTCTTTGTGCCGTTTATTACATAATGGTCCCCTTCCTTCCTGGCATAGCTGAGCATGGCCCTTGCATCGCTCCCTCCTTTAGGTTCTGTCAGAGCCCATGCAATCGGAGAGGAGTTTTCAAGCACTGTTTTTACTCCTTTTTTCTTAACCTGCTCGGAGCCATATTTTACTAGCTGTGCGAGGGCAAGGCTGTTGTGTGCTTCTAGGCTGAGAGCAACACCCGCTGAATACTCTGAAACAATTCTGATAACGTCAGAATAAACCTTATAGTTCAGCCCCAATCCACCATCCTCCTGAGGCAAAGTTAGAGTTAAAAGTCCCTGTTCCTTCAATTTCTTATAGGTCTGTTTTGGGATTTCATCATTTCTGTCTATTTCCTGAGCTACAGGTAAGACCTCTTTCTCGCAGAACTCCCTGACATTCTTCTCCAAAATATCCTGCAATTCAATTCTGTTTATATCTTGATGCATACCTTCAGGCATAATAATGTGGCAAATAAGCTGTTTGCATGCAATTAATCAACCTTTATCGTCATTCTGTTCCTTAATCTCTTTCTCTTGAGACATTTCTTCCTTCAGAGACGTAACCACCTCCTCCAGCTTCTCTTTGTCAGCCTCAAGCCTCTGAATAAGCTCTTCCTGATTCTCTGCTTGACTACTTTTCAAGTCCTGTATCTCTTTTATGTCAAGTATAGTGGCTGTAAGCATCGCTTCGATCCTTCCCCTTTCCTGCTTCATTTCTTCCTTAAACCTTCCCTTTATGTACCTTGAAAGCAGAGGACCCTGCAGCATTATTGAAATGAAGGCTACCCCCAGCACCATGGATGCTATCAGCTCGCCGTCAGGAAGGTTGCTCGGCAAACTAGCTACGAGCGCTATGGATATTGCCCCTCTCATACCTCCCAGCATAGCAACATTCTTCCATTTGAAAGGAGTCTTCAGGCCGAAATTGTCAAAGATTGCAAGTATGGGATAAACAGCCGCAGCTCTAGCTAGAGTAACAGCTAGATATGCTACCAATATTTCTGGGAGGCTGCCGTATAGCCTGTAAATGTCTGTGCTCAGGCCTATGAAGAGAAATGCCACTGAATTAGCAACAAAAGCGGCCAAAGACCAGAACGCCACAACAGAGCTTCTGGCACTCTCCAATCTCTCTCCTCTACCTGAAACCCTTCCGTAATAAAGACCAACTATAGCTACAGCTATAAGTCCTGATAGTCCTAGAGAAGCTGCTACAGCATATGAGCCATACACTGATGCTATCGTCAGAGCCGTCTCAGATAAAGGGTCTGTAAGATGCGCTGACAAATAAACAGCTCCAAGTGCTACGAGAACCCCTACAACAACCCCTCCCCCAAGTACAAGAACAAACTGAAGCAGGTCGTTTAGAACGGATAGGGATGACCCTCCCAGAGATGTAAGAAGTGTTGAAAAGACTACAAGTGCAGTCGCATCGTTCAATGCTGCTTCAGTTTCAAGAAGTGTTGATAACCTGATAGGCACTTTAACCCTTTTGAACACTTCTATAACAGTTGCAACATCAGTAGGAGAGATAAGCGCTGCAAATAGAAACGATGTGAAGAGTGGTACTTTTGCCAGCTGCCATAGCAACACACCTGTTACAAGAGTTGAGATCAACACGCCAAACGTTGCCAAGATAAAGGAAGGACGTAATACAGTCCTGAATTCTGACGTGGGAACCTTCATCATTGCTTCAAATATGAGAGGGGGTACAACCAAACCAACAAAGAGACCTCCAGATATCAGGTTGCTGTATATCAGTTCAACCCCAATCAGCTTTGATAGAGAAAGGGCTGCTATGCCTGCGCCAACGATCACGAGAACCATTGTATAGGGTATTCTAGCCTTCTGGGAGAGTAAGGATGCTAGGATCATTATCCCCAGAAGAGAAGCAATGACAAGGTCTAGGTTTGGCAACTCTCCTGCTCCTCAAGCAAAGTCAGCCTTTGTAAAATTTTCCTTATTGTTGTCATGGGTTAAGAAGTATCTTTCCAAAATGAGCTCTTGATTCCAGCCTCTCATGCGCCAGCCTTGCATCATACAGCTTGAACTTGGAATCTATCACAGGTTTTAACCTCTTCTCGATTGCAAGTTTCAAAACTGTAAAGAGTTCAAAGTATGTAAAGACGTAAACTCCCATAATCCTCAATTCATTTCTGTAGACCAGAGGTATGCTAACATTGGCATCTGAACCAGTAGTTATACCGAGGCTGAGCAGGATACCATTCTTTCTCAGCGATGCTATACTCTTTGGCCAAGTCTCTTGCCCTATATGGTCAAAGACTATCGATGCTCCAAGGCCATCGGTTATCTCTTTTGCTTTCCCAGGTACATCTTCAGTGGCATGGTTCACAAGGTAATCAGCGCCCAAATCTTTTGCCCTTTTGAGCTTCTCCTCGCTCCCTGCAGTAGCTATAACCCTAGCCCCATGTAACTTTGCTATCTGTATAGCTGCATGGCCCAAACCGCTACTTGCTCCCCATATCAAGACAAAATCATCAGCTCCTACTTTCGCC
>Ga0208549_100133_pt1 | contig 36000 bp, 34 predicted proteins | sample BED_host_MetaG_FD_187135 | JGI IMG/M metagenome (GOLD analysis project Ga0208549, IMG submission 187135) | Hot spring microbial mat communities from Yellowstone National Park, Wyoming, USA - BED_host_MetaG (SPAdes) (version 2) | ecosystem: Environmental > Aquatic > Thermal springs > Hot (42-90C)... | reverse complement strand
GTTGAAATATGGTTATCAAATAATCGATTTAGTTGATCATGTCCAAAAACGGTTTGAGCTATTTCTTAGTTAAGATAATATTTCATTAATTAATTTAATTACTTTATATCAATTGAAAGCCTCGCCCTTAAGAGCGGGGATGAATAGACTTAAATAATTATTTTATAAAGTTTCTCAATGAGTAGGAGGAATAATGCGATAAGAGCAACTGTTTCAATGAATATCGCAATTTCAGAATCCCTCCTAGTCTTTTCCAAAAACTATTTAGAAGCTTTAAGATATGTTTTGTATTGGTTGAAAGAGAAAAGAATTAATCCAAATAAAGGAAACATTATAGGCATTAAGTGTTTTATACTATTCTTAAGAGGTTCAATCTTCCTTCGAAAATTGCTTAAGATTGTTATAGAAATGCGTTATCAATATACAAAGGTTGGTATAATAATTCTAATAAAGGAAGTTTTCCTATAGTTTTTAAACCAACAGTTTGGTTAACTCCTAAGTTCTCATATACAATAGATTTTGAAAAAATGACAGTATTTGCTGCTTTATTTAATCTCTTTACAGTTTAAATAATAACATTTAATAATTATAAACTGTTGATTTTTTTAATCTTTTTCCTAATTCTCTCAAAGTAAAAAATTAAACATAGATTATAAAATTTTATAAAAAATTTTATGTTTGTGTCTGAACTGGAGGAGAATATTGTTCTGGCATAGAGAAGAAAGCTATTATCAAGAAAATATCTGCAATAAAAATTACTACAAAGCCAATAACTACGAAGGTCAATATAGCCCCTATTAAATATAATAGCCCTGCAGTTTTAAAATAACTTACTTTTAAAGTGTTGCCTGTTTCGTCAAGGCTTTTCTTGAAGAAATAAACTCCTACAATCAAAAGTATAGCACTTGCAATAATTGCAGTGATAAAAAATGGTATCGTAAAAATCAGAAAGAATGAAAAGCCTAAGCTTATAAGAGAATAGAATGTTAGAAATACGCCTATAATTATAAAGATAATTCCATATAATGCATTGTTGAATATAGAATTCTTTTTAGTTTCATCTGATATGAACTTAAGACTCACTAATATTAAGGCATATCCTACGATACTAATATAAGGAAAAATAGCCAAGATAGCACCTATTCCTCCTAGTAACTTAGCATCTCTTAAGCCCGCCATAAGCTATTTTGTAGTAGAATAATTTAAACTTATCTTTCTAATAAGCAGTTGATAATTTGAAAGAAAACGGTTTAAGAAATTGTATTGAGGTATACGCATCCTATATCTATTAAAGCAAGATATAGGGCTTGCTGCCCTTTATACTAAGGTTTCTTTTCGTTGAAACCTGATTGCATGGATGAGTTCTGAGCTATAAAATGTCCAGCAAATAAAGGAGTAGCAACAAATCAATGTTGGGAACTTATGAGCTACTCTAGAAGTAGAACCCTCTCCCCTATAGGTCTAATGAGGTCAGAGTTTTAAATTAAAGAAAATATTATCTCGATATACAAATCGAAAATGGATTTGATGGTAATAGAAGGAGACGGAATAGGTCCTGAAATTATTAAGTCGGCCTTGGAGGTTCTTAATGTTTTGAAGGAAAACTTCAACATAAATCTCGATCCTGTTTTATACGATATCAATTCAAGAAACATTGCTAACGGAAAATGGAAGATTGAAAAGATATTAGAATTAGCAAATAAGCATAAAGCAATTCTTAAGGCTCCTGTAGGAGATCCTAAGATAAGGAATGAATATAGTACAGAAGTTGGAATAGATGCTGTTCTTATCCTTAGATTCAAACTTGATTTATATGCAAACATAAGACCGGTTAAACTCTTACCAGGAAACAATCCTGTCTGATCAACTATAACGAAGTATGCTGATGCTACTGCACAAGAAATGGTTCTTAGACCAAATAGATTCAACGTCATAGTTACGGAAAACATGTTTGGCGATATCTTGAGTAATTTAGCTGCATCAACTGTAGGAGGATTGGGAGTTGCTTACAGTGCAAACATATCTGATAATCAAGGGATGTTTGAGCCGGTGCATGGAACTGCTCCTGATATAGCGGGTAAAGACATTGCCAACCCAATTGCTATGCTATTATCAACCTGTTTAATGGTAGATTTCTTAGGTTTCAATAAAGAAAGTAAATTTGTAGAAAGTTCGATATTAAATTTAGTAAGAAAAGGAATTAAACTCCTGATTTAGGAGGTAAATATTCAACTTCAAACTTTACAAAGGAACTTATCAAGGAGATTTTAAATCATAAAGATTAATTTTAATGCGAAATAGCCTTAAATGTTCATATAATCCTATGATGTGTTTCACAAAGGTTATCTTTAGACAAATCTTTCATGAATAAGAAGACTTTGAGAAAATCTTTGTTTCATTTGAATTTCTTCCTTTAAATTTTTCGTCTTATCCTTGCAATAAGTTTTATCATAATTTTCAACTACTGAGACGCTGATGAAAAGCGATATGTATTCGTAGAAAAACCCTCAACAGAAAATTCTTTAAGTTTGCAGAAGTATCAGAAAGCAATGCCAATTATGAAAATAAAATGTGCTGATTCTTAAATACACCGATAAGAGTTGAAAAATCAAAGATTTAGGACTAAATAATCTTTTTTTATGAAACTATGTTTGAGAAAAATAAACCAATTTGGTTAAATAAAACAAAACCAATTTAATTTTATGATATCTAAGGAATACTATAAAGGAGTAGAAAAAGCTCCAAACCGTGCTTTCCTAAGAGCAATAGGACTTACTGATACAGATCTTGACAAGCCCTTCGTTGGAATTGGAGTTGCTTGGAATGAAGCTGGACCATGCAATTATCATACGCTAGATTTAGCTAGATTTGCGAAAGAAGGAGTGAGAGAAGCAGGAGCAACTCCCAGAACTTTTGCAACCCCCTTGGTTATAGATGGTATAGCTATGGGTAACTTTGGAATGAAATACTCATTGCCAAGCAGGGAGGTAATCGCAAATACTGTTGAACTCACAATTCTCGGCCATGGTTATGATGCTTTTTTAGGAATATGTGGTTGTGATAAAACTAATCCTGCTATGGTTATGGCTGCTGCAAGACTTAACATTCCTTCGATCGTTTTCTATGCAGGTTCAACGATGCCAGGAATTTATGAAGGAGAGAAAATAACAATAGAAGAAGTATTTGAAGCTGTAGGTAGCTATCAAGCAGGGCTTATTTCTTTGCAAAAGCTTGAAGAAATCGAAAAATCAGCAATACCAACAGTAGGTAGTTGTGGAGGACTTTTTACAGCAAACACAATGGCCTTCATGATAGAGGCTTTAGGAATAGCATTGCCTAACAGTTCTGCACCGCCTGCAATTTCTTCATTAAAAAGCAGATATGCCTATGAAAGTGGAAAGCAGATAGTTAAGCTAATCGAAAATGGAATAAAAGCAAGAGATATATTAAAGTATGAAGCTTTTGAGAACGCAATAACAGTTTTGATGGCCATAGGGGGATCGACTAACGCTATTTTGCATCTACTCGCAATTGCGAATGAAGCTAATGTTAAACTTGAGCTAGAAGAATTTGAAAGAATTTCGAATAGAGTGCCCTTAATAGTTAACATGAAGCCTCATGGAAAGTATACAATGGCAGATTTATACGAGATAGGAGGGGTGGGTGTAGTGATTAAAAAACTTCTTGATAAAGGTCTTTTAAATGAAAACGCACTCACAGTTACCGGCAAAACCTTGAAGGAAAGTTACGAGAGTGTTAAGTTTGTAAAAGTTTACGATGACTTAGTCTATGACGTAGATAATCCAATAAAGCCAACTGGAGGAATTAAGATTCTGAAAGGTAATTTAGCTCCAAAAGGTTCAGTTTTTAAGATATCTGCTTCAGGAATAACTTATCACAAAGGAAATGCAAAAGTTTTTGATAGTGAAGAAGAAGCTTTCAATGCAGTAAAAGAAGGAACGATTGAAAAAGGTGATGTTGTAATAATAAGATATGAAGGACCAAAAGGAGGACCTGGTATGAGAGAAATGTTAGCTGTGACTTCAGCGATCGTTGGAAGAGGCCTTGGAAAAGATGTAGCTTTGGTAACTGATGGAAGATTTTCTGGTGCAACAAGGGGAATAATGGTTGGTCATGTTTGCCCTGAAGCCTATGAAGGAGGACCAATTGCTGTGGTGAAGGATGGAGATACAATTGTCATAGATGGAAATAAAAGTGAAATAAACATAGAAATATCAAATAGCGAGTTAGAAGAAAGATTGAAAAGATGGAAAAAGCCTGAACCAAAGGTTAAAAATGGTTTCCTTTACCAGTATTCATTGCTTGTTACCGACGCTTCACAGGGATGCGTACTAAAAAGATTTATTTAATAAATAACATTATTTAAATCTTTTATTTTTTGTTTAATTTACAGAACAATGCAACGTAAAAAATTTATTTGTAATTAAAATGATATAATCTTGTCATTTTTCAATTATGTTCAAACTCATTAAATAATTATTTATTCAAAATTCTTCATCCAATCGATTTTCTTATAATAGCCATTTGTTTAATATGCAATTTTGCTTCTTCGACGTTTTTCTCTTTAAGGGCTAGAAGAAATAAAGTTGACAAGTAGGAATGCTTTCTTTCATAATAGTTTCTTCCTCCAATCTTTATACCTAGCTGGTTTTCTAAGTAGCTTACATCTTCATTTATCATTTGTATTACTTCTTTGTTTAGCCTAAAGTCTTTCTGAAGTATATCTAACGCTTCATAGTTTACAAATCTTGAACATTGTTCCAAATCTTTTCTAAAATTTAAGTAAGATTTGTTTAGTAAATCCCACTCATTTTCGTCAAGTTCATGTAAGCTATTCAATCCTAATATTTCTGGAGGGATGCCAATAGAATATAATGAACCGCAGAATGCAATGGCTCTAGGAAGAGAAATCTTACCTGTCTCTCTTGAATATCCAAAAAGTCCAATGTGCAATTTTCTTGCTCTTCTTTTTGGTATTAAGCTAGCAACTTCATTTACTAATTTTCCCAGCAATTCGATTTCATTCTGATATCTTATAGAATACTTGGAAATCATACTCTGTAAGATTTTTCTTTCTTCATGAGTGAATTCATATGAATCTTCAATTCTTGAGTTTTTTATCTTCTCAACAGCGTTAAGTACTTCTTGCTTAGGATAATCATATTTAAAAGCTGATTGGACAGTAAAAGTAACTACTCCTTTGTATTCATTCAATATGTTTTCTAAGTTCTCAGGATTAAAGTTGCCCCTAAAAGGCAAAGCTCCAACACCTATTATTGGAAATATATCCAAGCTTATTTCTTTAGAAATATTGTAAATCTCGCTTAAGGCATATTTTGCTAAAAGGACTGCGCTAAATAAACCATAATTCATAGCAGGATCCGATCTTGCTATAAATACCCTTAGATACTTTGGTTTAATATGCCTCCAAAAACCTGCGATTATTTTTCCGATATTTAGAAGACTATCCTTATCTTCAACAAGTGGAATTATTTCAATGGTTTTTGGATTTACCTCACCTACGATATCTTTGACTTTAATCCCGTTAAATACTTCAACATTCTCTCTTCCAACTATTGCCTTTTCATAGTATTTTATTATTGATATCAACTCTTCATAGCTAGTTGTGAATGGAAGTATTACCTCAAAGATAGGTACTATATTTTTTCCATAGAATCTTTCAGCTACATCATAGGAAACTGTGATACTTTCTAACGTTTCAGATAAAACCTTCCTTTCAGCCTTTTCTATTTTGGGATTTGGTATCCTGTAGGTTACAAAGATATCTTGTCCGATTATATTTTCCTTAAAGAATTCTGGATAATATGAGAATAGTTTCCTTATAACGTGAGTATCAACATCTTTTCCTTCAGCATCCCACATAACCTCATCAAGCTTGTATTCTGAGAAAGCCTTGTAAGCTTCAATTACTTCCCACTCACCTTCAATTACTTCACCGTTAATCCACTCTGGAACGTTTGCATTATCAGGATGTTGTGTAGACATTAATCTTGGAATCTTTCTCAATTTAAATCAAAATCATACTTAATTATGATATCTATAAAGTTTTCGAATTTTAGATACTAATTTTACTTCTTTCTTCTTCTTAAAATAAACGCAATTGCAGTAGCGATGATCGCTATTACAATAACCAATAGTAAATCGAAGTATATGTTGAATAAAGAAGGTGTTAAAATCCGTTGCTCAAGCGTTGGGCTTACAGATAACCCTATTTTAATGTTTTCAACAAATGGATATATCGAGCCTGTTTGATTCCAAACAGCAGTAATGACTATGCTATAGTTACCAGGTATTGCGCCATCGCTTACATCTAAAACTAAACCTAGATTGTAACTGCTATTCGGTCTCAAATCTCCAACGTATATAGTTGACACCGTTAAAGCCATCAATGGATTCGATGAGCTTACATGTGGGAAAATTACCTGATTTGGTTGAATGAATAACTTCAAATTCTTTGCTGTTTCATTACCAATATTTTTTAAAGTTACTATTACAAGATTATTAGTACTTCCAGGAGTTAAGGGAGAATAGGAAATGCTTGTTACCTCAATCTTAGCCTTAGGGTACACTTCTAATGGATAAATATAAGTAGTAATTCCTCCATCATAACTCAGTGTAATGTTAACATCGTAGCTACCACTTGAAATATTATCAGGAACATTAAAAAGGAAAGTAAAGTTTAAAGATTTGAATGCCGGTATTATTCCAAACCTTATACTGCTGGGCGTAACAAATTGGAAGGGGGCCTTTACAGTTAAGGTTGCATTATTTGCGAATACATTGCTTAAATCAAAAATAAAGACTGTAAGTTTTACGTCGAAGAATCCTGGAAATATTTGGGGAGGATATGTATATGCTGTTATCGAAATGTTAGGAGAACTTATAAATACTGGTAATAATGAGCTAGTTGTTTGATTTTTAAAATAGGATATTGTAATATTGATATAATACAAACCTGAAGTAGCGTTTGGATACACTGAAGTAAATACTGTAATAAGGCTAGCCTCTCCAACAGGAATGTAGCCAACTTCAACATCATGTTGGTAAAACATTACAGGAAACTGATTTTTTAAATACAAAGTTACATTGCTTGCAATAACATTGCCCAGATTCTTTATTATAATTGTTAAAGGAACATTATTTTCCCCTGGAGAAACAAGTATTGGCTGATTGATTGAACCCCATATCGATTGAAGTGAAAAAGTTACGTTGCCTAATATATAAACAGGAATATAATCGTTTGAAATGGAATTATTGAAGTATCTAATTTTCACAGGAATATAATAAAGACCGTTCCTTGCTTCACTACTGATATTAGCTACATTTGTTGCTACATTAAATCCACCTGCAGGAACAAATCCAACACTTGAATATTCTTGATAGAAATATAAGGGAAAAGAATTAGAATTGTTGAAGAGAATTGTTACGTTACTTGCTAAGACGTTTCCTTCGTTCTTAATAATTATTGTAAGGGGCAAGTTTGTTTCTCCTTTGGCTGCAACTAAAGTTTGATTTAAACTACCCCAAATTCCTTGCAAATCAAAGTTAACATAGCCTAATACAGGAACTTGTACACTTGATTTGAAAACAAAAGTTCCTGAACTAATGGTAAAGTTTTCAAGATAAATTCCGTTTTTTATATTATTTGCAATATTCAATAAAAGCGTAAAATTCAGAATTTGCCCTTGATTCCACTTTGGTATGAAAAAAGTATAATTTCCGTTTGTTGAATTGAAAATTCTGAAGGGAAAAGTGCTCGTGAACGTAATATTTACTAGGGCTAATGCAGAATACAGGTTTGCTATACTAATGCTTATTGGTAAAGCTGTCTGACCAGGAGCTGCAAGGCCGTTTTGTGTAATCCATTTTGAGAATGAAGGAAAGGGATTGATTGAAGAGCTTAAAGGTATGCCCGTTGTTATTAGCAAAGAAGAAAGCAAGATAATGCATATTACTTTTCTTTCCATGACCTAATTTAAGGAAAATTTGGCTTAAATTTTTAAATTATAACATCGCAAGGCTTTTTTCTTTGAATACATAATTCTTTGTATACTTTGCAGATATTATTAGAACCACAAACAATATCCCAATTGATGTGATTAGCATTGCATCGAATGAAAATGATGAAGGAACGAAATTTACATCTATGATCTGATTGCCATAGAAAACAATAACAGGATCTTGATATGTAGCCATGTATACTGAAGCAACAACGGGACCTATTGAGCCTCCTATATTCCTAATTAATGTATTCATGCCTAAGCTGACAGTTATATATTCCTTTGGAACAGAAACAGCAACCATGTTTATTATAGGAATTATCAAAGAAATTATCCCAGAACCTGAAACTACTAAATCTTCAGTAACTTCATAGGGCCCAGCTCTATTTATCATGAGTAAATAGAATCCTAGTATACTTATCAAAGAACCAAAGATTAAAATTGGTTTTGGGCCAATCCTTGTAGTTAGCCTCCCAATTATGGGTCCAACAACCAACTGGACCACTGTAGCTGGAGCTAAGGTTAATCCTGCTGAAACTATATCCAATCCTAAACCATATGGTTTAGGAAGTTGAGAATAGTAGATTACCATGAAAAACATTAGAAATAAAGCTACACCTGAAAGAATCCCAACAACGTTAGCAACCATGAAGTTCCTTATTTTTAGTAAGCTAATGTTTATTATTGGTTCAGTTTTACTTCTAGATTCATAATAGAAGAAGAAAATTGTTAATGATAGACCGAGTATTATGAGCAAAATTTCTTCAGATGAAATCCAGCCAAGATAAGGCCCTTCAGTCAAATAAATAAGTATTAATGAAGCTCCTGCCATAAGAGCTGAAGCTCCTATATAATCGATTTTTCCCTTTGTTCTTATTTCACTTTCTTTTATGATGAAATTTGAGATTAATACAGCAATTATAGAAAGAATAAAAGCTATATGAAAAGCATATCTCCATCCTAAATATTGATCAATATAAGATCCTATGATTAATCCCAAGGCAGTTCCAATTCCAAGCATTCCGCTTATTATTCCTTGAGCAGTAGCAACTCTTTCCTTTGGAAAGATATCAGTAATTATAGCTAAACCTATGGGGAACATAGCAAATCCTATTCCTTGGATAGCTCTAGCAGTTATTAGAACGTAGATATTTGAAGAAAAACCTGCAATTCCTACTGCAATGATGTAAAAGATCATAGAAATTAGATACATCTTCTTCTTTCCATAAAGATCTCCGAGTTTACCAAATATAGGCGGTATTATTGCACCGACAATTATAAAAGCTGAAGTTATCCATGCAGCTATAGATGCAGTTGTGGAAAATTCATTTTGTATAGTTGGCAAAGCAGGTATAACCATTGTTTCAACATAGTTTATCAAAAGAGCTATAGATGCTAAATTAAGAAGAACTTTTGTTTGATATTCCATTTACTTTAAATTATTGAAGCAATCGAAAATTTCTTTGAGAATCTTTTCAGCGAGCTCAGATATTTGCTTCTTTGCTAAAGTTGCTCCTAAGCCTTTAACTTCCAAATCTGCCTTATAGCTAATGTTCGTACTGTTTTTCTCAACTTGAGTTAATTTTAAAGTAATTAATCCTTCAGCTCTTCCTAATGTTCCATAAAGCTTAAAATCAATTAATAAATTATCCAAATCCTTTTTTAAATTAGCTTCCAAGTTAAATATACCTCTTACCAGTCCTTCACTTATTTTTATCTTTGAAGACAAAGAATTTTCTTTCAATTCCTTAATTTCTTCTAGTCCCTTAAGGCATTTTGATATCATTTGCATGTTGCTGAGTAATTCTGTCACTTTTTCTTTACTGCTACTTACAAAATAATTTCCTTCTATGTTTACTTTTCCCATTTTCTATATCTTTTTATTGAATAAGGTTTCGCATCAATAACTTTTGACTTCTTATAAATTACAAGTTCTGAAATCATTCTTCCTATCATAGGAGAAAGCTTAAATCCATGACCGCTTGATCCACATGCAATATAAAGATCTTCTTCTATTTCATCTATTATAGGCTCCCAATCAGGTGTAATATCAACGTAAGGCATCAAATCTCTTACTACCTTTATTTCCTTCAGATTATCAAACCTAAATCTCAATCCCTCTAGATAAGCTTTCAAAGTTTCATAGTCTGCTCTATGGCTTACTTCAGTATCAACTTTTGACCAATGGAATATTTCATCTGGAACATATCCTTCTGCACTATTATAGCTCATTTGCGGATGAACTGCTCCTACTATAATTTGATTAGGTTCTTCAGGTCTTGTGTAATAGTTTACAGAAAAATCAAAGAATACGTAATTTAAAGAACTGAAATTATATGGCCTTTTTATGTAACATATAGGAAAAGGTATTAAATAAACTGGTAAATTAAGGCCTAAATTGCTTACAATCTTTGGTGTTTCAATTCCTGCTGCAACAACCAGCTTAGATGCATTATATTCTCTATTTGTTGTTTTAACAACCCAACCTTCTTTTTTACCAATTGAAACAACTTTTTCTCCTTCTATGATTTGAACGCCTTTATCCATCGCTGCTTTAGCAAAATTCCAAGTTGTTTCTATAGGATCTACGTATCCTGCCTCAGGTTCATATATCGCAATTTCATCATCCCTTACTTTCAAATTCTTGTCAATTGATTTCAAAGATTCATTATTTAGAACCTCATATCTTATGCCCAAATTTTTAAGTCTTTCTATAGTGCTTAGCATTGAATCTTTCTCAAAACTTACAACAACCAAGCCAACTTGATTGAAATCCAGATCGTAACCCACGTTTTCTTTGAATTTCCTAAAGACTTCAAGGCTCATTCTTGCTATTTTGGCTGTTGTTTCATTGGTATATAGTTGCCTTACAATTGCACTTGTATGGCCGCTTTGACCACTTGCAATGTAATTCCTTTCCAATACAAGAATATCCTTAACTCCTTGATTTGCTAAATGAAAAGCTGTGCTTAGCCCCCATGCACCGCCGCCTATTATTAGAATGTTTTTATTCATTGATATACATTCAAATTTGGTTTATAAATTTGTTTATCTTATATTCTCTTCAGTATTTCTCTGTATTTATCTATTCTTATTTTATCCCCTTCAGATTGTATTAACCACGTCATCCATGTTAGCTCTATTGGTCTATAGCCTGTTAACTTAGAAATTTCTTCAACTCTCTTTATGAACTCAAAATCGTCTTCAACTCTTTCATATCCTGCTTTTTCAAATATCTCGTTCAAAACCCTTTTAACAATTTTGTCAGGCATGCATGTATCGACACCTCCCATCATTCTTAGATATTGATATGTAACCAATCCAACACCTTTTATTTTTCCTATAGGATCATTTTTCCAATTATCCAACTTAGAGTTTCTTGCCCAATTCCTTATTGAAATCTTATCATCTTCATTCAAGGAGCTTAAATATCTTGCTACGTTTATCGCAACATTCCAACTCCTTTCGAATCTCCATATGCTTTTGAGCTTTTCTATATCGTATTTTGCAAGATCTTTCAAGCTATTTATCTTGCTGTTCTTTACAAACTTATTCTCAAATTCTACAACCTTTGGAACAACAGCCGTGAAATAATTTAAGCCACTTGAAGTAAAGCTTGCATCAACGACCATTAAAACAACTTTTCCTCCCCATCGCTCTGTAGCTAAGCATCTATTGCAGTATTCTTTTATTCCCTCTACTTTGCTCATGTGACTATCCAAGATTTCTTTAAGCTTTGATTCCAATTTCTTTCCTTTAATTTCTAGTTAAAGTTTAATTTAAAAAAATTGTTTATGATATAATGAAAAGTATTAAAGGGATATACTTCGGTCCAGCAGGAGTACCGCATTCAGCAAAGAAAAAAGATACTGTAAACGGTATTCAAAGAATAGTAGAACTTAATTTGAATGCCATGGAATTGGAGTTTGTTTATGGAGTAAAGTTAAATGAAGATCAGGCTATTAAAGCTAATGAAATTGCTAAAAGCAACGGTGTTGTTTTAACAGCCCATGCTCCATATTATATTAATTTAAACGGAAAAGATGAAGCGAAATTAAAAAACAGTATAAGATTTATAGTTGAAAGCGCAAGGGCTTTACATTTAGCAGGAGGTTATTCAGTTTGCTTTCATCCAGGTTGGTACCAGAAGATGCCTAAAGATGAATCTTTTTTGAGGGTGAAAAATTCCTTGAAATTAGCAATGGGTGAAATAAAAGAAGCTGGTTATGATGTTTGGATAAGACCTGAAACAATGGAGATGGAGTCAAAGTTCGGTAGCCTTGAAGAAGTAATAAAGCTTTCCCAAGAGATTGAAGGAGTTTTACCATGCGTTGACTTTGCACATTTAAGGTATCGAAACCATTGGAACACTAAGGCAAAATTTAAGGCCACAATGGAAAAACTGGAGAAAAGTTTAGGCAAAGATATTATTAAAAACATGCATGTTCACATTTCTGGTATAAAGCTTGATAAGGCTGGAACGCATGTTAATCTTTCAGAATCGGATCTAAAATGGAAGGATATATTAAAGGTCATAAAGGAGTTCAATGTTGAAGGAGTTATAATTTGCGAAAGCCCCAACCTTGAAGAGGATGCTTTGCTTTTAAAAAATTACTATGAAAGCCTCGAGGAGGTCAGTATGAAAGCTTAAAATAAGCTAAACTTGAGAAATTTGAGCCTCATTCTCCTTTAATTTTCTATACCTTTCGAAACCCCCTTCAAGACTGTAAGTTTTATATCCTAGCTTTCTATAATGTTTGGCCAAGCCTTTACTTGTAAGACCCTTTTCACAGACAAAAATTACAGTAGATTTATTCAAAATATCATCGCTTAAATCAAGTAATGTAATTGAATTTGGTATCTTCATTTTTTCAGGCATCAAATTTACAATAACAGAATCGTGAGGAATGAAACTTATCGTAAATTCTTCTTCTTTTAACTTAGATAATTGTTCTTCTAAAGGTCTCAATAAGTCAATCTCAATGTTATTTTTAACAGCCTCCTTTATAGTATCCAAATTCAACAAACTAAAATCGTTTCTAAATTTTTCAATATCAGCCCTTGGAGTTAGTGGACCAATAGCTATAGAGCAAAGTTCTTGAACTTTTAAAGATAATTCATATGTTCCTATTTTTCTTGAAAAATCTATTATTTCTTCTTTATCCATTCCTATTAAGGGCCTAAAGATGGGCAATTTTATACCTTCCTCAGCTACCCTTATGTTTCTTGCAGTTTGACTCGTTGCTTGGGCTATTGACTCACCTGTAACCATTGCATCATATCCTTTCTCAATAGCCAATAATTCGGCAGCCATGTACATTCCTCTTCTCAATGCAACTTGCCATATTTTTGGAACAAGCTTCTTCATTATTTCGTTTATGAAAGAACCAAGTTGAACAATGTATATTTTAGCTTCATGCCCGTAGAACCAATTTTCAGCTAAATATTTGGCCACCTTAACAACGTCGATTGCATCATTTAAGCTACCAAAAGCAAAATGTATGAAATCTACTTTGCAACCCCTTTTTGCTAAAAACCATGCAGCTACAGGAGAATCAAAACCTCCTGAGAAAAGTGAAAGAATCTTATCTCCTGTTCCTATAGGTAGACCCTTCGGACCTTCTATTGTTTTGTTGAAAACAAAGGCTTTATTGTTTCTTATTTCTAAGCTTATCTCAATTTCGGGATTTTCAAGGTTTACACCACTTGAATAGGGCAATAGTAAACTTCCTATATATGAAGAAGCCTGCTGTGAGGTAAAAGCGTGTTTGCCAGCCCTCCTGCATCTTATTGCAAACTTCTTCCCCTTTACTTCTTCTTTATATATCTCAAAGACTTTTTTACCAAGATCTTCCAAATTTAGAAAATCCAACTTTACACAGGGAGAGAAACTACTTATCCCAAAAATTTTACTAAGAATTTGCGAAACTTCTCTGCTTGTTTCAAGAAATATTCTTGCGGACATTTTATTTACATTGTAACTAAAGTTACTTTTCTTCAGAGCATAAATGATGTTATGAAGTAAAATTTTCTCAAATAATTCTCTTGAATTATGCTTCCTGTAGGTTACATCCCCTGAAAATCTTATTAAGTATGAATAATTTTGAATTTGAATATTCATATTTTCTATATTCAATTTTAAATGAACTATCTTATAATATAACTTTAGTATATGACAATACTTTTAATCTTTCATTAAATGAAGAATTAGTGATATTTCATTCTAGTATAGGCTATTATTCCTCCTGAAATAAGACCAAATAAATGTGCTATTATGTTTACGCCTGGAATAATTGAACTTGTTATAAAAATTATTATAACATACAAGATTGCTGATAAAAAAGAACCAGATATTTTTCCTAGAACTGCATAGGCACCAATTAGACCGAATATTGCTCCTGAAGCACCGCCGGATATGATGTATAGACCTTCATCGCTGAATATTAAAGGTAACAAGAAAAGAGAAGCTATATTACCTATGATTCCAGATAGGAAAAATATTATCAATAAATTTTTTCTTCCATAGTTTGCCTCAATAATAAAGCCAAAATAGAATAAAGCGATCATGTTAAGTGCAATATGAATGTAGCCGAAGTGAACAAAAATCGAGGTAACTAGCTGCCAATAGAAATGATCATGTATAACCAAATAATTAACCTGTCCTAGATCGCATTGTAAGCTTGAAACACCTGTTCCAGTCAAAACTTGCCAAGGAGTTGCTGAACAGCCTGGCAAGCTTCCAAAATCTAAATTAGCGGTAAAAACAGAAATCAAGAATATAATTATGTTCAGTAGAATAAGGTGAATTACAGTACTTTTTTTAATTGAAATTCTAGATAACACTCTTGTATAAAGATTAAGCAAACATTGCTTAAAAAGATATAATTAAACTATATATTTAGTTATAATGCTTACACTGTTATCAGGAGGGACAGGAGGAAGAAAGTTATTTGAAGGAATAATTAACGTTTTACCTCAAAAAGAAGTAAGCGTCATTTGCAATACAGGAGACGATATTGAAATCTACGGTTTACATATAAGCCCAGACGTTGACTCGATCCTTTATGCAGCAGCTGGAATTTTTGATGAAGAAAGAGGCTGGGGAATCAAGGATGATACCTTTAATTTTCATAATATGATAACTAAGATAGTTCCAACTTATTCTTGGTTCAATTTGGGCGATAAAGATTTAGCTATACATGTAGTAAGAACAAATCTATTGAAAAGCGGAATGAAATTGAGTCAAGTAACAAACTTTCTAGCCAACAAGTTTAACGTAGATTGCAATATAATTCCAATGAGTGATGATAGTGTTACAACATACATATTTGACGGTATAAATAAGAAACATTTTCAAGAATTTTGGGTTCTATTCAGAGGTGAAATGCCAGTTAAAAGCGTTATATTCGAAGGAATTGAAAAAGCACAACCATGCGAAAAGGCGATAGATGCAGTCTTAAGCTCAAAGCTCATTATAATCGGTCCAAGCAATCCAATAACAAGCATAGGTCCAATTTTAAGTTTAACAAAACTTAAAGAAACCATTGCAGATAGTAAGGCATTGAAAGTAGCAGTAAGCCCTATAAAAGGTAATAATCCATACAGTGGTCCTGCTGCAACATTGATGAAAAGCTTAGGATTGGAAGTTTCTTCTTTACAGGTTGCTAAGCTCTATCAAGATATCATAGATTTCTTTGTTATAGATGAAAACGATGATGATTCAGAAATAAAAAAATTGGGTATAGAAGTGATTAAAACAAACATTGACATGAAAACCAAAGAAGACAAAGTCAGATTGGCTAAAACTATAATCGATAAGCTTTATTTATGAAAGTCTGCGCTCTGATTCCTTTAAAGGAGCTTGAAAAGAGTAAAAGCAGATTATCGAATATTTTAAACGAGAAAGAAAGAATAGAATTTACCCTTTGTATGCTAAAAGATGTAATAAAAGCTCTAGTTAATTCAAGCAAAATAGATGATATATACATAATTTCACAGGAAAAAGAATTAAAGTTAAGCGATGAAAGAAAATTCAAATTAATATTCGATTCCGCATCACTGAATGAGGCTTTGGAAAGACATATTAAAGATCTACAACAATATGATGCAAAGATAATAATTCCTTGTGATATTCCTTTAGTTTCCGAAGAAGATGTTGAGAAAGTTATAGAACTTCTTAATGAATACGATGTAGTTATTTCTCCTTCATGTGATTCAGGTACAAACTTGCTTGCAATAAAGAACGAATTAAAGTTTAAATTGGAATTTGGTGAAGGAAGGAGAAGTTTTATTATGCATCTTAAGAATGCTTTAGAAGCTAATTTGAAGGTATATGTCTATTCAAGTGAAAGGATAGCTCTAGATGTTGATGATGATCCAAGGTTAAAATATTTAATTACTTTAAATATCGATAAATATTCAACTCAATATATAAGGTGGATTTTGAATGAAAGAAATAAGAATAATAGCAATCGATGGGATTCCTGAAATAAAACCCAACGATAACATAGCCGAGATTTTGCTGAAAGCTGTTAAAAAGATGGAAATAGATCTTGAGGACAACGATATTTTTGTAATAGCACATAAAATAGTCTCAAAAAGCGAAGGGAGAATTGTAAACATCAAAGGAATAGAACCTAGCAAAGAAGCAATCGAAATAAGTAAAATTTGTGGTAAAGACCCAAGATTTGTTGAGCTTGTTTTAAGAGAGAGCGAAAAAATATTAAAGGTTGCTCCAGGCCATCTTATAGTAAAAAACAAACAAGGAATTGTCTGTGCAAATGCAGGTATAGATAAATCTAACATAGAAGGAGAAGATTTCTACATTTTGCTTCCTGAAAATCCTGATGAATCTGCTAAAAAAATTAGGAATGAAATAAAAATTAGAACCGGAAAGAATGTTGGGGTAATAATTTCAGATACATATGGCAGACCTTTAAGAGAAGGGCAAGTAAACTTTGCTATAGGTGCATCAGGGGTGCCAATTTTTAGAGATTACAGAGGAAAGAAAGATAGATATGGTTATGTTTTACATGTCAAAAATATAGCACATGCTGATGAAATCGCATCTGCAGCTGAATTGTTAATTGGTCAAGCTGAAGAGGGAATTCCAGCAGTTTTAGTAAAAGGTCTCGAGACCATAGATCAAGATTTTCCTGCTAGAAGTTTAAATATGCCAGAAGAAAAGTGGCTTTTCAAATAGCTAGATTTTAAAAACAATCATTTTTCTTTTTTCCAACATATCTTTCATTCTATCTTTTATTTTGTTTATTTCAAAAAATTCATACCTTTCATTATAATCCTTAAGTTCATCGAAAGCTCTCTGCAATACTGAAATTGCAACTTGTTCCCTTCCTCTTTGAAGATGAACATAGCTCGCAGCCAAAAGAATAAGTCCATGAAGTATTCTTTTCTCATCGCTTTCCTTTTTCCTCCAAACTCCTTCCAATATCTCATGAACTTCCCAAAATCTTTCTTTATTGAAGAAGTATCTTGCTAGGAAGAATGGATTAACCTTTGTATCTACACTTAAATCTCTTATGCAGCTAATTTTGAAGAATTTTTCCAGAACTTTAAGATTTTTAATATCATAGCAAATAACATCTACCTCAATATGATTTGATGCAATTCTAATATCTACCAACCTAAAAAATTTTGAAAAGTCTTCCTTAATTTTTATGAATAAATTTAACCTGTCTTTTGTTTCATAATTTCCCTTTTCTGCAAACACGATGTATCTCTTTTGAGTTTGCAATTCAAGCTATTCTTATATATCTGTAATTCAATTTATTCTTTTGTTAGTGGTATTCGAGCTATTATCAAAAAGGGTTCAGTCTGCCCTTAGGGAATTCAATATAAATGAACCGACGGCTCCTCAAAGGTTGGCGATTCCTTTAATTCTTCAGAGAAAGAATGTACTGATAATATCTCCAACAGGAACAGGTAAGACAGAAGCTGCTTTGCTACCTTCTCTTGATTTAATATATGAACAGAGAGGAAAAGGAATAAGCTTGATTTATATAACGCCTTTAAGGTCTTTGAACAGGGATTTGCTTGATAGAATTACCCTATGGTCAAACAAGCTTGATTTTAGATGTGCAGTAAGACATGGAGATACAACGAAATCTGAAAGAAGAAAACAAGTTTTAATGCCTCCAGATATTCTTGTTACCACTCCTGAAACCTTGCAGATACTTTTAATAAGTAAAAGGATAAAGGAGCATTTAAAAAATGTTAAAATCGTAATAGTTGATGAAATACATGAACTTGCTGAAGATAAAAGAGGAGTTCAGCTTTCAATTGCTTTACAAAGGCTTAAATTCTTAGCTGGTAAGTTTCAAATTATTGGCTTATCAGCTACGATTGGAGAACCAGAAAAACTCGCAAATTTCTTAGTTGGAAAAGATGAAAACTGTGAAATAGTAAACGCTTCTGAAGAAAGAAGAATGAAAATTAAAGTAATTTATCCTAGCATAGAAGAATTGGATTTTAAGATCTCAAATGAAATTGTTATACATCCAGAAGTAGTTTCTAGGCTAAGAACCATTAAGGATTTAACAGAAAATAAAAACGCCTGTTTAGTTTTTACAAATACTAGAACTGAAGCAGAGATACTAGGAAGTAGATTAAGATTCCTAGGACTTGATTTCTATGTGCATCATAGTTCTTTATCCACTGAATCAAGAACATTTGCTGAACAGTCTTTAAAGCTAGGAAAAATAAAAGGAATCGTATGCACATCTTCTCTCGAACTTGGAATAGATATCGGAAATATAGATTATGTAATTCAGTACAATTCTCCAAGGCAAGTAACAAGAATGGTTCAAAGGATTGGAAGAAGTGGCCATTTTATTAAAGGAATAGCTGAAGGAAGCATACTGCCTGTTAACATAGATTCATTCTTTGAATCTTACGTTATAGTTGAGAAAGCAATGAATAACGAATTTGAAAGCATTCAAATACCAGAAAAGCCATTAGATGTATTAGCCCATCAGATAGTAGGAATTGTATTGGATAAAGGTAAAGTAGGAATAAATGAACTTATCTCAATAATATCAAAAGCTTATCCCTATATGAATATAACAAGAGAAGAAGTAGAAAGAGTAATAGAACTCCTTGAAACTCTTAAACCCAGAGCTTTAATAAGAGAAGGAGAAGAACTTATAAGAGCAACAGGTAGCTTAGGCTATTATATAGAAAATCTTAGCATGATTCCTGACCAAATTCAATTTACGGTAATAAACGATAAAGAAGAATTTGTTGGATATTTAGATGAATCCTTCTTAGCAGAATATGGAGAAGAGGGTGTCAAATTTGTACTTAAAGGAGAAGTTTGGGAAATAACTAAAATAAACGAAGATTCAAGAGTTGTTCATTGTAAAAAAGCAGAAGACATATTTGGTGCTATCCCTTCATGGGTTGGCGAGGAAATTCCAGTAACAAAGGAAATAGCTTTGCACGCTTCTAATTTAAGAAAATTTGTATACTATAATTCCAATAATTTCGATTTAGTAAGATCTAGAATATCTCAAGAAATAGTTGATAACGAGAGCTTAAAAAATGTGATTGATTATTTTAAAAGTTTCAATAAGGAAGAATACAATCTTGCAAACGAAAAGCTAATTACATTAGAAGAATGGAGAGAAGCTGTAATAGTAAACTCCTGTTATGGAAACAGAATCAATAGAACAATAGGAAAGATACTGACATATTTAATTAGCAAGGAAAGAGGGAAAGGTATAAGAACAATAGTCACGCCTTATAATATAATAATTCTATCGAGAAATATTGATTCGAAAACAGTAGAGAGAATTATCAAACAATTATACCTTTATGATATAGATGCATTGATATATTCTATTCTAAGTAAAGACGAACCACTTGTTAGATATAGATTTCTACATGTAGCGAAAAGATTTGGTATTATTAAACATGATGTTTCAATCGAAATTAAATTGCTTGAAAACCTAATTCTAGCTTACAAAAATTCCGTAGTTTATGAAGAAACTTTAAAAGAAATCCTTTCAAGAGATTTAGATGTTAAAGGTGCGAAGGATGTAATTAGAAAAATAGCAACAAAAGAAATACAGGTTTTAAGGAATGATACGGTTAGTAAGCTTTCTTTAGACTTGATCAAGCTTCTTCCCGAATTTATATCAAATCCATCAGAAATTCAATCTCAAAGTTACATCATAGAAGCATATAAGACGAGACTTTTAAGTAGAAGTTTAACGTTGGTTTGTACTGAGTGCTGGGATTATGTCGATCAAATTCCTTTGATGAACATTCAGAATTTTTCATGTCCATACTGCAACTCAAAAAGGGTAGCAGTTACTAAAAGGCCAGCTCAATTCATTCATAAGCTAATCAATTCAATTCAAGAAGGAAAAATAAACAGAAAAATAAAATTTCTTAAAAAAAGACTCGAAATCATAGCTGATTATGTAGCAAAAAAAGAAAGACTGGCTGCTTTAACCTTTGCTGCAAACATTTCATTTACAGATGCTATACATATAATCGATAAATTCGAAGAAGAAAAAAATGATTTTTTTATAGCTTTAATGAATGCTGAATCAAAGAGACTGAGAGAAATCTACAAGATGTTGAAGAAGATGCATAAATAATTATACTTAATCATTTAAATATTATACATTTTTTTATTATATAAGCATAACGGTTTTTTTTACGGTTTTTTAGTTTAAAAACTTATAGATTGATTTTTACTTGAGAATAGCATAAGATTTATATACTAAAAAACAATTTACATACATAGGAAACATGGTAACGGCCTATTGTGTAAAGGACAAGAAATCTGTGGAAATAAAGAACCCCCAGGAAGTAACACTAAAGAACGGTAGAACAGCGATTAAGGGTACTTGTCCTATCTGCGGAGGAACAGTATACAGAATAGGCAAGCTTAAGAAGTAAAGCAAGTATAAGAGATAAAATAAATTAAATAATTTTTTTATACGTTTGCGCTTGAGATTGCCTCCTTTACTGCTTTATCAACTTCTTCCTGATTTTTTCTTACAAACCATTCAACCTTTAAAGTATCAAGTTTCCAGTTTATTTTTGAGTCCTTGATTTCATAATCTACTACGATTCTTACAACATCTCCTTTGTCGCATCTTAATTTTTCAACAATTATTTTATAAAGTATTTGATTTAAGACAGCTGCACCGTATGCTACATCCTCACTCTTTATTGCACCGCTCTCTTGAAGATTTCTAGTTAAGGCAAAGAGTGTCCTTCTAACTTTATCAGCATATGCACCAGCTATTACTGTTCCAGTGTTTAGTGTTGGCATATATGTTAATCATAGAATAGAAATATATAAGGATAAAGTTGCTAAATTATTCTTTCTTAATTTACTACTATTGAGAGTCTCGGCCCACCAAAGAATGGGGATCAGCAAATATTATTTCTGAAATGCTATATTCGCAGAAAAAAGTGAATAAATTAATCGTTATAAATTTCTCAATAGGTGATAAGAAATTTAAGATTGAAGTGTTTCTTCTCAATTGATTTAGGATATGAAAGTTTTTAAGTGAAAAATCTCAGTTTTTTATTTTTTAATGTTTAAAAGATAAAAGTTACTCAATAAGCCACTCTTGTCTAACTTTTGCTATATCCCTTATTGAAATCATGCCTACAAGTTTTCCCTCTTTGTTCACGACTGGTAAATGCCTTATGTTATTTTCACTCATCAAGAACAAAGCTTTGTTGATATATTCATTATATGAGATCGTAATTGGATTTTTAGTCATAACATTTTCTACTTTTTCCTCAAGACTTATTCCCTTTGCTAAAGCTTTTACCACGTCTCTCTCAGTTAAAATTCCTACAATTCTTTCATTTTCAAGAACTACTACACTGCCAACATTGTAATTAGCCATTTTCTTTATAGCATCCAACAACTTAGTATCGGGAGAAGCTGTTACCAGTATATCATGTCTCATTATATCTTTAACAAGCTTTTGTAACATAATCTCATATAAATAATAAACGTTATGAATTTAAATGATTAAAGTATTTAGATTTGATAAAATAAAGCTTTGTTCTATCAAAGAAAGGGTAAACAGGTTTACTGTAAAAATTAAAATCGATGAAAAAGAAGACTATGCACTACTAACCAATACAGGAAGACTTAAGGATATCATATTCGAAGGAAACAAGGCTATGTGCATAGAAAGAAACAATATTAAAAAGCTTAAGTATACCTTAATTGGAACCTATGTAAATGAAGAATATTATACTTTGATAGATACAAGATTTCAAATGCAGATCTTTGAAATTCTTCAAGATAAAGGTATGATTGAATGGCTAAAGAAAGCAAAGCTTGTAAAAAGAAATGTTAAGGTATTCAATTCCTTAATCGATTACTTATTTAAAGAAAATGATAAAGATATTTTTCTCGAGATAAAATCTGCGGTTTTATTCGATGGATACTATTCAATGTATCCTGATTGTCCAAGCTTGAGAGGAAGAAAGCATGTTGAGGATATTATTAAACTCTCAAAAATGGGAATAAGAAGTATAATATGTTTCATAGCTGCTCATCCTAATGCAAAGGCTTTCAAGCCTTCAAAGGAAGGAGACGAAGTTCTTTCAAGATTGATTGAAGAGGCTAATAAGAAATATAATGTTGAAATTCATGCAGTAAAGTTTTTCCTAGATAAAAGCGGAACAGTCATTTTTGAAACTGACGACCTTCCTGTCCATTTCTGAATTAATTATGCCCATAGGTCAAAATGATTTGCGATGTAGCAAGTATTGAATATTCTCCTACTATGACTATAGTAATTTTATCTCCAGCAGATATTTTCAACTTAGATATTCCACCTTTTAAAGCATGCTCGTTTGTTACTTGAATTAAATTTATTTCTCCGCTGTAGCTTAGATTTGCCTCACTTCCTGGTTGTAGTATGAAACCTGTCTCATTCTTATTAATTAAGTTATTTATGCTCGTTACAGGAACAAGTGTTCCATCGGAATTGACTAAAAAAATTATATAACTTAAGTTTGAAGAAGCATGCATTGAAGATTTGCTCACATACAAAATTACATAGTTGATCTGAACGCTTACATTTCCATTGTTTATAACTTCTATTTCTAATCCTTCTTCACTTAAGTCCACGTTTGCGATGGAGATTTTTTGGCTTGATATTTCAGAGTATATTAAAGTGTATAATTCTGTTCCTATAATTGATACACTGTTTCCCTTTTTAAGTATTTGATTTAGCTTTTGTTCGCTTATTTCTCCAAATATTTTTTTATAATCGTAAAATCCTAGTGATTTTGATTTCAGAATCAATAAAAACTGGATACCGCCTTTGTTATCTGGAAGAATAAAAAGTTTAGGATAAAATATAACGTCGACAAAAGTTGTATTCTTGTTGTTTACCTGTAATTTAGAAATTGGATAGGAATCTACATAGCTTGATGTTACTTTTACAGGATAAATTTGCCCATTGTAAATCACACTTGAAGTTAAACCTTCAAACCTTAATATATTATATTCGCCATTAGGTATTTTACTTACGTAAACTATTATCGCATTATTCTCTACACTAAGCAAATTTATGCTTCCTGATTGGTTTAACTGAATCCAGCTACCTGAAACTGAATGGATTAGAATATCTGAATAATTCAAGTACAACGCACTTACTTGAGCGCTCGGCAAAACGGGTGGGTCATTAACAAGCACAACAAAATTATATTCAGGTGTCTGGATCAATCCGGGCGTAACGATATTTTGACCTTGGTATGCATTAAGTACAAATATTATAATTAAAGCTAACAAAATAGAAGCTACTGCATATATGGCAATTTTAGTCTTTTTTAATTCACTCACTATATTAGCATAATCTAATTAAAGATATAATAAAATACTTTTGAACAAAATTCTATTTATAAGCTTTTAACAAAAATATATAATAGCTGATGGAACTAAAAGGAAAGCTTCTTCAGGTTTATCTCTATGTCTTAAAACACAATGAGGTTGGAGTTAGAGAGGTTCAAAGAAGTTTAGGATTTAAATCTCCCTCATTAGCTGAATATTATCTTAAAAAACTTGAAAATATGGGTCTTGTTTATGAAAGCAAGGGAAAATACTATTTATCTAATTCCCAAAAACCAGAAATTATAAGCCATCTTGTAAAAGTTGGCTCCTTTCTTATTCCACGAATGATCTTCTATGGATTATTTTATTTGGCTCTTTCTGTTTACTATGTAATTAGAATTCTGTTTTACGGCGTCTCATTAATTGATGTTTTTGTTTTAAGTATTTTATTGGTTTCTTCCTCAATTATATTCATTGTTGAAGCCATTCTTTCATATAGACGCTTATTTTAGTTCAAATTTTTTGAACAATAAATTTATAATAATTTGCGATAAAGAATTTCATGGTAACACATAAGGTAGCTTTAATACCTGGAGATGGAATAGGTCCTGAAGTAACAAGCTTAACATTAAAGGTTCTTGAAGCTGCAGAAGTCCCAATAGAATTTGAGGTTTTTGAACTTGGAGAACCTGCGATAAAAAAATATAATGATCCAGCACCTGCAGAGCTTCTTCAGGAATTGAAAAAATATAATGTAATGTTAAAAGGTCCACTTACAACACCTATAGGTACTGGATATAGAAGTGTTAATGTTACATTGAGAAAATACTTTGATACATATGCAGTTGTTAGGCCTGCTAAATCATTGCCTGTAAGCTGGCTTTACCACGATGTCCCAAGATATTCGAACATTGATATAGTATTAGTAAGGGAAGCAACTGAGGAATTCTATGCAGGAATCGAACACGATATACTGGCTGCAGGAGAAAGAGTTGCATCTGAAACAATAGGAGTTGTAACGAGAAAGGGGAGTGAAAGGGTAATAAGATTTGCCTTTGAATATGCAAGAAAAAATAAGAGAAAAAAAGTTACAGTAGTTACAAAAGCGAATGTACTAAAACTTACAGGAGGATTGTTTTTAGAGGTATTTAGAGAGGTAGCTAAAGATTATCCTGAACTAGAAAAGGAAGAAATGCTCGTTGATAATATGGCCATGCAACTTGTTTTGAGACCAAAAGACTATGATGTTATAGTTACTACGAACCTAATGGGAGACATACTTAGCGACCTAATATCTGGATTGATAGGAGGCCTCGGTGTTGCCCCAAGTAGCAATATAGGGGACAAATATGCGATATTTGAACCTGTTCATGGTTCTGCACCCAAGTATACAAATCAATGGAAAGTTAATCCAACAGCGGAAATGTTAACAGCTACGAGTATGCTCAGATACATAGGATTAAATGAAAAAGCTGAACTTATTGAAAAAGCCATATTCAAAACCCTAGAAGAAAAGAAAGTTTTAACTTACGATATGGTAAGAATATTGAGAAATGCAGGTATCGCTGATATAAAGGAAAGTAGTAATAAGGAATTTACAGAAGAAATTATAAGGAATCTAAAAGCGTTAATGTAATTGCTAAAAATAAATATTCCGATTTTCACAAATTTATTTATGCAAGGTGGTAACCTTTGTTAATAAGTCAAAACTGAGAATCTACAATACTTTAAATAAAGATATTGAGGAATTTCAACCTTTAAACAAAGAAAGTGTTGGAATATACGCATGCGGTTTAACCGTAAATGATTATATGCACATTGGTCATGCTAGGACATACATAGTATGGGATGTCTTAGTAAGATATCTTAGATTTCTAGGCTATAAAGTTTTATTCGTCTCAAACATTACAGATATTTCTATCGATGATAAAATATTAAAAAGGTTAAAAGAAGAAAAAATAAGCTTCCAGCAACTTATTGAAAAATACACCAAGGCTTACTTTGAAGATAGAGAATCGATTGGTTTGCTTAGGGCAGATGTTCATCCTATGGCTACGCAACATATCCAAGAAATGATTGAGCTTATACAAAAGTTAATCGAAAAAGGCTATGCTTACTTAAGTGAAGATGGAGTTTACTTTAAAATATCTCAATTTAAGGAATACGGAAAGCTTTCAGGAATAAATCCCAGTGCATTGAAGGCAGGTGCGAGTGGAAGAATAAAACTCGATGAATATGATAAAGAAAGCCTAGGCGACTTTGCTCTTTGGAAGAGAACTGGAACTGATGAACCATACTGGTATTCACCATGGGGGATTGGAAGGCCTGGATGGCACATAGAATGCTCAGCAATGTCCATGAAATATCTTGGTGAAAGTTTCGATATTCACACAGGAGGTGAGGATAATATATTTCCACATCATGAAAATGAGATTGCACAGAGCGAAGCTGCTACAGGGAAAAGGTTCGTAAAATATTGGCTTCATACAAGGCATGTTTTAATAGGAGGAGAAAAAATGTCCAAATCTTATAAAAGGCTAATTTATCTAAGAGATGCTGTGAAGAAACATGGTGCTTCGAATTTAAGGCTTTATTTGTTGCAAACCCATTACAGGAAACAGCTTTTATATGATGAGAAAGGATTAGAAGAGGCAAAACTTTTAGTTAACAGAATAAGGAAATCAGTTCAATATCTTCAGTTATTCATACTAAGAAATGTTCAAGGAAAGAATGAAGAAAAACTTATAGAGAACATTCAAAGGAATATAGAGGCTTTCATAGAATCAATGAATGATGACCTTAATACTCCCCTTGCAATAAGGGCCTTGAATGATATAGCCAAGGATATTCTACAATACATTGAAAACAACGGTTTCATCAGTTCAAGTTCATCTAAAATAATACTTGAAAAGATCGATCCAATTGCAAATATAATTTTTGGCGATTTGTATAGCAGAGAAATAAAAATAGATATATCTAAACTGTTTTGGATTGTTGAAATGTTGTTAGAAGAAAGGGATAAATTAAGGAAAGAAGGAAACTTTCAGAAATCTGATTTAATTAGAAGCAAATTGAAAGAAATTGGAGTAGAAATTGAGGATTCCAAATTTGGTTCTCTTTGGTATATTAATCCTAAACAATGAAAGAAAATAGTAACGCTGAAATTGACAAGATAATTGAAGAAATCACATACGTAATACAAAGAAAAAAGGATCCATTTGAAGTAAACGTAGCAGAACTTCTAAATAAGCTTAACCAAATATTCAAAAAGATTAGAACCATTGAAGAACTAAGTAAAGATGCTGAAGCTATGGACCACATAGCAACTGTTGTAAAAGAGCAAGCAGGATTACTTTACGAAAGAACTTCATCGCTTTTTATATCACCTAAAAGATTAGCTGTAAAGCTTGAGAAATTTTCAGTTTATGAATTTAGCAGATTAATCGAGCTGTGTTTGCACCCGGTTGCTTCAACCAACTTTATAAATTCAGATTCAATAAAATCAGGCTACGAGTATTGGTTTGCTAAGAATCCTATAAAGATTGAAAAGAAAAGCTATGAAACCGAAATTGGGTTTATATCCGCGAATGATATTTACGTCCAAGATAAAAATTTCATTAAAGAGCTAGAAGAATTTGAAACCGACTTGATGAAAAAATTACCATTGAACTTGACGAAGGAAATGGAAAATATGAATGCTAAAGAAAGAGTTAGATTTCTTTATTTCATCTCATTCCTTATAGCTCAAGGAAAATTGCATGTTTCAGAAAGCAATGAGGAGATTTTAATTGAGAAAGGGCCCTCAAAGCGCAATTATAGCATTATATTTAGGTTGAAAACATGAGCAGTAAAAAAGCAGAGAAAAGAAGATTAACGATTTTCAATAAAATGAAGAAAATGCTTATCTTTTTATTAGTTCAAAGAAGGAATGTCCCAGGTGCAAAGGGCTTTGAATTGAGAAGAATAATAGGAACAAAGTATCCTTTTATAGCAAATTTACTGAATAAGGAACTTGAAACGTTTGGCCTTAAAATCAACATCGTATTTCAAGGAAAAGTTGAGAATCCTACTTTACAAGATTATGATAGGGCGCATTTTTATATAGTAACATCAGATCCATTGGTTTCAACACCCCTTAAGGGTCAATTTAATATGGAAGAGCTCTCTGCTTTGTCTGCAAGCATACTTTATTTAGTTTCAAAAAATAACAGATGCAGTTATGAAGATTTGATGGATTTCTTGAATAAAAAAATATCAAAAACAAAATCAAAAAGATATCTTGACAAGTTTATAAAAAAAGGCTATTTAGAAATCGATGAAAATGATACTATTAAATTAGGATGGAGAACTTATGCCGAAGTTGAAATAGAAACTTTATTAAAACTTGTAACAATCTATAATTTGTAAATTGCAGTTACTTGAATTCATTGCCTCTTTCATAGGAATAATTATTCTTGGATATTTATTGGCTGAAGGAAGCGATTTTATTGGAAAATTGATAGGAAGAAGGTTTACAGGAAGAATTTTATTAAGTATTTCTTCAGAACTTCCAGAATTCCTTGTTGTAGCTTATTCTGTAATTTTAAACATTCCAGATGTAGGTTTAGGTGCAATACTTGGAAGCAACATACTTATGATGAGCTTAGGAATTTCAATATTTATTCTTGCTTCTACCACCAGATTTTCTTTAAAACCTTTAAAATCAATTAATTTGTCAAAGTTTAAAAATGATATAATTATTTTCCTAGTTTTATCAATCTTAATCCCTGTTACGTATCTAGACGGATTTGAAATATATGATGCAATTGTGTTCTTATCGATGTATATAATATACATATACTTGGCAGGCAAAGAAAGAAAACTTGAAGTTCTTGAAACAAGCGTAGACTCTAATGGTAAAAGAACTTCTAGTTCTAAACTTTATGCAAGCATTTTATTCATTATTATAGGAACTGTTGGATTGGTTATTTTGAGCGAGACATTTACCTCATCATTGAACAATATTGCAATAAACTTAGGAATACCTGCGATTGTGCTTGCGCTGATCCTGTCGCCTTTAGCTGCTGAAATGCCTGAAAAAGCTTCACTTGTTTTTCTAGCAAGAAAAGGTGGAGAAAGTGTGGATATAATGATAGGCACAATATTTGGTTCTAAAATTCTCAACAGCTCTTTTTTGATAACAATGTTTGTAGTTCTTCATTATTTTCTATTAGGAGGAAAAGTTTCGTTTAGCTACACAGGTATGATGGAGGCTATATTAGCTTTGGTTGTAGGAATCATTGCTACTGTATTTATGTTGGATAGGAAAATAACAAAAATAGAAGGATTTACATTCTTAGCAACATATATATTTACAATAGCAATTCAATTCTTATTTTTCTAGCTTATACCTCCTATTGAGACTTCTTGAATAAGAATATAAGGGGATCTTATATTGCCTACATACCTATCTTCCATACTAACTTCAACAATGTTTCTTAAAATATCTTTAAGCTTTCCTGAAAAAGTTGCTTCAACGATTGAAAACTTTATTTCTCCTTCTTCAATGTAGTAGCCCTCATTAATTATTCCTGTGAATTCGCCTGTAACTGTGTTGGGTGAGTCTCCTGTATATCTTACATATATTCCTTTTTTAATTCCAGACAAAATTTCCATCCAGCTTTTACTTCCTCTTTCAATAATTAAATTTCTTGCCGATATTGAGGGTAAGCTTCGATAATTCCAAAAATCTCCCCCTCTTACAGCATTACCTGTGCTTTCTCTGTTTTCTTTTTTAGCAGTATAGCTATTGTGCATTACAGAAACAATCTTACCTTTTTTAACGAGATCATTTCTTCTTGATGGATATCCCTCAGCATCAAAGCTCATGCTACCTATTCCTTCATAGAGTGTTCCGTCATCTACTATCGTTAATTTATCAGAGAAGACCTCATTGCCTATATCTTCGGACAAAAAGCTTCTTTTTCTTTGTATATTTTCAGCATTAAGCCCTTGTGAAATACTCGAACCAACTATGTTTGCTGTAGTTATGGGATCCAGCAAAACTGGAAGCTTTCCTGAAGCAATTTTTGACTTATTTAAGTTCTTTACTGCTGAATGGCAAGTACTTTTCACCAAGCTTATTGCATCCAATGAATTAAGACTCCTTGAAACATGAAAATCAAATGAACCGGCGTAGTTGTCCCCATCTTTAGAAGAAACTTCAACCGAAAATTCTGAAAAGGTTGCTTCATCATTGCATTCTATACCGTTTGAATTTGCAATTCCAATCTGTAAATAAGCAATGGATAAATCAGAATTCAAGGAAATTATTCTAGAATCCAAATCAACTTTTAAAACATCAGCCATAATTTGCAAAGGTTTCTCAACATCCATGCTTTTGATTTCATTATCTATCAAGAAGTTAAGTTTTCCCCTAGCTTTTACTTCATTGAAAGATCTGAAATCTGGATCTTGAGGTGAATTCTTCGCTATTTTGTATGCAAATTTTACTGCTTCTTCAATTTTAGAAAAATCTGAAGTGAAAGAGAAACCGATTGATTTATTCCTAGATATTCTTATTCCAATTCCTTTATCCAATTTACTCCTAAGTATTTTCAATTCCTTCTTTTTTATACCAATTTCAATGCTAGATGAAAAAGAAGAAAACGCTTCAACTTCGCTTATATCGTATTTTTCAGCTATCTTTATTGCTTTATCACAAATTTCCAATACTTCACTCATTCTACAGCACCTACTACCAATTTCCTAATTCTCAAATGAGGACCACCATCTCCTACCCTTACATACTGACCTTCTTTACCACAATGTCCAACACCTTCAATTTTCAAATCTTTACCTACAGCATCAACCTTCAACAATGTTTCAAGAATTTGGCCACTCGTTGATACTTCTCTTATAGGATATTTTATTTCGCCCTTCTCAATCACGTATCCATATTCACATTTAAATGTATATTGGCCGTTATTAGGAGTAACGTAGCCGTAGACGAATCCTTTTAAATATAATCCATTCTTTGTATTTTCAACCAACTCTTCAAAGCTAAGGTCTCCTTTTTCAAAATAAATGTTGCTCATTCTAACAATTGGTTCATTAAAATAAGATGAAGCTCTACTTGAACCGTTAAGTTGATGATTAAGAATTATTGCGGTTTCAATATTGTTCAAATATTCCTTTAATATTCCCTTTTCTATTATTACTTTCTCCCTTGCAATTATTCCTTCATCATCATATTCGTAATTTCCATAGGTTCCTTTGATCAATGGATTATCTTTTATTGTTACTAATTCTGAAGCAATCTTTTTATTTAGCATATCCTTTAAAATTGAATTATTTTCCACTATGGCATCTGCTTCCGAAGGATGGCCTATTCCTTCATGTGCGAAAACACCTGCTAGAATTGGATCTATGATGCAATCATAAACCCCTGGCTTAATTCCCTTTGCTTCTAAAAGCATTTTAGCTTTTTCAGAAACCTTTTTACCTATTTCGATACCTTTCTTTTCTTCAATTATTTCAAATCCTCCTGTTGAGCCTATTGCTTCATACCCCCTTGATCTTTTCCCTTCTTCATATCCTATAGCGATAGAGCTTAAGTGAAGATAAGGCTCAATTTTCTCAACGTGTAATCCATAGGAATTCGCAATAGACTTTTCATCAACGTTTTCGCTGTAATTCACAGTACTACTTTTTATTTCTTTTACCTCTTCAATGTCATCGCAAATTTTTTTAACAATCTCCAACTTATCTTCAAGAGAAACATTATCAAAGGGAACTCTCTGTTTAATTTCGCTTTTAACTGAATATACTTTTGGTATTCTAATTTCTTTAAAGGAAACAATTTTTTCTGAAGCTATCTTGGCCATTTTAAATGCATTCGAAATAGCTTTTTCGATTGCTTCTTCATTTTCATTATTTATAGCAGAAAACCCCCATGCACCTTTGTAATAAATTCTTATAGAAATACCCTTATCAGAACCTTGTTTAATGTTTCTAGGTTTTCCATCAACGTAAGTTATGGTTAAATTTGAATTTCGTTCAAACCTAGCTTCAACAAAATTTGAACCTAACTTTATACCATAATTTATTATTTTCTCTAATACCTCCATTTAATGGGCTTCTTTCATATGCCTTCTATAATTTCTTCTACCCTGAATTCTAGCACCGCATTTTCTGCATATAAAGGTTCTAGGACCTCTGCTGCTTATCATAACATGTTTAGGTGGTGGAGTTTTACAGGCAGCTACATGAATTGAATAATGACTCTTTTTAAGCCTCCTTCTACAGCTTGGACATACGTATTTCATGGCTTTAGAAATTATAATTCAGCAACATACTTAAATCTAATGTTATACTTTCATATTCTTTAAAGATAAAATTAAGAAACTTGAGAAATCTATTACCGAATTACTTTTATATAAATTAGCAAAGCAAACAGGGCAAGAAGTGACGATGTATTCAGCCTTTGTTTCTTCCAATTCTTTGAATCTGTTTTCGGCCACCTTATCCGAGATATCCTTGTAGAGCATTGCATCTGGACCTCCACAACACATCGTATTTCTACCTGAATGTAAAGGCAATTTTAGAATCGACTTCTCCTTTAAAAAATCTCTATGTTTCGTATAATTTAACCTTCTTATGAAATGACATGGTTCGTGGTAAGTTATTTCTTTTTCAATCTTTTCAAATTTTAAGTTATCCAATAGATCGAAATAGTAAACTACTTCAAAGTTGAAATCTTTGACATATCTAGGATAATGAATTTTTAATATTTCGTAAGTATGCGGATCAATTACTATAATTCTTTCAATCCCTTTACTTTTAAAATAATTAGTAACCTCTTTTGCATACTTAGCAAACTCTTCATCATACCCATAATCTAGCAAGAGCGTTCCAGGATATGGTTCATCCTTTTCATACTTAAAATCTATTTCACTCATTTTTAACAAGTTTACAATATTTTTTAACGATGATTCCATTTTTTCTTTGATTTCCTTCTTATAAAAGAATCTTGATATTTTTATCAAGGATGGAAAAATACTGATAACTTTCGTTGACAAATTAAACAGCCTTTTTCTTTTAAGAATAAAATCTTCAATGCCCTTGCTATAAGCCATTAGCTGATACATATGACCTGTATATAGAAGGTTTTTGCTACTTTTGTCAAAGCTAACACCTTCAGCCCAACTTGAGCATTCCTTGGTTAATCCAAGTGGATCTTTATATTTAATTATGTTTTTAACTATAACATCGGCAATAATATTTCTTTGGTTTTTTGAATACTTTACTATTATCTTTCTACCCAATTCGCTTACTTTTCCTGCATTTATGCCAGCAGGACAAACCTCTAAGCAAGCATAGCATGTTAAACATGAATAATAAGATTCACTTATATTTAGTTCAAACTTCCCCCTACTCTTTATTTCCTTTATTATGCTATTTGCAAGATTGACCCTGCCTCTGGCACTAATGTTTGCTTTATATCCAGAAGCAGGCAAGGTTGGACAAACAGAATCACAAAATCCACAATTTATACACTTACTTGCTTCCTTTTCAAGATCTTCAAAAAGATTAGTCAAAGAGCTTACCCCTGTTTAATATATTTTTAGGATCAAACACCTTCTTAATCTGCTTCATTAATTCTAGGTTAACCATAGAATTTTTGTGTTGAAATTCTTCTATTAGAAGCCTCTTTTTTTCAAGACCTATTCCATGTTCAGCTGAAACACTACCGCCATACTTTAAAGCAATTTTTCCTGTTTCTAAAAGAAAATCATCAGCTTTTTTAATTTCTTCTTTATTCGATGGATCAGTAAAGATAAGAATATGTATGTTTCCATCTCCTATGTGTCCTAACAGAGACATTTTATATCCAAATTTTTTATTGCATTCTTCAATTTCTCTTAAAGTTTGAGGTAGCTTTGAAGGAGGAACAACAATATCCCCACTTATCATATATTGTTCAGGCCTTTCTCTTTCAAGTAAAACTGAAGAAAATATACCTTTCCTAGCAAGATATATTCTTTCCATTTCATATGGATCTGTTGTTACTTTTATCTGAACAGGATTAAATGTAGATAAAATTTTGTGGGCATACTCTAATTGAGTCTCTAAAGATTTTTCATCGTATGAAACAAGATCGATAATCAGCATTACGTTTGAATTTTCAGGATAACTGATTCCCTTAGCCTTTTTAATTGATTCCATCGCAACTTTGTCCATAAATTCAGCTATTAAAGGTGTGAATCCCTCTTCTTTTATCTTTGCAACAGCTTCACCAGCTTTTTCAATCGAATCATAATATGCAAGAATTCTTCCAACTTTCTTAGGCTTTGTAGCAATTTTTAAAATAGCTTTAGTTATTATTGCTAAGGTTCCTTCACTACCTATCATCAAAGCAGTTAAATCATAACCTAAAGACCTTTTAAGAACTTTTCCACCAAACTGAGCTATTTCTCCATTAGGAAGAACAACTTCCATTCCAAGAACCCATTCCTTTGTAGCCCCATACATAACAGCCCTTAAACCACCTGCATTCGTTGATAAAGTACCTCCCACAGTAGATGCTATAGAACTTGCTGGATCAGGAGGATAGAAATATCCATATTTTCCCAAATAGGCGTTTAAATTTTCGAGTCTTACTCCTGCTTCAGCAACTACATACCTGCTAACTGTATCAAGCTCAAGAATCTTATCAAATTTCATCATGCTAATTACAATGCTATTTTCTAAAGGAACAGAAGAACCTGTCAAAGAAGAACCACCGCCTCTTACATAAACCGGCACTTCTTCATCATAACAAATTTTCATTATTTCTGATAATTGCTTAACATTGTTTGGAATTGCTACAGCTAAAGGTAATGCTCCTTGGAAAAAAGAAGCATCCCTTGAATAAGGAATAAGTTCTTCCTTTTTAGTCAGCAACGAATCCTTATCCAAAATTTTCGAGAGCTTGCCTATAATATCCACATGATTAAAATGTAATTCAGGCTTTTAATTTTGTTTAATATTTTTTCATTAAGAGCATTTTGAATAACAAATTATTTTAAAATGTTTTGGTAAGAGAAGCAATAGGGCCCGATATTAAGTTAATGGTTGATTTGAACGGAAGTTATTCTACAGAACTAGCTATAAAAATGATAAAAAGATGGGAAAAATATGACCCATATTAGATAGAGGAACCTGTTGCGCCGGATAATTTCGAAGAATATAAGAATATAAAGAAATCAACTAATGTTCCAATTGCCATAAGAGAACAGCAATACTTTTCGCTGAAAAAGAAGTAGTTAAGCCTCCTGAAACTCCAGGAATAGGCTACAAAATAAAAAAGGATATGAATTCGATATCCAATAATTTCAATAGTAATATTAATTATATAAATTCAATGAACTTAAAATATTAAAATAAGATCACATTAGAAACATAAAGAATATTGCTAAAAGTGATTTTTTAAATTTCTTTATAATTTTTTATTAATTTCTTAATTATTTCAGCTTCTTCTTTATTGTAAACATGAAATTCAAACTTTGGATTATTGATTTTACTTTTGAGATCGTTTAATACGTCAGCCCAATAAACGTTATTTGGTATTTCTATCAATATATCTATATCACTTGCAGCTATTGCGCTACCTTTTAAAAATGAGCCAAAAAGGTATGCTTTTCCTTCATATTTCTTCACTATTTCTTTTATTATTAAAAAATATTTTTCCCTGTTTTCTACAAAATCCTCATTGATCTTCTTCAGGCGTTTATAATATTCATACATTTTAATGCCTCCCTTACAAAATTTCTTGCACTTCTATATACTTTTTTATCATACTTCCTTAATAAATATCTTGATCCTATGTATGCATCCTCGAGAATATGCAAGATGTACCATCTATTTCTTTGTAACATAATCAAACATTCGCAATTCGTTAAATTTATCAATTCGCTTAAATCATGTATTCTAGGAAAATCGCCTTTCTCTTTTAATAGATAAGCTTTAACTCCTAATTGCAAAGCTTGTTCTAAATGAAATAATGCAATGTCGTAGCGATTATTTATAGCGTCATTCCTGCTAATCTTGAAAAAGTATTTTGCTCTTTTAGCTAATTCATTGTATAGATCAATGCTC
>Ga0208549_100130_pt1 | contig 36931 bp, 30 predicted proteins | sample BED_host_MetaG_FD_187135 | JGI IMG/M metagenome (GOLD analysis project Ga0208549, IMG submission 187135) | Hot spring microbial mat communities from Yellowstone National Park, Wyoming, USA - BED_host_MetaG (SPAdes) (version 2) | ecosystem: Environmental > Aquatic > Thermal springs > Hot (42-90C)... | reverse complement strand
ACAAAAGAGTGTTGAGAGAAAGATACAAGGACTTTTATCTTAAAAAATAAAATCTAGGCGTCTTTATTTTTAGAATAAATAAGTAAGCTTGATACAAATTGAAAAACTCACAATTTATGGTAAAGAGAGGTTAATAAAAAAATAAGTAAATTTAATAATTTTCTTGGTTATTTAATTCATTTTTCGAAATTTTCCTTAACTTATTCTTAATATCTTCATTTAATATTATGTCAAGAGGGAAGAATCCGGTTACAATCCAATTCGGAGCATCTACAACCTCGCTAACCTTTAAATCCATCGCTACACTTGCTAGCATGTACGCTTCAACTGGTTGCATAAAATTTGAGAGAATATTTATTATGCCCTTTGTAGCTTCTTTAACAGCATCGAAGAGATTTGGAGATATGCCTGGATATGCTATGTATTCATTAAAGGTTAGATCCTTAAGTCCACTTAATTTTAAGAAAGGCTGCGATAATCCAGCATTTTTGATCAGCCTAACTTTAAATCTTACTTTTATTGGTGCCTCTATAGCTGTTCCACATACTTCTCCATCTCCCTGAGCAAGATGCGCATCCCCTAATGAAATTAAAGCACCTTTTACAAAAATAGGTAAATAAAGCAAAGAACCGATTGTTAATTGTTTAATATCCATATTTCCTCCGTTTTGTCTAGGTGGAATCGTACTCCATTTGCCTTCATACGGTAAAGCCGTACCAATAACGCCCATGAAAGGTCTATTAGGAATTTCAACATCAACATCACCGAATTTTGCATATGATTTTTGATTTTTTACTTTCCAGATTTTTAATGCAGGTCCTGCTAAGTCTATAGGTGTTGTATATGGATCTTGAGCTAGTAAACCAAAGCCTGGAATCACACCTGTCCATCCCCAACCCTTATCCTCAAACTCAAGAAACTGTATTTCTACTGCATCGCCAGGTTCAGAATCTTCAACTTCTATTGGGCCTGTTAAGGGATGAATTCTTGAAAAATCAAGCTTAGCTAAGTCTTGTGGAACTGAGTGTGGATTAATTTGCTCATCTGAAGCTTCTTTTGTTTCAACCTCAATTATATCGCCACTCTTTACCTTTAGAATTGGTTTTAAGCTTTTATCCCACTTATTATGGGTTATAGCATGGATTGTCTTTATTGACACGATAAATAATAGCTTTTGAAATATTTATTCGCATTTGCAATTCTTTTGAATTTAAAATAAATGTTCTGAGTGTTGTTACAGGAATATGCTTTTTACTGTGATAATTTATTATCAATCAGATGCATTTAACTAAAGAAGAAGAAGAAGCTCTGGATGGAAAGTATGGCCGTGCATTAGCTTTAGCTTATAGAGTTTTGGTTGCAATAGGAGAAGCTACTGAAGCAGAAAGGCTGGTCAATGTAAATTGGGCACATATTTCAGGTGTCAACTATAATACAATTGGGGATGCTGGGATAAATTTTCTTGAAGATTTAGTCAAAGATGAAAGCGCAAAAGTTATGATTAAGGCAACTTTGAACCCAACTGGTTACGATCCAAATAAGAGCGAAGAAATAGATAGCGAATTCTTGGAAAAACAGTCAAGAATAAATAAGGCATATGAAAAACTCGGAGTAACTCTCTCGTATACATGCATTCCATATGAAGCCTTTGACATAAATCAATTTGCCAAAAAAGGTTCATATGTTAGTGTTGCTGAAAGCAATGCTGCAATATATGTTAACTCTGTAGTTGGACTTTTAACAAACAAAGAAAGCGCAATAAGCGCATTGGCAAGCGCTTTAACAGGAAAAGCACCCCTTTCAAGATTGAGAATCAAAGAAAATAGAAACGCAAAATTATGCGTAGAAGTTAAGTATGAAATGAAAGATGAACTGGATTATGGTCTGTTGGGATACTTTGCTGGTAAGCTGAATGAAGATTGTATAGCGTTTGAAGGAATAAAGCAAGAAAGTATTTTTTCCAACGAACCAAATTCTGTGGCAAATGTTAAGGCACTATGTTCAGCATTGGGAACTTCAGGTTCGGTAGGAATGTTTACCTTAAGCTATAGAAAGGTAAAAGAAAGGTATGAATTCAATAAAATTGAAGCCAATAAAATAAAAGATGAATTGAGTAACGCAGATAGAGGAGATGTTATATTGTTTGGGAGCCCTCAATTAGGTCTAAATGACCTATCAAGACTATCTAATATGTTGATGGGAAGAAAGTTCAAGAAAAGGTGCATTGCTTTTTGTGCGAGAAGCGTATACATGAAGGCCAAAAAGATTGGTTTAGTTGATAAGTTGGAAAATTCCAACGTGTCAATATACTGTGATTGTTGTTCATGTTTAACGCCGTTGATCACCAAAGATAAATATGATTCAGTAATAACAAATAGCGTCAAAGCAGCTTATTATCTTAGAAACTGGAATAAAGTTGATGTTTGCTTAGCTAGCATGAAAAACATTGTTGAAAATGAAAGTATATAAGTGCAGAGTAATCGTAAGAGGTTTTGCAGAAGGTAACCCTTTAATAAGCAATAAACCTATAAATCTTTTAACGATTGATGAAAACGGTTTCATAAATGATTTTACTAGCTCTTTAAAAGGCCTAAGTGTAAGCAATAAAGTTCTTATATTTCCGAATGCAATAGGAAGTAGCGTAGGTGCATACAGGCTTTATGCTCTAAAAACTAAGAATAAAGCACCTAAAGCAATAGTTTGCACAAAAAATACAGATATAATAACAGCTTCAGCTGCTGCATTAGCAGATATACCATTGGTCGATAAAGTAGAAAATTATGAAGATATGCTAAGCATGATGAATGAAAATCGAGTTGTTAAAGTTGATGCATATAAGGGCCTTATAGAAATAGTAAGTTAATTTTATGATGTTTGATTTTAATATAACAGGTTTTGATGATGAAATAAATAATTTAATTAAAATAAGTAAATCTGCTGAAAATTTGGGTTTTGATTGTATTTGGGTTGGAGAAATAAAGCATGATCCCTTTCTTAGATTGATGATGATTGCTGAACATACCAAATCTATTAATATAGGAACAAGCATAGCATTGGCTTTTACAAGAAGCCCAATGACTTTAGCTTACACTGCATGGGATTTACAAAGTTTTTCAAAAGGAAGGCTTATTCTAGGTTTAGGTTCTCAAGTAAAGGCACATATAGAGAGAAGGTTCAGTGTAGAATGGAAGCCTCCGGCTCCAAGAATGAAAGAGGTTATTCTTTCTTTAAGGGAAATTTGGAATTGTTGGCAATATAATAAGCCCTTGAATTTTAAAGGCAAGTATTATAAATTCGACCTTATGACACCTTTCTTTAATCCAGGTCCTATAGATTATCCTAAAATTCCTATCTTTATAGCTGGAGTCAATGCAAGTATGTGTAGAATCGCAGGAGAATTGTGTGAGGGCTTGCACGTTCATCCCTTCCATACTTTAGAATATTTGAATAAAATTATCTTACCAAATTTAGAAAAGGGATTGAAAAAAGCGGGAAGAGACCGTTCAGAAATTCAAATTTCATCTAGCGTATTTGTAGCAACAGGCAAAAACTCTCAAGAAATAGAAGAAGCTACGAATTTCATAAAAGATTCCATAGCTTTCTATGCATCAACCCCTACATACAGGCCTGTTTTTGAGCTTCATGGTTGGTCTGAGAAGGCTAAAAAGCTTTCAGAATATGCAAGGCAGGGAAAATGGACTGAAATGCGTTCAGTAATTGATGATGAAATATTTGAAGCTTTTGCTGTAAAAGGTTCAATTCTCGAGGCAGCTTATGAATTGAAGAAGAGATATGAAGGCCCTTTAGATAGAATATCCTTCTATCCGTTGCCAACACTTCCAAGCCTTGAAGATCCAATTTGGAAGGAAGTTGTTAAAATATTCAAGTCTTAAATTTATATGGATTATATTAAAAATCTAATTTGGTGATTGAATAAACGTAGTTTAATATGGATTTTAATGATAGTTGATTGTTTGATTATAGTTTAAAAAAATGATAAATAATTTTTATAAAGTATGAAAAAATTGTTCTAGTCTGATATATCTACTCCTCGTGTTTCTTGCCACACTTTCAATCTTACGATTAATGATAGAATACAGAATAAAAGCGTAACCCCTATTACTACTGGAATTGGGTTAGAAAGAGATACAATGTAAGGGAGACCAAATGAATATACAAAGCCCATGTACATCGCTGCGAATTGATAAGACATGCCACTACCTGTATATCTATATTGTGCCCTGTAAATCTCTGGGAAATAGGCAGTAAATGCTCCTTCACCTATAAAGGCAAATGCATTGATCAGTATTTGAGCAATTAGTATATACAAGAGATTTCCTGATTGTATAAGGATTGTGTAGGGATAAACGAATATCGCTACTAGTAATGCGCTTAAAACTATGGTTGTTCTTCTTCCGACCAAATCTGAAAGGAAACCTCCTAGTATCGTTGTGAAAAATATTATAATGTTTGAGATCAGCAATGTGTATGTCACATAAATGCTTGGTATTCCATGTTTAGCTAAGAAAGGAGTAGCAAATAATTGTATAAGAGCAGGATTCGTCCAGAAGATATAGAGCCATGTAGTTGCAATTAACAACATCAATCCAATGTGCTTTTTAACTGCTACATTAGCAGGATTTTTCAAAACTTTTCCTTCTTGTTTTAACTTTACAAATATGTTGCTTTCCAAAGCAAAGTATCGAATTAAAGCTGCACTGAAGAGCAAAATTACTCCTATTATGAATGGTACTCTCCACCAGAAATTAAGTAAATCTTGTCGTGAAAAGATCGAAGATAAATATACATACAATCCAGCTCCGGTTGCTGAACCTAGTCCTATCACTGCCATTGTCAATGAAGTCCATGTTGCTCTCCACTTACTCATAGCGTTTACTTCCAAAACCCATGTTGCTGCTCCTCCATATTCTCCACCAAATCCCATTCCTTGTATAGCTCTGAATATGAAAAGCAAAATAGGTGCTGCTAAGCCTATAGCAGTAGCTGAAGGTAAAGCTGATATGCCTATCATACCAATTCCTACTGTTAGTAGAGTAAAGATTAACGATGATTTCCTTCCATATTTGTCACCAAAATGTCCAAATACGTATGCTCCAAGAGGTCTAGTAAAGTATGAAACTCCAAATGCAGCAATTGAAAACGCTGTACCTAGAACAGGAAATGCACTAAAGAATATTGCAGGCCAAACTAATGCTGCAGCAGTGGCAGCAACGAAATAATCATACCATTCAACGTAGGACCCGAATACTGCTAACGCTGTGATTTTTATTCTTTCACTTCTCGTATATATTTGTACCGTTTTTTCCATTAAGTTATTAAATAATTGCAACTATATATACATTTCTATTTTTAAAATTTAAAAAACTGTTTACAAAAAATGCTTTTCAGAATCAATGTACATTCTGTAACCTTTAATGTTTTAGATTACGTAATGGTGATCTAAAAAATAATCAGAATATTTATGAAAATAATTTAGATATCCTTTCAACTGCTTTTTCTAATTCATTGAGAGAGACCGAATATGAAAGTCTTATATAGCCTTCTCCATTTTTACCAAATGCTGAACCATGAACTGTTGCAACTTTTGCTTCCTTCAATATTTTTATAGCCAATGAATAGGAATCTATGGATAGCTCTTTAATATTTACAAATAGATAAAATGCTCCTCTTGGAACAAAGCATTTAAAACCTCTTATTTCATTAATCGCATTAATCAAGAATTTTCTTCTTGCTGCAAAAGTATCGATCATTTTTTTAACAAATTCTTGCGGGCCTTTCAGTGCAGCCAAAGCAGCATATTGACTAATCTCATTTATACATGATTCTTCTGCTGAGATCAATTTGGCTATCGCATCAATTATTTCCTTAGGCCCTGCTACGTATCCTATTCTCCATCCTGTCATCGCATATGTTTTAGAAAAAGAATTAATTGTAAGAGTCTTTTCCTTTATTTCATTGTTTATACTTGCAATACTAACATGTTTGAGAGATGAATCATCATAAATGAATTTTTCATATACTTCGTCACTAAGCACGTATAAATCATGTTGTAATACAAAATTTGCTATTTCTTCTAGAGTTTTTCTTGAATATACAGCTCCAGTAGGATTGTTGGGCGAATTTATTATTATGGCTTTGGTCTTATTTGTAACCAATTTTTCAATATTTTCTATTCTAGGTTCAAAGTTATTTTCCTCGTACAAAGGATAAAATACAGGTTTCCCTCCAACCGCTTTTACTGCTTGTTCATAATTTGCCCATCCTGGATCAGGGATCAAAACTTCATCTCCCTCATTAACTATAGCTTCTAAAGAATAATGAATAGCTCCATTAGCTCCGTTAGTAACAGCTATTTCATTTGATGAATACTCGATACCGTTCTCCAACTTCAACTTATTGGAAATTGCTTCCCTTAACTCAGGAATTCCCATGCTGAGAACATATTTTCCTTTACCTTGCATTATAGCCTCAATAGCGGCTCTTTTAACATGTTCGGGAGGATCAAAATCTGGCTCACCGTATTCTAATCTTATAACATCTGGAATTTGTTGAAGCAAAATGTTTATTTCTCTAATGCCTGAAAGACCAATACTTTGAGCTCTTCTAGAAAGTGTCATCTTAAACTATTATCTTTGAGAAATGGAACAAAGGCTTATCCATCTTTTCATCAAAGTAAGCATGCGGCGTTTTATCAGTATTTCTTGCACTACCATATCCTCCATTCTTATCAATAGCTATTGCAGCAAATAAAGCTTTTCCTTGTGTTACTTCATTCATATAGCTTATCATCCATTCAGTAGCGAATCTTGCAGGTACACCTTCTCTCATTAAATCTACAATCTTTTTAGCCAATGTATATGTCATAACGACCTCTCCATGGCCTGTTATAGATACTCCTCCTGCGCTATTATCAGCAAAAGTTGAACAGCCTATTATAGGCACATCTCCAACTCTTCCAGGAAGCTTCATTGGAAAGCCTCCAGAAGAGGTTCCTGCTGCGATCGACCCTTCTCTATCAATTGCTACTGCTCCCACAGTTTCTCCTATTTTTATCCATTTTGATATTTTTTTCCAATAACTTAAGAGCGATACTTCTTTTCCTTCAATCAAATTTTTTCTAATTTCTTCCCACTGTTTAAGCCTTTCTTCAGGAATTTTGTGTTCTTCATACAAACCAAAGGCCTTTGCAAGTTCTTCGGCACCTGAACCCACTATAAGAATATGATCCGTTTCTTCCATTATTTTTCTAGCAAGCTTTATCGGACTTTTCACATTCTTCACTGCAGCAACTGCGCCAGCTTTCAAAGTTCTACCATCCATTATAATGGCATCCATTTCAACTTCTCCTTTTAAGTTAGGCCAAGCGCCTTTTCCCGCATTGAAAATAGGATTGTTTTCTAAGATGTATATCGCTTCAGTTACAGCATCCAAAGCCGAACCTCCTTTTTTCATGATATTTACAGCTTCAATCGCTGCCTTTTTTATCCCTTCAAGAAAATCTCCTGAATCTGGATTTATCGCTCCTCCATGTATTATTATTTTTGCTTCTTTAGTCATTTTAAATAATTATAATATCATCTCTTTCATAATTTGAAATTATTTCATTACCTTTTTTTGTTATAAGTACGCTATCTTCTACGTTGAAACCTCCAAGGCCTACTACATGGTATGGAACCTCTAGAGATAATGTCATGTTTTCCTGTAATGGAGTATTGTCATTGGAGGAAATCATTGGATTATCGTATAATTCAACCCCAACTCCATGACCTACATTCCCACGGTAATATTCAGGATCCAAATTCTTTTTTACATAATTTACGACCTTTTCATAGACCTCTGATGCTTTAATCCCCGGTTTTGCACTTTCTAGCTCAATATGATAAGCTTCTTTTATTACACTATATATCTTCTTTGCTCTTTCAGGAGCGTATTCTACAGCATAAGTTCTTGATAAATCACAAGTATAGCCTTTATATACAACACCAATATCTATTCTAATTATATCTCCTTTTTCAGGTCTTTTCTTTGGATCAGGCTGATTGTAAATATCAGGTCCGTTTTCCTTTCCAATAGCTATAGTTGTTTGTTGCCAAGAATCTGCACCTTCTTTTAAAAGTTCAGTTTTTAAAAACACGTTAAGTTCTTGTTCATTTAATTTATCTCTAAATGCTCCTTCCAGCTTTTTCATGACTTTCACCAAGATTTCTGTAGCTTTTTTCCATCTTTGAATTTCTTCTTCATTTTTAATCATTCTACTTTCCATCAAGATTCCATACGCGTCTGTTAAATTATTCTCGCTAAAATTCTTCTTGATAGTTTCAAATAAACGTATGCTAATATCTCTGTACTCTAGTGCTAAAGTCCCGTTTCGTTTTATATGATCTTTTATTGTTCTTACTAACGCGTCCTCATAAGATTTATAAGGTATTTCTAATTTTTTATCGCGCCAAACATAAGTTCCCGTAGGAAATATTCTATAATCTTTTATCCATGAATTTTTATAAATTACGTCGTACGCGGCTGCATTGAATATTATTGAGGGTTCTCCTTCACTTGGAATTACGCATGTTATAGGTGAATCTCTTCTTAAAGTCGAAGAAAATAACAATCTATTGGGCGCTGTATAGTTTGTGGGAGCGCCTGATACATAAAACACGTTTTCTGGACTTGTTGCAATTAAAACATCAATATTGTATTTTCGCATTAAGCTTTGCAATCTGTTAAGGTTTTCACGCATAAAAATTAATTTTATTAGAAATTAATAAACTTTTCATTTAATATCCGAAATTTTTCAATTTATTTAAAAAAATACAAAAATATAAATAAATATTTCTAAAACTTTTTAAATCTAATTTAATTATTTTTATTAAAGCAATTTTACCATTATGTATCTAAAAGAGCGTTATGAAATATTTCTTCTTTCTTAAAAGGTCTTTTAATAAGTCCATCTTCTACCATATAACTCATAAATTTCTCAATTGTTTTCCAGTTATTTTTGATACCATAAGGCCAAAAATCTTCTCCCATTAATCTGACCGTTTCTTCAAACCCTTTCATGATAAACGGATAACATACTGGATGAAAACTGGTATTTATCATTCTTGAATAAGCATTATTTTTAGCCTTTACGAAAGCATCATATAATAACTCTGGTAAATTGGGATATTTGTTAATTAGCTCAGTTTTTATAGTTACTGTATGCATTATTGGAAATATCCCGGTTTTATTATAATATTTAGCTGCCTCTTCCCAAGGATTATCGAAAAGCCTTCTTATTTTACCTTTAACACCACTTCTAGGAAGGTATTCTTCAGGTGGTCTTCTTGTGGTAAATATAGCATCAACTTCGCCGTTTATTAAGGCCTCGCATATGTCTTTCATCCAATCTCCATATTTCATTGTTCCTTTTTTGGCAGGTGTCTCTATTGGCACTCTTTCTTCCGCTCTATAGGTAAACCATTGCACATCATCATTTTTAATTCCTTCATCTTTAAGGAACCCTCTGAACCAAACGGCAGCCGTTACTTGCCATTCTGGTAAACCTATTTTTTTACCCTTAAGATCTGCCAATTTTCTATATGGGGCATCTTGTTTTACATAGATAGATTCATGTCTAAAGTATCTACTTAAAAAAACAGGAATTGCGGTTAATCTATTATCACCCTTGTTTTTCATTATCAAATAAGAGGAAAGTGACATTTCGTTTACATCAAATTCGAAAGTTTTAACCTGGTGTGTAAATAATTTTTCCGGCCACATTTCTGTTACTTCATAAGTAAAATTAGGTATTTCTATTCTTTTTAAGAAGAAATCCAAAGTTCTGTCACTAAGAGAGAAACCAAATTTCAATGAAACCATGAAATCTAATAAATTTCAGTTGAATATAAACATTTCTATTATCCATTAAAGCTAAATTAATTACATAAGTCTAAAATAAAAGATATTTATTTATTCTATTCAATAGGCCATTTCGACTTAAGCTTTTTATCGATTCCAATTTTGCTAACTATTCGCTCAGCTGCTTTTTGTGCTTTTGCTAATATTTCTTCTTCGTTAACAGTTATTATTTTCCTTTTTTCCATTACAATTTTCCCATCTATTATGACCGTCTCTACATCTTGACCGTCTCCTGAATAGACTAAATTTGGAACTATAGAAAAGTCATGAATAGGCAACAAGTTAGACTTGTTTATGTTTACAATTATAATATCAGCTTTTTTTCCAACCTCCAAAGAGCCTATCTGGTCCTCCCACTGTACTGCCTTCGCAGCATTTATTGTAGCCATCTCCAAAGCTTCTTCAGGAGAAATTAGAGTAGGGTCATAACGAACTTCTTTATGTAGTGTAGCTGCTAACCACATTGCTCTGAACATATCTAGACTGTTATTTGCTGCAGTAGAATCGCAACCTAATCCTATTATAACGCCATTTTTAATTAATTCGGGAAATTTACCGAATCTGCCGCTTCCGTATGCGCCTTTCATACTTGCTCCTGGAACATGGGCAATTCTAACATCTCTTTCTTTAATAATATTAACCTCCTCATCATCTATCCATCCCATATGAATAAGTAGCCAATGAGGCCCAAGGACCTTTAGAGAGTCCAACCACTTTACTACAGTTAAGCCTGTTCTTTTTTTAACGAAATCAACCTGTTCTTTTGCCACTGCAGCATGCATTTCTACACCTGTATCGTATCTTCTTGCAAGTTCATCAATTTCTTTTACTAATCTATCAGTTGCGTTTGTCTCTATTCTTATCGCAGCTCTTGTTCTTATTCTATCATTAGCAGTCCTATGGAATTTTTTGATCAAATCTTCATTAGCTTTTAATGCTTCCTCAGTAGTAGTATAAATTTCTTTAGGTATGGGTCTATCATCTGTGAATGTATCCATACTGGCCCATGCGATTAATCCTCTCATTCCTATTTCATTCAACGCTTTAGCAACATTCTCCATCCTATATCCTCCAGGATCGATTCCTGTTGTTGTTCCTGTTTTTACCATTTCTATGCAAGCTAGCATTGCACTTAAGTAAGTTGCTTCATTATCTAAAGCAGCCTCGTAGGGAAGGATTCTATCGTGTATCCATGTTACTAGGTCTACATCATCTGCTATCCCTCTTGCTAAAGTTTGTATATGATGTATATGAGTATCAATAAGACCCGGTAATACTAACTTTCCAGTTGCATCTATTGTAACATCTACTTTGTTGTATTTTCTTATTATTTCATCTTTTTTCCCTATAGCTACTATCTTATCCCCCTTAATTACAATTGCACCATCTTTTATTATTCGTCTCTGTTTGTCAATTGTTACAATAATTCCTCCTTTTACCAATGTTTCTGACATACAAGAGTTAATTTAATCACAGATATAAATACTTTATTAAATTTATGAGCAAACCTTGTGCCACAAAATAATTTTATCTGATTCTAAATTAGCGTATGAATAACTTTTTAAAAAATAAATAACTATAAAAATAAAAAATTAATACGAAGTTAAAATTTTGTCACAATATGTTAAGTTATGTGTTTATTAATGAATTTAGAAATATATCTTCCTTTTTCAATTCTTCCTTTATTAGTCCATCCTTAATCATATAACTCATAAGCTTTTGGATTACATACCAATTTTTACTAACACCATAAGACCAATAATCTTCTCCCATCAATTGAACAGCTTCTTCGTAAGCCTCATTTATAAAAGGTGAAATAAACATTAAGTACGGCTCCCTAATTCTCATGTAGGCTTCTTCTTTAGCCTTTAAGAATTCATTGTAAAGCTTTGATGGTAAATCCGGATATTTTTCGGCCAGTCCCTTTTTTATAGCTAGAACATGCATTATAGGAAATATTTTGGTTTTATTATAATATTTAGCTGCCTCTTCCCAAGGATTATCGAATAATCTTCTCAATTTGCTTTTAGTTCTGTCTATCGAATAATATTCTTTAGGTGGCTGCCTGACTGTTATTATTGCATCAACTTCATTATTAATCAAAGCTTCACACATATCCCTAAGCCAATCGTTGTATTTACTACTACCCCTTTTAGTAGGTGTCTTTATTGGCACTCTTTCTTCTCTATAGGTATACCAATCTATTTCCTCATTAGAAATTCCCTCATCTTTGAAAAGCCCTCTTACCCATACGCATGCGGTCATCTGCCATTCTGGCATTCCTATTCTCTTTCCCTTTAGATCTCTTAACGTCCTTAAATTTGACTCTGCTTTTACATATATCGAATCATGTCTGAAAGCTCTACTCAGAAATACAGGTAAAGCTACCAATTCTTCATTTCCCATACCTTTTAAAACTAAATATGATGATAGCGAAAGTTCAGAAATATCAAATTCATAATTTCTTACTTGTCTGAAAAATATTTCTTCAACTGGAAGTTCAATAGCTTTTATTTGCATATCTACAATAGTTGTTTCTTCCCTGAAGAATTTTTGAGTTCTATCACTATAAGTTAATGCCATCCTAATTGTTTTCATATTATTTAATTAATCTTAGAATATTTTTAAATAGTTGAAATTAATGTGTTAACGAATATAATCAAGAGAAGCCATGTAGCAATATGGAAATGGATTCAGAATATTCTTTCGTATTCGACTCCTTTGACGTTGACAAACACGATGTCAATTTCATATTTATTGATGAAACTGAAATAAACGTTAGAGAAGCTTGGCTATGGGTAGCGTATGAACCTCAACTCAAAGCGTTCCTATCATTCCACATAAGCTGGCACCAGAACTCCCTTGATGCATACTATTTCATAATGAAGCTTGTAAAGAAGTATGGTAGGAAGACTGTTTACACAGACGGAGCTCTTTGGTACGTTGATGCGGGCAGGGGTAGAGCATGTGGTATATGAACAGAGCCTGAAGAACCTCATGGAAAGGATGAATGAACATATAAAAGACAGGACAGAAGCTTTTGACGACCTTTTCCCGTGCAGAAAGCCAAAATTTGACCATGTAAAGAACTGGCTCAAAGCGTTCAGGTTCTTTTATAACTATGTTTAACGAACGAGGAAATTGGTTCAGCGCCAATCTCCAATGAACAGCTTCCAGAATGGATTAAGCCAATTTTGTTGATTGCAAGCATGAGGTGAACAGGTTATGAGCTTAAGTTAACGGCACCCCCATCAACCAGAAACACATTTTATATACAAAACAAATGCTTACAGTTACGCGTAGCATTTTATGCCAGCCCTTCATCGAACATATTTACATCCTTTGTTTCAGGACCTAAAAACATGCCTGTTCCAAATAACACAGCACCTATAAGAATTACAATCGAAACCGAAAGCCACACATTATTCCCTTCAAAAGGAACCATAAACTCATGCAGAAGATCAACATAATATGTGAAAAATCCAGCTATAAACAGACCAAATAGCTGTCCAAATGCGTAGCCAGAAGACCTGTGGGACGTCTTGAACCTTTCTGAAAAGTACGCGTGTATAAAGCCGAACTGCATTATTGTGAAGCTTGCAATATAAACTCCGACAACTGCTCCAAGGAACAGGCTGGTTTTAGATATATACGCGAAGCCGTACATAGCTGGAATTATTGTTAAAGCAGTCATGGAGGCTAAAATTAGTCCCCACCTTCTCCTGCCAAAAAGCTGAGAAATTATACCAGATAATAGGTCAAACAATGCGGAAATAAGGGTGACCAGAGTCACTATGGACAGAGCCACGCTGTATTTCAAAAGTGCAGGAGGGCTAACCAGAATTGTAGTTTCAAGACTGGAAAAAGGGAAATACATCAAAAACATCCCTACACTCACCAAGAACACCTGTAAGGTTGTGTAAACTGTTGGCCTTTTAAAAAGTGAAAAGAAAGGCGTTTTTTCCACTTTGCCCTTCTTTTTTACATCTGTATATGCAGGAGATTCTTTTAGCAGATACAGGGCAAGGAATCCTATTACCAACGGCACAAGCGCTGTCAGGAAAACGTATCTCCACGCCCACGATTTCAATGCAACTAGCCCAAAATATTTATCAAACGCCAAGGTAACAGCAGTTACAGTCACCATTCCAAATGCAAACGCGCTGTCCAGTATTCCGCTAACCATCCCCCTCCATTTTGCAGGAGTCCATTCTATAGCAAATGGATCACCTGATGCATACTCCCCTCCTATAAAAAAACCAGTAAGCATCCTCACTATTAAAAATACATAAAATGAAATCAGACCTACTTGCGAATAAGATGGCAGAAAAGCCGGCAGTATTGAAAATGCAGCAAGAGAAATTAGTGAAACTATCATCATCCTCTTCCTACCAACTTTATCAGCAAAATGCCCCAAAACCATTCCACCAACAGGCCTAAATACTAGGGTCACTGTGAGAGCAACAAGTATTGAAAGCGATGCAATCAACGGTGGAATTTTTGGCGGTAGAAAAACTACTGATAAAATGGGAAGCATAACGCCAATTATGGAGATATCATAAGATTCCAGCACTCTTATTATGAACTGAAAAACAACTGCTAATGCTGCATATTTGCTGGAAACGACTCTTGAATCCTTTATCATTATAATATTTTATTATGTGAAATATATATATATTTTGCATGTAAAATATTTTTGACAATTTTATAAAATATAATAAACATACAATGTAAATATGCAAATTGCAAAGAGGGGTTAACTGACTAAGGCAGACAACAATTTTGTCCCACAATCCATTTTTTAGGGTGTGGGACACTATTATAGTATATTTACTTTATAAAAACCGTAGCGAATTACGCCATTGCTTTATATATAAAGGAACGAATTTTTAAACTTCCCGGTTTATATATAACGCATGGGCAGGATGAGCAGTTACGATATCCAGAGCAAGCTGGAGGACATCAATGTTTATATTAATGAGAAGTACAAACTTGCTCACCCAAAGAACAAGAGGGACTGGAGGACATACGAACAGCAGTTTTCAAGTAGGGTCAGCACAGCAATGAAAATGCTTGACCCTTTGATACATGAAGCTGTCAGCACAATACATATAGAGCGCGCAGCGGGCCATCCTTACTTACTTTCACTGGAAGACAGGGTCAAGCTGCTTTTAATTAAACAGTTTTTTGCCAAATCAAACAGGATGTTTTCAAACATGCTGGCAATGTTCTCCATGCTCTCTAAAATAGAGGTATCTTACAAGACAATTGAGAGGCTTTACTCTGACCCTGAGGTAATGCTTGCGATTCACAATTTGCACATTTTACTGTTGGAAAAGAAGGGAATCACTGAGTCCAACATCACCGGTGATAGCACAGGATATTCATTGACGGTTAAGAAGAACTATGAATCTTATGCACAGAAGCTGAAGGATATGGCAAAGGTGAGTGTTGATAAAGGCCAAGAAACAAAAAAGCACAAGAGAAAGCTCTTCGCATACATGTTTGCCATAATGGACCTGAAGACAAGGATGTACATTAACCCAGACTTCTGAAGCAATTGCAGTAGGAGTATAGAAATTAACTATTCTTTCGAAAACTTTTCTTCCATATTTGTCATATATTCTGCCTGTTTCCTTATCTGCGCCTGCAGGTATAAACCAATTGGCAGATGCTATAAAGAGAGGTATAATTGGTCAGGAGTAGCGTTTACAACAGGTACAAATTGGGATGTGTAAAACATGTCTACGGTAACATTTTTAGGAACTACGTTAAACTTTTGCAATAACTTTAGTTCATTATCTAGTAAGTTTACAGGTATCACAAAATGTGTATACCACTTTTGAATCTGGAAAATCTTTTTTGCTTCATCAAAAGTCAAGTTTAATGCAGAGTAATACCTCATTATAAAGTTTATAGAGGAATTATCTTTATTTTGCATGTATGCTGCAAATCCTTCACTTAAACCTTTCAATACTGCTTTTACTGTATCGGGATTCTGCATGATATAATTTTTATCTCCTACTAAGACCCAACCTGGTGCGCTTTCATTAAATAATGGTATAAACTTTAAAACCCCTTTCAAAACATATGCATAGCCTGATTCTAAATAAATTATAGTCGCATCAGTTTGGCCAGCAACTACTGGAATAAGTTCAGATTCCGAAGTACCAACGTAAACTATTTTAACATCTTTACCGATAGTCCAATTCATCATCGCTGCTAATGTTTTCGCAAATATGTCTGTAGCGCTTCCAACCGTTGTGGCCGTAAGTGTTTTTCCTTTTAATTGTGTCACGTTGTTGATCCCAGAATTAGCGGCTACAAACGCTCCTACAAGAAAGGGATTTTTTAATGTCGCGATTATAGTTATTGGCACTCCTTTGCTTATTGAAACAATGGCCGTAAATGTATTAATGATGCCTAATTGTGCTTGACCGCTTTGAATTGTTTTAACAACCGCGCCAGATCCTCCACCCACTGTGACAATTTTAATATTCGGAGCATATTTCTGTAAAAAATTATTTTCTAAAATGTAGGCAGTGCCTGTGGCATAAAGTCCAGATTTAGGATCTAATAGCGCTAAAGTAAATGTTTTATTAGTTATTACATTAGTTGTTTGTTGAGTTGGTTTTTGTGAATAAGTAATGTATAAGTATGTCCCAACTCCTGCAGCAACTATTGCAACTATAACAACAGAAACAATCAAATAAGTAGAAACTGCTTTTCTTAAGAAATTCTACCTTGCTGCCCTCATCGGTAGAAAAATAATTCTTAAATATTTAAATTTTACTATATTTCAACTAAACTTTTTCAATTTTGTGTGTTTATCTTTCTCCAAATTATTTCCGGAATTATGGGCAGCTCATTGAACTCAACATTTATGGCATCTGAAATAGCATTCGCAATAGCGGCTGCTACAGGTATAAAGCCACTTTCACCGATTCCTCTAAAGCCTTTCTCGATGTGTATAGGTTGAGATGTAACATGGATTATTTTTGTTAACGGCGGTATTTCCATTGATGTTAAAGCTCCGAAGTTCAAAAAATTATTGTTAATTGGCACACCTTCTTCATTCCAAGTCAGATTTTCGTAAGTAGCATAACCTAAGCCTTGGGCAAAGCCACCAATAATTTGACCATCTACAATTGCAGGGTTTATTATCTTTCCTGCATCAGTAACGAATGCGTGATCTAAAATACGAAACTCGCCCGTTTCTGGATCAATCTCAATTTTTACTGCATAAGCACCAATTTCATACGTGCTAGCTACGTTTGCTCTTCCATGCTCATCAAAAAAGGACTCACCCTTGGGTCTGAATGCATATTGTATTTCTAATGCAGGTTCTGTATCATTCGGCAGCTTATCAGTTCTTGAATATGCCATGTTTATCACATCCTTCAAACTAATCTTTCTTGTTCTTGAACCTCTGACGTAAAAATTACCGTCTTCATATTCAATATCGTTTACGCTAACTTCTAAAGAATTAGCAGCGATCTTTTTCATTTTCTCAAGCATTTTTTCAGCTGCATAATAAACTGCACTTCCTAAAATGGTTGCAGTTCGACTTCCAAAAGTGCCTATTCCTTCTGGTATTTTTTCTGTATCACCATAAATTACTTTAATTTTGTCATAATCTGTTTGTAATACCTCACCAACTATTTGTGAAACGATTGTCTCATGACCTTGGCCTGAGGGAATTGAAGAAATGTACACTTCAATGCTTCCATCTCTGTTAATTTTTATTCTTGCCGATTCAAAATCTGCCATATTATCAATTCCAAAACCTCCGCTGTTTTTTTGATATAAAGCTATTCCGTATCCTACGTATTGCCTTTTATCATTTTTCCAACCCACACCTTCAGCTGCCTTTTTTAAACACTCTGTAAAGGTTGTATTATCAAATATGATACCAGTTACTGATTGATAGGGTACTTCTTCAGGCTTTATAACATTAATCAGTCTAAATTCTAACGGATCCATGTGAAGCTTTTTAGCAGCTATATCCACTAATCTTTCTCTTGCAAAAACGAAAGACGGTTGTGGAAAACCTCTATTCGCGCCCGTATATGATTTATTGGTCATTACAGCTAGACCTACCAAATGAACGTTCTCTATTTTATAAGGTCCTGGCATCTGAAGGATCCCTTTTATAAAATTTCCGGATCTATAACCATGGGAAGCGCCCGTATCCCATATTATTTTACCTTTCAAACCTAAAATCCTTCCATATTTTGAAGCAGCTAATGATAAATAAAATATACTCTTATGTCTATGAGGAGATGCTATCATATCTTCCGATCTATCTAGAACCAATTTTACAGGCTTTTTTAGAATATACGATGCAATTGCGGGCAAAACATACTGAGGATTATACGAAAGTCTTGCTCCAAATCCTCCGCCAATGTTATTAGGTATTTTAACTCTGATTTTATTTAAAGGCAGATTAAGAGATTCAGACAAAATTCTTCTTAAGCCGTATATTGCTTGATGTGGGGCTATTACTGTTAATCCTTCTAAATCGTTATAATCTGCGATTATTGCTGTAGGTTCTAAAGGAGCAACAAATCCATCTCCTGTTTCAAATCTCTCTTCAACTACAATATCTGCACTGTTAAAAGCCTTTTCAACGTCCCCAACATTTATTTCGTACTTGAAACTCGTATTGGAATTATAACCTAAATCATCTCTTATAATGACTTGATCTTTCATGGATTCTTCTACATCCAATATTGGAGGAAGGATTTCATAATCCACATAGATTTTTTCGAGAGCATCTTTAGCAGTTGCTGCATCTTTTGCAATAACTAGCGCAACTTCATGACCATAAAATGCTACTTTTTTAGTTGCTAAAGGATAGATTTCTTCGTATCTTCCTCCAGGTATTGGATTTCGCCATGGCCGACAATATTGTAGTATATCTTTGCCAGTCAAAACTTTGTAAACTCCAACTAAATTTTCAGCCTGACTAGTATCTATTTGCTTAATTATCGCATGTGAGTAGGGGCTCCTCAAAATAGCAGCATGTAACATACCATTTAATTTTATATCATCACAGAATGATCCTCTTCCTTGAATCAATCTCAAGTCTTCAACTCTTTTTAACGGTAATCCTATGTATCTTTTCATCGTTTTAATATATTTAAAATAAAATGCTTAGATAAATGCTTTAAATAAGTATTTAAACATTACGAATAAATATAATTTATGAGTAATCTACAATCAGTTATTACAAAAGATTTTCAGGATCTCAGGACATGGCTGAGAGAAATTGAAAAAATAGGTCTACTAAAAATTCTCGAAGGAGTAAATCCTGAATTAGAACTAGGGGCGATTACTCATATGAATGCTAAACACAAAAAGTGGACAATATTATTCGATAAAATAAAGGGTCATCCAGAAGGATTTCGGTTATTAGTAGGTGTGTTATTAGATTCCAAGAGGGTCGCATTAACTTTTGGTTTGCCCCCTACAGTTACAGATATAGATTTGGTTAAATGGTTTAGAGAAAGAATGAACTATGCCAGAAAAAATTACCAAAAATATGACCCTGAATATGTAAAAACTTCACCAGTATTAGCTCATATGGAGAAAGGGGAAAAAGTAAATATACTAAAATTTCCTGCACCTAAATGGAATGAATATGATGGAGGAAATTACATAGGCACTGCTGATGTAATTATAACTAAAGATCCTGATACAGGTTGGATTAACGCAGGAACTTATAGATTAATGGTTCATAATGAAAGAGAATTAGGAACATGGATCGCTTCTGCAAGACATGCAAGATTGCATATGTATAAATATTTTAATAAAGGAGAAGAGGTACCCGTAGTTATTTCATTAGGAAATCATCCCGCTCTATACGCACTAAGCGGAATAGAAGTACCATACGGTGTTTCAGAATTTAACTACTTGGGTGCTATGTTAAATTATAATTGGAAAGTAATAGAAGGACCCATAACGGGTTTGCCTATACCTGCTGATAGTGAAATAGCTATGGAAGGTTACATTACTAAAGAAATGAGAGATGAGGGGCCATTCGGAGAATACTATGGTTATTATGCAGGAGGAAGAACAAAACAGCCAGTTATAAGAATCGAAGCAGTATATTATAGAGATAATCCAATACTCTTGGGAACATCACCGGGTAGGCCTCCTTATGACTATTCATATTATAGATGCCCTGTAAGAGCTGCGCTAATTTGGGATGAACTGGAAGCTGCAGGTATACCTGGTATTCAGGGAGTTTGGGCGCATGAGGCAGGATTTTCAAGAGCTTTCAACGTAATCTCAATAAAACAATTATATGCAGGTCACGCAAGGCAAGTAGGACTTATAGCATCCGCTTGTCACGCTGCTGCACATGGTAGTAGATTCACAGTGATTGTCGATGAAGATATAGATCCTTCAAATTTATATGATGTAATATGGGCAATGAGTAGTAGAACGGATCCAGCAACAGGAATTGATATTATAAGAGATATGCCAGATACTCCACTCGATCCTATAGCAGAGAGAAAAGAATATGCTGAAGAATATGCGTTGGGAAGAGTAATCATATATGCTTGTAAGCCTTTCTCACAAGCTATTAGAAATACATTTCCAAAAGTAGTTGAACCGAGTCCTGAATTGCAAAAAGAAATAAAAAATAAATGGAAAGAAATATTTTAGTATTTTTCTTCTCCTTGCTCCTTCATATATTTTAAAGCTATTTTTACCGCCTGAGGCCAATAATAACCTGCACTACATCTGCATAAATTTCCTGAAAAGGCTTCCTTTATTTCTTCATCCGTAGGATTTGAGTTCCTTAAAAGTAAAGCATATGCTGACATTATTGCTCCTGGAATTGAATAACCGCATTGAACTGTATTAGCATCTATGAAAGCTTTTTGAATAGGATGAAGCTTTCCTTCTTTATACAGCCCTTCAACAGTTAAAATTTCTTTTCCCTCGGCTTTTACTGCAGGATACATGCAGGAATATACAGCTTTACCGTTAACCACTACAGTACAGCATCCACATCCACCATAGTCACAACCTCTTTTTGCACCTGTTAATCCAAGATAGTCTCTTAATACCTTTAATAATGAATCATAAGGGTTAATTTCAACAATTTCTTCCCTTCCGTTTACAACAATCCTTATTTGTTTTTTCGGCATTTTTTTTAACCTAGCAACATTAATGCACCTTTAACTGCATCTCTGAATAACACTTTGATCACCTTTTTCTTATACCACGAGGAAGCATTTATGGAATCTATTGGCTCAACAGAAGGTATCTGTTGCATGATGTAATTTATCAACTCATCACTAATATATTTATTTTTAGCTATTTCTTCGACCTTTTTTTCCACAAAAGGTGTTGTTTGAAAATTCCCAAATACTGTCTTAATTTTATCTATTTTTCCTTCACTGCTCAACTTTAGCTTTACTCCAACGCTTACAATGGCATAATCGTAGGATCTTTCAGTTAATTTCACATAATAAGAAGCTGTTTTTTCTTCTTCCACAGGTAGAATAACTTCTGTAAGCAATTCATCATCTGAAATATTGGGAGAAAACATTCCTCCAAAAATTTCTTCAACATTGACTATTCTTTCTCCTGCTAAAGAAACAATCTTCGCTTTTGCATCTAATGTAACTAAGGCATTTGGTACATCTAGGAATGGTATTGAACTGCATATCGAGCCCCCTACTGTTCCAACATTTCTTACTTGATAAGAACTAACTCCTTTAGCTGCTAAATAAAGTGCATAGTAATATGGTTTTAAGAATAAAGGGTTGCTGACGATTTGGTTAAATGTTGTTGTAGCACCTATATGTATTCCATCATTTTCTACATTGATATAGTTTAATCCTATGTTTTCTATATCGATCAGATATTCTATTCCTTCCAATAGATTTCTTTCTGAGAGCTCATGAAGAACAGTTCCACCTGCAATAATTTTAGCTTTACCTTTAAATTCTGAAAGTAGTTTAAGAGTTTCTTGTATATTATTAGGCTTTATATAATCTTTTAAATCAAAGAGTACCATTTTAACTCTCTAATAAACGTAGTATATATTCTGGGGTTATTGGAATCTTGTTAACGTTTTTACCTATTGCATTACTTACCGCATTTGGTATTGCATCAGATGCTAACAATCCAGCTTCACCGACACCTCTTGCTCCATATGGTCCATGAGGCATCGGAGTCTCAGTTGCAATAGAAATTATTTCAGGTAAGTCTGCTTGTTGAATGAGCTTATAATCAGCAAAATTTGCATTTAAAGGATAACCCTTTTCCCATTTTAATCCCTCGAATAAGGCTATACTTAACCCCATCGCACTTCCCCCTACTATTTGTCCTTCTACCAATTTAGGATTTATCACTTTTCCTGCATCTACAACAGTTATCAACCTTTTAAGTTTAACTTGCCCAGTTTCTATATTAACCCAGACTTCTGAAGCAATTGCAGTAGGAGTATAGAAATTAACTATTCTTTCGAAAACTTTTCTTCCATATTTGTCATATATTCTGCCTGTTTCCTTATCTGCGCCTGCAGGTATAAACCAATTGGCAGATGCTATTAATTCACCTTCTTCTTCTAAAAAGGTTCCTGTTCTTATTTTACCTCTAGCAAAGAGATCTTCCCATTTAATCCTTTTATTTGGATCTCTTTTTGAAATTACAAACCCTTCTCTTACATCTAAATCCTTTGGATCTTCGCCAATTTTCTTTGCAGCATATTCGGCAATCTTGTTTTTTAACTTCTTGCATGCTAAAACAACGGCGTTTCCTAAAGAGACAGTTGTTCTTGATGACATTTGTGCTTCATCGAATGGTGAAAATTCAGTATCTGCTGCAGCAGCAATCGAAACTCTATCAATTGGTATCTTGAATTCTTCAGCAACCAATTGTTGCATTATAGTATAATTTCCCATTCCTATTTCTGTTGAACCTAAAAATACCTCAATCACACCATCTTCTCTTAATCTAACTGTCGCAGATGAAGCTGTAGGAGCCAAAGAATACTTACTTGATAGTGCGAAACCTATTCCACGCTTCCAAGGAGAAGGCGGCTCCTTAATATCTGTTTTAAGTCTCTCCATTAGTTTATTATAAGCGGTTAATAATACCTTTCCGTAATCTTCATCCACGACTTCGCCGAATATGTTCTCTTCTCCTTGCTTTGGTATATTCTTTAGCCTTATCTCTATGGGATCCAAACCAAGCTTATTAGCTATTATTTCCATCTGTCTTTCAAATGCAAAATCAAGAATAGCTGGTCCAACACCTCTCAATGGACCTTGAGGTGGTAAATTTGTATACACCGAGAATATTTCTAATTTTACATTATCGGGTTTATAAGTTGCTAATGCTTGTGCAGCCAAATAGGTATACACAGCTATTCCAGATCCTCCTGAATATGCGCCACCGTTTACATACATCTTAACTTGTCTTGCTAAGAGTTTTCCATCCCTTGCAACACCGTCCTTTACGTATATCTTTGCTGGTGGCCTTACAGTAGTAAAAGTGAATACTTCTTCCCTCGATAATGCAATCTTTACAGGTCTTCTAGTTTTTTTAGAAAGAATACAAGCAATAGGCTCGCTGTATATTGTTAATTTGCCGCCAAACCCTCCTCCAACAAAGGGAGAAATTACTCTTATTTTGCTCTCAGGTATTCCTAAAGCTAAACTTAATTCGAATCTAAATCTAAAAGGAGTTTGAGTTGAAGTATATACTGTATAGGTATCATCAGGATTGTATACAGCAATGCATGAATTTGGTTCCATATAAGAGTGATGGACCATAGCAGTTTCATACGTATTTTCAACTACTAAATATGATTCATGAAAACCTTTTTCTACATCGCCAAACACCACTCTTCTATAGTTATTTAAATTAGGAATATCAAATGGTATCCAAGGTGCACTTACTTTGGATGTACCATATTTTTTTAAATCAGGATGCAAAATAGGAGCATTTGCTTGAATAGCTTCTTCAGGATCAAAAACTGCAGGTAGTTCTTCATATTCCACTTCAATTAAATTAATAGCTTTCTCTGCAATTTCTGGCGAATCTGCTGCAACGGCCGCTACTGCTTCGCCAATAAATCTTACTCTATCTTTTGCTAAAATATACCGATCAAAGAGTACCAAACCATATCTGTGATCAGGAATATCTCTCCCTGTAATAATAGCCCTGACACCAGGTAATCTTTCTGCTTTACTCGTATCTATTCTTTTTATTAAACCATGAGGAATACTACTATGCTTAATTTTCCCGTAAAGCATTTTAGGCAAAGATAAATCATATCCATATATCGCTTCTCCGGTAACTTTAGGCTTCGCATCTACCCTTTCTATGGGTTTTCCAACAATGAAATACTCTTCCTTTAATTCCTTTTCCAAAATAGTCCTACTCATTTATTCTACAATAAGTAATTCTAATGCATATATTTATTCATTTCTAAAAATTTTCAACCGAAAGTCCTACAGAGTTTTATTATAAAAATCTTTAAAGATAATTTTATTTTAACTTGTCTTTAATTAATTATTTCTTATTATTTCGATAGAATTCTGTCTTATATAAGATAATTCTTCTTTAGAATTATTGCATATATTATAAAGGCCAGTAAATTATATGTACTAATTCTTAGTAATTACTGTGAAACCTTAACAATACAAGAAGTAACCTATACTTATAAATTCTCTTTTAGTATTGCTACTTTCAAAACATTTTTCTTTCCTTTAACATCAATTTTACCATTCTAATTATTATTTTGTTACCCGTGATTATAAAATATACGTCTGAGCATTTCTTTTTATTTCTGTAGTTAAAATTACAAAACAAATTAGTTTCTAATTCTATAACTTCCATTGCGTATATTCTATTAATATAACATTTCTTAATTTTATTAACTAAAAATTAGGTTTTTCAATAATTCGTTCACGAAATCATTAACAGTGTTTTATATGTTTAATAAGTCGTTCTTCCTTAAACTATTTTATATTTATTTATAATTACTACTATGCTAGATATTGCAAACGCCTCTTCTTGGTCAAATATTGAATAATTCATGGTATTCCCTCCATTTCCAAAATAAAAGATAATTTGCCTCTACCTTCTCTTTATTTTGTGTGTCCAACTTTTAAAAAATTATCATGCGAAACTATGCGTTTTTAAATTCGCTTGAAAAGTAAGGAATAACTCTTTCTCCTAACAACCTTATGCTATTTTTTATTTGTTCATTTTTTAATTTCCTTAACGATAACCTGAAGATAATATAATTAAAACCAGCATTCTTAACTTTATTTATAAATTCTATGGCTTTTTCAGCATCACCTACTAATATTCTATCTTCTACCCATTCCATTATATCCATTACTTTTCCTCCTATGAGTGGATGTCCAGAAGGACTATAATCTAATTGATACATTTCTTTTATTGAACTTTCTGCTTCACTCATAGCTTTATCGTTATTCTCAGCTATATATGCATCTCTGATTATTGGCCAAATTTTTACATCCTTATTCAGTTGTTTTATTTCTTCTTCATATACCTTCTTCATTTTTATAACATCAACCAACTTAGCTGTTTGACCTGGTAACCATGCATCGCCTAATAAAGCCGCTCTTTTTATAGCCTTCTTTTTCCATGCACCGACCCATATTTGAGGTCTGGGGTTTTGATAGGGTCTTGGAACAACCCTCGCATTGTTTAATTTAAATATTTTCCCATCGAAATTGACGCTTTCATATCTCAATAGGTTATCAAGTAATATTAACCCTTCATCCATAAGTTGAGATCTTTCCTTTAATGAAAATCCGAAATTCTTAAAGTCCTTTTCCCTATATCCTAACACAACACCTATAATCACTCTTCCTTTAGAAATCAAATCTAGTAGGGCGATCTCTTCTGCCAATCTGTAAGGGTGGTATAAAGGTAGTATAACAATGCAACCAAGCTTTAAATTTGTATAACTAAATACCGAATATAATGCAGATAAGGGGCTAGGTAAATACAATTCATTCTCATGATGTTCTTCAAACCATACCGAGTCAAAGCCATACTTTTCAGCTACTCTTATCTGATCCAGTGCTTCGCTAAAGTAATCATTCCATTCCTTAGGTATAAATCCAAATTTCATTGTCTTTAAACAATTAAGCATGTATAAAAACATTTCAAATATTCAATAGCAGAGTTTTTCATAATTTATTTATACATCTGTTAAAATTAGTTTAATATGACAGAAATAGGCATAGGCCTCGGATACAGTCCTGAACTAACAATTCACGACATGGCTAACTACGTTGTAGAAGCAGAAAAGAAGGGATTTGAATTAGCCTTTTTCTCAGAAACAATAATAGGCATAAGAGATGCTATTACCTCATTGGCAACATTTGCCAATAGAACAAGTAAAATAAAACTTGGCGCAACACAAATACTAAGATTAAGAACACCTCTTACAATTGCGGAAACTTTTTCAACATTAGATGAACTATCAAATGGCAGAGTATTTCTAGCTATAGGTGCATGTACCGAATCTCATTGTAAAAAGCATGGTTTGCCATTTTTAAATCCTGCAAAGGTATTGGAAGAACATGCGATATTGATTAAGAAGTATTGGAGTGAAGAATTTGTGAGCTTCAAAGGCGAAACAATACAAGTAGAAAGTGAAGGATTATTGGTAAGACCTAAAAATAAAATTCCGTTACTTATTGCTGCTACAAGTAGAACAGGCTTAAAAATAGCAGGTAAAGTTGGAGATGGTGTAGTTGTGAATGCTACAACTTCACCTGAATATGCAAAAAATGCTTTGGAAATTGTTAGAAAAAGTGCTGAAGAACATGGAAGACACTTCAATGATTTCATGATAACAGGAATAGTGGTAGCAGGAATAGAGGATGGAACAAGAGAAGCCGAAAGAGCAATAAGATGGGAACTTGCAAGTAAATTTGAGCCATTGCAAGTAGATTTTGCAGTAAGACCAAGAATAAAAGTCGGTGAACCATACGTATCAGAGGAACTAATCACTAAGCTTTTAGAATCTTATAAAAAAGGAGGAAAAGAACAATTAGCAAGAGATATCCCAATGAATGTTATAAAAGGCCTAACTGCTTATGGTTCAAAAGAGGAAGTAATAAACAAAGTGGAAGAATACAGAAAAGCAGGTGTGAAAATACCTATCGTAAGACCTGCTTCTTCTAAACTTGTAAAGCCACTTATAGAAGCTTTGGCAACTAAGTAGTAATGTTTCGATAAAGAATGTCAGGAATTTCTCAAATAGAACTGAAAAGAAGACTGATAGGCGAGGGAGTTTCGCGGCTTGATGCGCTACCAAAAGTTATAGGAAAAGCAAAATTCACGCGTGATTTAGATTTTGGCAGAATATTTATTGGAAAAATTAAACGTTGTCCTTATCCTCATGCAAAAATTAAGAAAATTGATACCGCTGAAGCAGAAAGAATGCCTGGCGTAAAAGCTATAATAACAGGATGGGACTTTCCGCCAGCAAAGTCGGCCCATACACCACCGCTTGCAAGAGGAGAGGTACTTTATTCAAACCAAGGTGTTGCAGCCGTAGCAGCTATAAATGAAGAGATAGCGCATAAAGCAATAAACAAGATTTATGTTGAATATGAAATTTTGCCTTACGTGCTTGATCCAATAGAAGCTATGCAAGAAGGTTGTCCTGTAAGAATAAAACATCCAGGAGAAATAGAAAGTAATAATAATATTGCGGTATATGAAAAAGTAATAAGAGGCAATGTAGATGAAGCTTTTAAGGCATCGCATTTAGTTGTAGAAAATACTTACTATACCTCCTTAGAATCGCACGTCCAACTTGAGCCAATGGTGTTTATAGCTATACCTAATTATGACGGTTCCATTACGATATATGGGACTTCTTCAGGGGCTCATAAAATAAAAGCAGAAGTTTCTAGTTTATTAGAAATAAGTTCAGATAAGATTATCGGTAAAGTTCCCTTCATTGGTGGATGGTTTGGTAGTAAAGAAGAAAGTCATGTAGCTGCTGTTGCTGCTATGTTAGCTCTTAAATCTAAAGGTCCTGTCAAACTAGAATTAACAAGAGAGGAAACTATGACTGCGACTGGAGCAAGACATCCATCGATAATAACAATAAAAGATGGCCTAACCAAAGATGGCAGAATTATTGCGAGAAAAATTGTTGCAATTTTTGATGGTGGAGCTTACTCTTTTCAAGGGAATGATTTAATCAAAAATGCCATTAAGCCTGCAGTTTCAGTTTATAATATACCTAATTTCGAAATGCATGCATACAATGTACGTACTAATAAAATACCAAGTGTACCAAAAAGGAGCCCTTATGGATATTCAACCGCATGGGCAATTGAATGTCAAATGGATTATTTAGCCTCTATACTAAAGGCTGATCCTTTTGAATTCAGATTAAAACATCTAATTAAAGAAAATGAAGTAAACGCAGCTGGTGAAATTATGGAAGATGTCAATCCAGAATACGTTATTAAAAGGATGATGGAAGTTTTTAATTCATATAAACTTGAATATAAGCCTGAGTATCCATGGAGATATGGTAGAGGAATAGCCTTTTCTGCAAAATGGGGTGGGATAGGTCCTCATCAAGCCATGGTTAAGGTTAGAGAAGATGGAAAGATTGAAGTTTGGGCTGCAATTACTGAAAATGGTGCAGGTACAACAACCAGTATTGCTCAGATTGTGGCTGAAGAGTTTGGAGTTGATTTAGAAGATGTTATTATAGTTTCGATGCTAGATTCAGCTGATTCATTAACAATGGGCTTAACATATGGAGCTTCAGCTTCTAGACAATTGATTCATATTGGGAACGCTGTTAAACAAGCTTGTGCTGATGCGAAGAATAAGATCATTAAATATTCAGCTATGAAGTTAGGTATAGAGCCTGACAAATTAGAAATAAAGGGAAAATCAATTCATATTAAAGGAAGTGATAAGAGTGTGCCAGTCTCTCAATTATTCAATAGAACTAAATTGTATTCAGCTATTATACCTTATTCAGGAGATATGGATTATTTTGTAGGCTATGGGGTTGACCTAGGAGAGCTTCCTCATGGAAGATTATCCCCCTACTATACTCATGTTGCAGCGGGTTCTGAGGTTTTAGTTAATATAGAAACAGGACAGGTTAAAGTCAAAAGAATAGTATTAGCTCAAGATGTAGGAAAAGCTATAAATCCTAAACTTATTGAAAGCCAAATTATAGGAGGAGTATTAATGGGAGTAAGTGCCACATTATACGAAGAATTAAAAATTGTTGATGGGCAAATAGTGAATGCAAACTTAGCAGATTATAAAATAATTCATACGTCAGATGTTCCTGAGATAATTCCTGTGATTTGTGAAATCCCCTACAAGGAAGGACCTTATGGGGCTAAATCAGTAGGAGAAACCATGATTATGCCTGTTGCTCCTTCAATAAGAAATGCAATCCACAATGCAATAGGAATTTGGATTAATTCTATGCCAATTACCCCTGAAAAGGTATTAAAGGAGTTAGAAAAACAGAGCAATTAATTCATTTTTGATATATTTATGAATTTTAAAGAGGATTTAATATTTAAAAATTTTAGTTTACACAAATGAAAGCCTCGCTCTTCAGGGCCGGGATGAATAGATTTAAATAATTATTTCATTTGAACTTTTAGGAAATTTAAATGCTTCTCCCCAGCTCGATCAAAGCCTAATGGGACTAATGAGAAGCATTCAGTATTTCTATTTAATGAAAGATTCTTTTTAGAATCCAGCTTTTGGGCTGGCAACCCTTTTTATGAATGTTTCTTTTCTTTGAAACCTGATTGCATGGGAGAAGCTCTGAGCTATAAATTCTAGCAGATGAGATATTAGCTACTAATCAATGCTGGGAACCAATGAGCTACTCTAGAAAGTAGAGGGTTTTCCTTCTAGAGCAGCGAGGAGGTCGGTTATACTAATAAGACTATTAGTGAATCTTGCAATTACCAATTTAAGCCTTAACACAAGCTAGCAAGTATAAATCCTATTATTACTAAGAGTCCAGCTATTATAAGTAAAATACCAGAAGAAAACCAAATATTGGCACCCTCAATTCCTTATACTCTAATTTCTGTTATTAACTAGTCCTTAACTGATTAGATGTACTTAAAAATTAACTTTCTCTTTTTAGAAAAATGAATAATGAAATAATTAAACTTTATATAAATCCATTAAGAATAATCTCACAAAGGAAAAATGGTAATAAAAGAAAAAATTACCGAAACATACACAAGTGTTGAAAGAGCTAAAATTATAGTTCTGTCTACATTTGGTTCTTTTGTAGAATGGTATGATTTCTTTATAGCCGCAGTAGCAGCATCCCTTGTTTGGCAATTCATATATTTTAACGTTTTTCCGCAGTTGTCTGCAACATTTTCGATAGCAGCTTTTGGGGTATCATATTTTACTAGACCTATTGGTGCATATTTATTCGGACATCTAGGAGATAAGAAAGGAAGAAAATATACTTTAATACTAACTTTGGTTACTGTGGGAGTAGGAATGCTAGGAATATCTGTACTGCCTCCTGCTTCTTCCATTGGCCTCCTTGCACCTATATTGTTATTCGTATTTAGAGCGGTCCAAGGCATAGGTTTTGGAGGAGAATTTGGTGGTGCAGCTTCTTGGGTTTTAGAATCCAACTCACATAGTAAATGGCGAGGAACGTTCACCTCGCTTACGAACGCAGCATTAGGATTGGGCGGAGGGACAGCTGCAGCATTGCTTTTTTACTTATCTTCCGTGGTTCCAAGATCTAGTTTTCTTGATTTCTGGTGGAGAGTGCCATTCATAATAGGAGTAATTTTTCTCTTTAGTGCAGCTTTAATTCGATATTTAGCTTTGGAAAGTAACTTATTTATGAAACTTGAAAAAGAAGGGAAGGTACTTAAAAGTCCTGCTAATTTTGCTATTAGGAAAGAAATAGGACTTATGTTACTAGTAGCGTTAGCATGGTTATATGCTTGGTGGATAAATCCTACATTAATACAAATCTTTGCACCTTTTTATTTAAGTAAGTTTGGTATATCAAGCACGTATGTAACTTATACAATAATGGTTACGAATTTTGTCATCGTAGCTACAATGACTTTAGGAGGTTTTTTATCCGATTTGATAGGAAGAAAGAAAACAGTCATCATAAGCGCTATACTTTCTGCCGCCTTCATTTATCCTTATACACTCTTACTAGCTTCTCATAATTTATTTAATATACTTATTGCCCAAGTGGTAATTTATTCATTAGCAACTTTAGGTTCAGGTAGCCTTACAGTATATTATACAGAATTGTTTAAGACGCAATACAGATATAGTGCTAGTGGGTTATCTTACCAATTTGTTGCATTATATGCTGGCATACTAATAACATTTGGTGTCCCCTACATACTTTCTTCAGCTAACCCATTATTATACGTCATACTAATTGGAATTATATTATCAGTAGCAACAATAGGTATAATATCCAGGATGAAAGAAACTAAAGACCTTAACATATCAGAATAGTCTAATAAAAATTATATATTTTTCTATGCTTAATTTAGATTATAAATCCTTGAATTTAAAATTTTTAAATGGTTCAAGTATAAAATCGCTTTAAATCTATAAAACTATATATCAATCTTTAAAATATCCTTTGCATTTCTCCATAAGATATTTTCCTTTTCTTCTTTAGTTAATGGCAGCAATTCAATAGCTCGGATATTATTTATAATTGATAATTCTTCATTTACAAACGGCCAATCTGATCCAAATAATATTCCTTTAGAACCAAACAATGAATAACCAGTCATTAATATTTCCACAGAACCACCATCTATGGCGGTGTCAGCAAAAATTTGTTTACCAAAGTAATCATAAAAATCTCTTTTTAAATTCTTTCCAAATCCCTCATGATATAACCTATAATAAGCCCTTAGCTTATAAAAAGGAAACATTCCTCCTAAATGATGGGTAACTATTTTTAAATTTGGATATTCATCAAGAAGGCCGCTTACTATCATCTTCCAAATTGCCTGTGTAGTATCAAAAGGCCAACCAAAAGTTCTCATAAATCCAGGATCTTTTGAATCTTCAACAAGTCCATATCCTTCCCAGTTTATTGGATGAAGGAAGATAGGGATTCCTAATGACGATATCTTTTGAAAAAAAGGACGATATTCTGAATAATCCAATGATTTTTCACCGTAATGTGTAGCAATGGTTACACACTTTAGACCCAAATCATTGTATAACCTATTTAATTCATCAATCGCAAATCCAATATCATATAAAGTTACAATGCCTGAACCCACGAATCGTTGAGGATATTTATTTACAATAGATGAAATTATATCATTTACTTTTTTGCATAAATTTTCTGCTTTAATGGGATCTAATCCATATATTTGAGTTTGGGCTAGATGGATAACTTGAACGCTAATATTATATTTACCCATAAGTTTTATTCGATATTCAGGATCATAGTTATTTGGATCAATTTTTGCATATGATACAAACTTGAATTCCTTAACTATTTCCTTAGGTATTATATGCGAGGAAAAATCTATGGCATACATAATTTGTTAATGGTTTCAGAGGATTTAATATTTAAACTTTATTTACACAAATGAAAGCCTCGCCCTTTAGGGCCGGGGATAAAAAACTTAATTATTTAGAAATTTAAGTTTCTCTCGGGAAACTCAGTTACGCTTCTACTAAGCTAGAATGAGGGCTTAATGGGATTTGATGATGTCAATTCAGTATCGCAATTATTGCTCTTTGAGGTAAGCTCTAAGCTATAAAATGTCCAGCAAATGACAAATGAAGCTAAGAATCAATGCTGGAAACCAATGAGATTCTCTAGAAGTGGAACCCTCTACCTTCTAGGGTAGTGAGGATGTCAGCCATGTTGCATCATGGAGAAACGATGAAACTCTTTGAAAAGCAAAATCTTGATTTTTTCAAAGCATGGAGAAAGTCGGCGAGAAATTGATAAGTTATAGATGTAATTCAAAATTTCTAAACGCGTAAACTTTATATATCCTTATATTTACACAGATGTTAGAATGGTTAAAATTGAGCAAAAAGGGTATTTTGAAGTAAATGAGAACATTAATTCGGTATATGAATATCTGACCAATCCAGAAAAAGTTGCTAAAGCGTTTCCTATAGTAGAGAATATAAATATTATTGATAAGGATAGTTTCGATGTAAAAGTAAAGTTGAAAATAGGAATTATCCATGGAAGTGCGGATCTTAAGTTAAAGTTTGTGGAAAAGAATTCTCCTTTTTATGCAAAAATTACTGGTATCGGTAACGGATTAAAGAGTACAATGAATTTAGAATTGAGTTTTGAACTAAAAGATATAAACTCTAATAAAACTCTTGTTAATTGGACTTTCGTTGCAGATATATCGGGGATGGCAGCTTCTTTGGGCTCACATGTATTAAAGTCTTCTTCTGAAAATATAGTGAATCAAGTCATAAATAATTTAAAAAACAATTTAAGCAAAAAAACGTAAAATTATTTTGAATTCTAAGATGGTAGAACGATATTTGCAGCAGTGACAAAATCGTTAGTGTAATAAGCGTTTATATTCGATACATATTTGCCGCCTAAATAATTAACTACGTAAGACCAAGCATTCATCCAATAATCAGGCACTATATATCCTAGCAATTTATTTTGTATTGGTGCTTTGATGAGTGCATTCTTAACTAAATTAGCATAGTCGTTCACCGCAGCCTTAACTATATTCAAATTTACTCCGGCTATATGTCTTGCAAATGCTACTGCCGCATCATTAGGATTAATTAACGTATCTCTTATACCCATTAATAATGCTGTTACAAATTTGGCAACAATATCCTTATGAGCATTAAGAAAATCGCTTCTAACCCATAGAACATAACCAGGCGCTGTTATACCGACATCACTATATAAAAAGTAGGAAGCATTAAGCCCAGCTTGACGTGCGGAAGCAATAGCTGCTGATCCTATTCCGCCTATTACCAAACTAACAGCATCTACCTGACCACTTATAAGAGCTGTAGGCAATGCGTTTAGGCTCATGGTTACAATTTTTACTCTGCTGTAATTTATTCCTGCGAGCTTACAATAAAGCGGAAATAGTTGATAAGATGCAGAACCGGGCGCCATACCTACTTTTTTTCCTTCCAAATCTTTAGGCTTAGTTATTCCAGATTTAGTAAGAAATATTATTGCAAGACCTATTAAAGGCATGATGGATGCTACAGCGACAATTGATGCATTATTTTTACCTATTGCTAAAATGCCTGTCATTGCATCAGTAAAAGCCATAGGGGCTACTCCAGCAGCTAATTGACTTATTGTGTTTGCAGATCCAGATCCTATGTTATATATGACGTTCAATCCTTGTGAGGAAAAATACCCTTTATCTAAAGCTAAAAAGAATGGAGCATAATATTCTGCACTTGAATCCAATTTACTGACACTGTCGCAGGGGCGGGTTTATACAAATAAAACGTAACATATACCGCTATAGTAGCTGCAATAATTATAATAACTACAATTATAGCTATAACTAATCTAGAAACCGCATTCATATATATCTAAAATGTATTGTTGTATATAAACATTTCTACTATATTTTCTATTCTGATACTACGTATTCCCCAGCCTTCTTCCATGGTATCAAAAATCGTTCTATAAAACTAATAGATGAATACAAAGCTAATGATGCCAAAACTAATATTAAAAGAGCCGCAAACATGTTAGTCGTGCTTAATGTAGATTGCCCTATATTTATTATAAAGCCTAAGCCGGCTTGTCCCGCTATGAACTCAGCGACAATAGCGCCTATAGCTGCTTGAGTCATTCCTGTTTTCAAACCTGCAAATATAAATGGCAGCGAAGAAGGTAATCTTATATTGAGAAATTCTTTTAATCTACTGTTTGTCATTGTTCTAATTAGCTCAATCAGTTCAGGTTGAACATTTTCAAGACCTACTAAAGTGTTTATTAATATAGGGAAAAAAGCTGTAAGAGCTACAATCGTAACTATCCCAAGTAAACCATAACCAAACCATATTATTATTATGGGCGCAATGGCTATCCTAGGCGTTGAGTAAAGTATTACAATCAAAGGGTATATACTATCTCTTAAAATTTTGAAAGCGAATATTAATATTGCAAGAGAAATACCTATTATTATTGCAATTAAAAAACCTAGTATAATTTCATTTACCGTAACTATGAGATTGGCAGCTAATACGACATCATTCTTAACTATCGCAGAAATTATCTCAGAAGGCGTAGGTAGTATAAATGAAGGTATTTTAAAAAGGGGTGGCAATACTTGCCATAGAACAAATATTACAATCAACGATAAAATAAAATTTCTTACAGTACCGCCTTTTTTAAGTATGTACATTTGCTTCTTTTAGTTCAAATTTCGTAGAATCTTCAATTAGCTTGCGAATATGAACTACTAATTCCCCATATTCTTGGGTAGCTTTTGATTGTAATGTTCGAGGTCTTCCTAATCTCAAGCTTATATTCACTGTTTGAATTATTCTTCCTGGTTTATAAGACATTACAATTACTTTATCTGCAAGGAAAACCGCCTCAGATAAATTATGGGTGACGAATATCACTGTTTTACGCGACTTTTCCCAAATCTTTAGTAACTCTAAATCTAAAATATCTTGAGCGTAAGCATCAACGTTTCTAAATGGTTCGTCCATTAGTAAAATAGGCGGATCATGGATTAAGGCTCTACAGAGCGCTACTCGAGCTTGCATTCCACCTGAAAGTTGGCTAGGATAAGCTTTTTCAAATCCTTCAATCCCAACCATTTTTATTAATTCCTTACATTTTTCTATGTAATCGCTCTTCTTTAACCCCCTCATTTCAATTTGAAACAATATATTATCCATAACATTTTTCCAAGGGAGTAATGTAGGAAATTGAAACACTAATCCAATGTTTGTTAGCGGCTTGTTAACAATTTCATTGTTAACAATAACCCTACCCTTTGTAGGTCTTATTAACCCAGCGATTATACGTAATAATGTAGTTTTACCACATCCACTAGGTCCCACAATAGCAATAAACTCACCTTCACCAACATTGAATGTTATATCTTCTAAAGCCTTAACATGACCAAACTTGGTTTCAAAAATTTTGCTAACATTCTCAACCGTTATTGCATTATTCTTCATCTTTCTCAATTTACCTAATACCTCTAGCATTATATAAACATTATTATTTTAACATAATAATAGTTCAAACATAAATACAATTAGTCATCTGTATAAAAAAATTTACTTACCGTAATTATTTTGGTCTCAATTTATTATTCAATCATTAAATTTCTCTAAACGATATCATATTATCAATATATTGAATTCAATATATCATCTTAGTGCAAAATTGACGTTTTTAAAATACTTTTCAGACCAATGTGCTTCCTTTTGTTAATGTGGTCTAAAAATGTTAGATGATTTCCTAAGACTAGCTAAATATAAATATTTCGGTATAATATATACGTTATGCGAAAAATAGAAAAACCTTTTAATGTAAGCTTTTATAACTACGAAAAGGAAGTGCTAGGTAATATTGAATTGCCTAGTAAAGTGTATATACATGATGTAACTCTTAGAGATGGCGAACAACAAGCAGGGATAGTGTTCAAAAAAGAAGAGAAAGTTGAAATAGCACAGGCTCTAATGGAAGCTGGTGTTGATAGGATTGAAGCTGGGATGCCTTCTGTTTATGAGAAGGACTTTGAAGCAGTTAAAGAAATAGCAAAAATAAAAACAGGCTCTTCGATATATGCTTTTGCTCGGTGTATGAGAAATGATGTTGATTTAGCTTTAAAATGCGATGTAGATGGGGTAGTTATGGAGATCCCTTCAAGCGATCATTTGATTCAAAAAGCTTATGGGTGGACTGTTGAAAAAGCTGTGAACCTGTCAATAGATGCTACAAGATATGCTCATGAACATGGAC
>Ga0208549_100118_pt1 | contig 38791 bp, 67 predicted proteins | sample BED_host_MetaG_FD_187135 | JGI IMG/M metagenome (GOLD analysis project Ga0208549, IMG submission 187135) | Hot spring microbial mat communities from Yellowstone National Park, Wyoming, USA - BED_host_MetaG (SPAdes) (version 2) | ecosystem: Environmental > Aquatic > Thermal springs > Hot (42-90C)... | reverse complement strand
TAGGTTTATAACCGCTTATACCTCTCAATATTGGTTCTTTAGAATGCCATTGCGGTTTATTAGCATATTCTTCAGTCCAATTCATACTCTTGCTAGCATAAGTATCTCCAATATTTAACCAAAAAGAGCCTGTCTTTTTCAAAACACGTTTAACTTCTCTAAATAAATCTACTAAATGCTTAACATACAATTCCCAAGAAGGTTCCAAACCAAGCTCGCCTTTATAAGCATTGCATTTTACACAAAGCGAACCATTCCACTCATGAGAACAATTAGGGTCTCCATCGAAGATTTTTTCTGTATATTTTCCATATGTTCTTAACGCGTAGTAGGGGGGTGAAGTAATCACGACATCGACACTTTCGCTTGGGATCTGTTTTAATAGTTCATAAGCATCTCCACAATGTATTTTATTCAGCCAATATTCAATTGGTTTTATTTCAGTCATACTTTCAACGTGATTATTACAGGATTATAGCCCAGATAATAATACTGAATTAAGTTTTTGAATTCCTCAAGTACTTTCTTTTCCTCTTCACTCAGTTGCTTAATTAAATCTAGAATTTCCTTCTCACTCATTTTATATTAATAGATTCAAATATCTTATTTAAACACTTTTTGCAGAGAGCAACCATCCCTTCTTTTCCTTCATTTATGAAAATCAAAAAGGGAAACCCATAATATTTATCACAAAAAGAACATGAGCCTAAAACCTTCCCACAAATACAACAACGGTATAAATCCCCACTCTTCACAATAACTTTAACAACATAACCTTTCAAATTAATAGGTTGCTCTCTATATTCAATCCAACTCAAAACTTCTTTACAACAATCTCTCATTTTAAAAATCTTCAAAAATAAATTTAATATCTTTAAGAACTTTATACCCTTTAAATCGAATATGCTTGTCCCAATATATAGTGTCTGTTATAGGATTAAATCCGCAACTACTTGAACATACTCCATTATGAATGGTCTCCATTTCAGCAAAAAGAATTGTAAAACCGTATTCTTGACTTTTCTCAAGGAGCTTTGCAATCATAGATAAAGGTAAAACAGGAATAATATACTTAGCATCATGCTTCTTTACAATTTCTAAGATATCCTCAATAGTATCAACTGAAGGAATTATAGCGATAATCTCTATACCCTTAGCTCTTAAATCAAGCACCTGCTTTGGAAGAGGTGAATGCCTACTGAGCCAGATAGCTCTCATTTATCCTCTGCTTTAACTCTTCTAATTTCTTATTCAGAAAATCAATCGTAATATCTGGTTTGGTTAGCTCTATTCTATCTTGAAGCTCCTTTGCTACACTTACAAGACCAAATTCATTTGTTAAGTTAATAAGAGCTTTTATTCTATCTTCATTAGGATTTTTAGATTGAAGCTCTTCTTTAGCACGCTCATAAATACTCATCAACACATTGCTCAAATAAAGATTTCTTGTTCTCATGACCAAGCTCTGAAGTGGCTTCGGTATATCAAGCGAAACTTCAAGCGTTATAGGATAAATATCTACCATGACATCTCTTATCATAGGTATCTTTATTCCTTTGCTCAATCCAAAGCTATTCAATATGGAAGTTATATTGTTTACATATGGAGATTTGATGAAGACCGTATCGATTATATTCCTTGCATGCTCTATCTTTTTATTCCACCTTTCAACTTCTTTTGCAAGAAGCTCAAGTCTTGAATTTGGAACCAAGTATATTACACGCTTAATATATGGGTCTGTTTCAAGCTTTAAGCCATTATAAGTAAGAAATTCTGCAATCTCAGCTCTCAAATTTTTGAATATAGAAGCTACAACTGAAGGAAATGGAACAAGATACAATACTCGCTTTCTTTGGTCTTTAATTCTGATATTTTTAACAACTATAGTTCTTTGCTTTCTAACATGCTTAACTGCAAATTTTGTATCCATGTCAAGCAAGATATCTTGAAGCTTTTCTAGAAGCATAAAGTATTCATCTTTGTTTAGACCTGTTATATCTATAGGCGTTGCTAGTATTTCTTCGGAAGGCTTATAAATAAATGTCGCATAACCAAATAATTTTACAGTTTCCATATTATACTAATAAGCGAACTAGTATATAAACTTTTAATAAGCATATGCTTCTGCAAGGTCTCATCATAGGCTTGCGTTGCCTACTTGACCCTCAGCTCATGAAATAACTCATGAGGCTCATAAGGTTAATTGATGAACTAAAAGAACAAATTAAGAATACGATTGAATTATAAAACAATTCCATAAAAATAAAATAAGAAATCTAATATTTAAATCTTTTGTTAAACTCAGTTTAACAAAAAGTTTATAGATTAGTTTGTATAATTAAATGGTTAAAAGGATATCAGGCTTAGCTTCTTGAAGATAAACATATGGAAAGTTCTTTCTCAGCAACTCATTATCTGTTTTTATGAATACTGTTGTAATATCAAGATTATGAGCTTTCGCATCTCTAACAACTTGCTCATTTATTACATCGATTCCATCTGAAACAATTATGATTTTCTCATCTCTGAACTTAAGAGCATCTTGAAGAACTTTGGTTAAATTTGTTCCGCTATCAGCTCTTATTCTTGTTAGTACATCGATTATTTGAGCAAAATCACTTACAGGATCATGAACATCAACATCAAACAACTTAAGCGTCATTTTTGCACCTAAGCTCTTTAGCTTCATCGCTAATGCTAAAGCAGATGCCGCAGCAAATGAAATCTTTGGAACATAATCTGTTTGTGTTGGTGAAACATGATAAACAATGCTCTCACTCACCGAACCGCTCTTATCCAAATATACTACGTAATTCTGTATATTGCCATATTGCTCAGTAACTCTTACAGTTCTTGAAGCAATTTTATAAGTGAGCAAATCATCATCAATAAACTCAACTGGTAATATTCTTGTAAGCTCTGAAAACCTTTGAATCCTCTTTACTCCTAAAGGTCTTCCTCCTACTAACGTAGGAGATTTTGTCCTTTTAAGCTCAGGAGCCTCCTTCCTAAGCTTTTGTAAGAATCTAACAAGATACACTACAATTTTATTCCTAGCCTTTTCTCTAAACTCCTCAGGCTTTTCTAGAAGCTGAGCCACTGGAATACCTACATGGCTAAAGCTTTCGGCTGCACTTAAATCCTGCATAATTTCTTTTGCTTCATTCTCAAGAGCCTTAACTAATTCTTGTATTACTTTATTAGCTCCTTGTGTATTTCCTTTTTGAATCTGCTTATCAATCTGATTCATCAGATCATCGATAGGATTTTCACTTTGAGAAGTTTGATATTGGTAAGATGTGTTTTGTTGTTGATTCTTAGCCTCTTTGAATAATGCATTTAAAAAGTGTATTGTAGCATATTTTGCAAACAGAGGGTCTCCTGCAACGGCATTATTAAGAATTTTGTAAGATTCTGTATTATAATAATTTTCAAGAACAGCTTTCCACCCGCCTTTTATGTATGGATTGAAGACTATACTTGACCATGGTTTATAATGGATAATGGAAGAATCCATAGCCACAAAAAAAGGTATTTTCTTATTTTCAAGCAAGAAGTTGAAAAGAACACTCCTTGCAAGACTGCGATAAAGAGGATTGCTATAATCTTCGGTAAGAACCCCTTTCGTAGTTGGAAAAATTGTTATTTTCATGATTTCTTAAATGTCTTTAATTTCTCCTCAATCTCAGAAAGCTCTTTTAAAAGCTTCTCTGCACTAATAAGAATTTCTCTTATCTCATCCTGATACAACTGAAACTTAGCTGGATTGCTCAGTAAAGTCTGAGCTACTTGAATTGCCTCAGCCGCAAGTCTTTTTGCATTATTTATATCACCTGAAACAGCAGCATCTCCTGCTTTTTCAAGCTTCTCCTGAGCCTCTCTTAACTCAACAGGAATCAAAGAGTCTAACGCTTTCTTGTAGTTCTCTATCATTTCATCAGTTGATAAAACATATTTACTTGTGGTTATTGCAGCCTTCCTAAGCTCAACATTATAAACATATGAATAAGTAGCAACTAGTCTAGGCAAGTGATTTGGAGAAACTGCAGTTCTATCACTTACAAATATACCATTTTGCCTTAGAACAATGACTAATTGAGAAATAACTTTAGCAATTGAAGAAGCATTCTTAACCATGAACCCAGTTACCTCATCATATATATTGTTAATGACGTCGAGTGTGATTATTGGTTTAGTGTTTAGGTTTAGATTAATGTTGTGAATGATAGCCTCCTCAATTTTGCTAGCATCTATTCTGCGAATAAAATGCTTCAAAAGAAACCTATCGTAAAAGGCCGCAAGTTCTGAATCACCAGGAATCTCATTTGAAGCGCCGTATAAAGAATGCAAAGGAACATTGTAAACAGTTCCATCTGCATCAACAAAAATACGCTCGTTCATTATGTTCAATAACGTGTTTAAAGTTTCACTTGAACCTTTGAAAATCTCATCTATGAAAGCCAACTCTGAGGTTGGAAGCTTACCCTGAACATTTCTTACAAATTTGCCTTGCTTATAAGCAACTGGGTCAATTGCACCTATAAGCTCATCTGGAACAGTATATTTGCTTAAAAGATAGTAAAAGAAGCGAGCAGAAACAAGCTGACTTAATCTGCGAATCAATGCACTTTTTGCAGTCCCTGGCTCACCTATAAATACCGCATGTTGCTTTGTTAACAAAGCAAGAACTGCGACTCTGGCCTCTTCATCTCGACCTATAAATGTTCCTGCAAGATCTCTTTCCAGTTTACGAATGCTCTTTATATCATCATTCAAATTTTTTCCACTTTCCATATGTTATTAGTATAAAAACTAATATATAAACTTTTAAAAAGCAGATGCTTAAAAAAAGAATTAAAGAAGCCTCTTCAATAAATCTTCGAATCTTTGCTTAAGAACCTCTTGCTCACTTGGAGCTTTTTGCTTCTCTGTAGTTATTACGATTACATTCATTCCAAGCTTCGCTTGAATCTCCCTTATTTTTAAGCCTCCTTTACCTATAAGTCTTCCTGCAATAGATATTGCATCTTCCTTCAAAACTACGTTTAAAACATTGTAATCAAATCTAAATTCGACTAGACCTTTGTTTTGATATTCTGTAAGTAAATTCCAGACTTTCCAATCAACTTCATGAAGAACTGAAAGAAAAGCATCAATGACATCCTCCTCATCTCTAGTAAAAGCTACCTTTGGCAATTCCTTTGACTTGAACTCAAGCATTTTTGCAAAATCCCAGAAATTGCTATCGATGCTTTGAACAATCCATCTTGCTCTGCTTGGCTCAATGTTTGTTATGTAAACGCTAGAACCTTCAATCTTAATTTGCTTATTGCCTATTTGCAACTCCATTTTAGGCATGTTGAAAGAAAGAGTTCCTTTTATATTTATGAGATTGGTTTCTTGCCACTTGTGAAATTCTTTTTCACCTTCCCACCATTTATAATCAAAAAGAATATCTGTAAGCCCCTCGAAACCTAGTTCAAACAAAGTTTTATCATATCGTATCCTTTGCCCATCATCTCCTAATTTATCTCTTAGACTTATTCTTTCCTCGAAACTTAAAGACTTATCTAAAGCAACTATAACATGGAAGCCCCTCAATGTTTTTACAAACCTAGCATAACCTAGCTTATAAATCTCATTCAGAATTTCAGGAGTAATGTAATTACCATATGTCTCATCAATATCCAGTGTAAGCTTTACTTTTCTATATTCCTTAAGTAAACTAAGAACTTCTTTAGGAATTGTATTCTTTAAGATATTGCGCTCTACTTTGCGACCCTTATACTCATTGTCTTCCCAAATATCCCTGATTTCCATTTTAAGCAAAAGCTCACCTTCACCCTCAAAAGGCAATTCCTCAACACCGATATAATTGTATTCTGTATTTGAAGGAACAGAAGGTAAGCTGTTAGAAAAGTAATAATGCAGTTTATCTGCTTTGTATGCCTCCTTAACTTCAAGAATAAGATATTTACCCCTCATATTCTATCACCATTAAACCACCGAATACTAAAATCTCTGACTTCCTCCCCGCCCTGAAGGATGAGGCTTTCATTTCTTGTAAATTCTCTTCTCATAAGAATATAATAAAAAAACCAATATTTAAATTTTTAAGAAATTAATAATCCTTCAAATATCCAGACTTTTCGACTTTTTCTAAAAGCGTATTCAACCAAGCGATAAAACTATTCATATTCATAATCGTGGTTTCGACTGGATCTTTTACAAATTGCTCAACCATTTCTAATGCATATAAGATCCTTCGACTCTTATAGGGGAATGAAACCTGATAATAATTCCCATTTTCTTTGTCTTTTACATAGCTATAAAAAACTTTGTCGACAGTAACAATATTAATCAACGCTTCAGCTTTTTTACCATCATAAGACAAGAACAATTCGGTGATTTTATTGCCTTTTTTCGAAACAAAATCTATCATAACCTCAAAACCATCTTTCTTCGCATCGAATTTGTTCTCATTAACTTCCACTTTAAAACCTTTTATCTCTAGAAATTCTTTAATCCTATCTAGTGTTTTCTTTGCCATATAACAATAATAAAAAAAGTAATATTTAAACTTTAAGAAACTACTTCACCAACTTATTTATAATTTCACTGAACTTTTCGAATGCAATAGAATCCATTGTTAGATGTTCAACATACCTTTTTGGGTCATTTTCCGCTTTTTCTATATCATATACGAAAGTTCCGTATTGATAGCTGTTAAAAAATAACAAGTTTTTATATTTAAAAGTTCCTTCATATCCTTGCTTAAGATAAGAAAACAACTCTTTAATGCTATTACATTCTTTTATACTCATATATTTTTCAGGTTCTTCTGCAATTGCCATTATATCACCATCTTCATAGTCATACATGCCATTTAACCAATCATTGCTATCTACAATCTTCTCTACTAATTTCTTGATGTCCATAAGAATATAATAAAAAAAGTAATATTTAAACTTCTACCTCCATTCTTTTAACCATTCAATAGCTTGATTGATTCTTAAAATTCTATCTCCAATTCTGCGAACCATCTCAGAATAAAGTTTACTTTTTGGATTTTTCTTCAATCTCTTTTCAAATTCCTCAAGCTCCTTTTTTTCTTTCTCCATCTCTTTCAATAAATTGTTTATCATTTCTTGTTTAGTTACTAGAACAGCGAATCTTTCTCTATAATCTTTATATAAAACAGTGAACCCCGCTTTTACTAATATTATTGAAGATAATATAACACGGTAAGGATGTAAACGTGTTATCCACTTGCCTTTATAATATGCAAATCCAATCTCAGTAACTGTTACTGCATTCTCATCTTGATATTCAAGAGGAACTTTTTTACTGTTTAGAAAAGCTGATTTAAGATCTTCAGAGAAAAGAACTTGAAACAGTTTTTCAACTTCCAAATCAATTAGATTGCCAACTTCAAACCTTTCTTCTTTTATTCCTCTTATTATTTCTTCAGCCATAAGAAAAAAATCAAAAAGAAAAAATATAAATTTTAAAAAATTAAATAAGTTGCTTCTTTATGCTCTCAAGCTGATATTTAAGTTTAAGATTTGAAAGCTGGTCTTCTAAAGCTTTTAATTCAGCTTTTTTAGTCTCAATCTGCTTTTCAAGTTCTTGAATTTGTTTTTCAAGCTCATCTGCAATGCTTACTTGCTGAATAGTATTACTTAAGGCTCTTGTGAATATATCATCGAAATCTTTATTGCTTACAGGCAATTTGATATTAACACGTGTATAAGCTCTTTCATGCTTTCCACTTTCTCCTGAAATATAAATATACGGTTCAAGCTCTGGATATTTTGCAAGAATGCGTTTTTTCCAATCGAATGCTATAGCCCATGCTGCTTTTCCCTTAAACTTTATGCCGCTTAAAGGAGTATCACTTGAAATAATCTTTATAGCATGTGCTTTTGATTCACCAAGAAGTTTTTCCATGTCTCCTTGATATACTTCATATCCTATTTCATAACCTTGAACAAATGTTGGCCTCCAATCCTCAGGTTTTGCTATTTCGACTATAGCGCTGAAAGCCTTTTGAAATAATGGATGAGAAAACGGCATATTTGATTCAGTTACTTCATTATATCTTAAACTAAAAGCTCGAGAAACATCTTTCACAAAGAAACAAGCTATGATAGGAACATCATAATGCTTACTGACTCTTTCAGAATCCCAAGAACTTTGAGGAGAAATCCTTTCTACTCGATAAGGCTTTGCTTTTACCCAGATTTCTTTATCGGAAGTGATGTAGATTGGATACTCTTTTTCATCCGTATTTGTATGAAAAATAATGCTATTACTACTATCCGCAAACTTCTTCTTTTCACTTTCCATATGCTTATATTAATCTATCCAATATTTAAATCTTTTTCGAAAAGAAAAAGCATGTGCTTTAAAAGAAAGATAACCTAAACTATTAAAAACCAAAAAAAGAAATTAAGCTAAAGAGACAGGATAATATTTGCCTTTTTGGTTTCCAATTTTTGCATTAGCAATTTTTCCATCTTTCAAAATTGCTTTTTCGTTGTATTTTTCTAAATACTGTTCAGGAATATTAACAAATATTGGTTTCCATTCAAAACTTGTATAATAATCATCATTCCAGCTACTCTTTTTGATTGGATAAATTTGAATAATGATATCGTAATCTTCTCCTGTTGAGACTGTTTTACTTTTTACAATTACACCATCGGCCCAATCAGGCGTTTTTGAAATTATTTCGTTAATAACATTATTTTCATTTTCCCACTTTTTACGCTCTTCCTCTTCTCTCTTCTTTCTTTCTTCCTCTCTTTTTTTCCGTTCTTCCTCTGCCTTTCTTTGCCTTTCTTCCTCTTGCTTCTGGAATTCTGCAAGCAAAGAATTAAATAGTGTTAAGTCAGGCTCACTTTCAAAACTAAACAAATAATATATATATTTTCTTGGAGCATCAACTTTAACAACAATAAATTTGCCTGGTTCTTTATGATGATATGTTTCAAAATCATCATAGTGATGCTCATCAAAACTTGGATCCTGAACGATACCGATTTCCTGAATATCGTTCTTGTATAACTGTATTTTCAGTTTTTGCAACTTGAAATTAGGAGAAGAACCACCAGCTATGGTCCACCAATAATCCTTAACGTAATTTACGCTTGTTTTAAATAATTTGTTTAAAAATTGTTCAAGCTCAGTTTTTTGATCAATTTCGACAATAAGCTTTTTTAACTGAATATATTTGCTACCATGGTAATAACCACAATTTGGGCAATATGGTTCATCCGCATCATACTCGATTTCTGAACCGCATTTTTTACATACTTCTTCTTCAATATCTTTTATCGTGAAACTTAATTTTGTGGCTAATTGTGGAATAGAAACTGTTTGAATAGGCGGATTATTATAAACAATATAATAATAATCGTTAAAATAGTAAATTTCTTTTATGCTATTAACGTTTAATTCAACTTCATGTTCGTTTACTTTAACTTTGAAATTACCGTCTTGAGACACAAAAGAAGGAATTTTGTTTGTGGAAATACCACTACCTAAATAACCACTTCCCATAAGAAAATAATAAAAAAAGTAATATTTAAATTTTTAATAAGTATATGTGTTAAAGGAAAGGATAGCTTAAGCTACTTAACAAAAAACCTAAAAACAAAAAAATAAATTTAGAAAAAGGTTATTGAATAAGACTTTCAGGAATTATGTAAATATAAGCTATAATAGAGGATTTTTGAAAGATTTGAACATAAACATATTGTTTAGTTGCATAATGATAATACAACAAATATTCGAATTCCCCTTCTTCATCGTCAAAATCTTTTTGCATTAAAGTAAGTTGAGCAGCCATTTCGGGTTCAACGTAAACAAAAAGCTTACTAATGTCTTTCTTCTCAGAGTCTACTTCCACTCTAATTTTAAGTATATCTCTATGGTATTGTTTAATTAGCTTTTTTATTTTAGGCAATACTTGTTTTTGGATATATTGTTCCGCTTGAATCTCTTCAAGAAAATCTTCTAGCATGCTCATATGCTTATATTAAACAAAGTAGTATTTAAACTTTTAAAAAGCAGATGTTAAAAAAAAGGATAGACCTAAAAATAGGACCTAAAACAAAAAACCTAAGCTAAGCTACTTAGCTAAAAAACCAAAAAGAAAAAAAGCAAAGCAAAAAAAGAAAAATTTGGTTAAGAAAAAAATAGTTAATTTATAAAACTTGGCTTTTAACTAGCCAGAAATCAAGATTCTTTAGCTCTGCTTCTGAAAGAATTTTACCTTCAGGTATTCTAGTTTTCAAGAATAAATGAATACCTATATCACCAGGTTCAAAATATACTGAAATCCTGCTTGCTGGAACATTTAGATTTAGTAGTTGCGTTAATAGTTTTGCTGTTGCTTCGTGGCCTATTGCACTTACGAAGCTATTATGTTGTAATATTTGCTTTGCTTCTTCCAAAGTTATTCTTGTTAATTTTACTTCTACGTTTGGGTGCTTATCGAAATTGATAGGAACTATTAAGGTATTTAGCAAGTAGACCTTCCTTCCGATCAGTTTTTCGCTTTCCATACCTTAATAATAAACAAAGTAATATATAAACTTTTAAGCATATGCTTTTAAAAGAAAAAAGCTAAGTAAAAAGCAAAAAGCAAAAAAAGGAAAAAAAGTTAAGAAAAAAAATATTTAAGGTTTTGTTACAATTCTACCAAAGTAACACCAACAACTTCCACAAGGCAAGTTATTGCTTGTGTTAATATGACACTGACAAGGACACCATTCATCGAGTATTGCATAACCATCGGGCGTAAATCCTAGTATTTTTTTAGATGCTTGATATAACTCCTCAATCTCTGAACTAAACTGATTATAATTACTGTCATTAATTTCTTCAGAATCTATATACCAAAAACCGCTATTGCACGCACAGTACGCATAAATGACGTATTGTTTTTTGTTTTCTTCGTCCTCGACAATAATTGCTGAATTACTAACCGCTTTTATTGTTATTTTCTTTCCTATTAAATTTTCGCTTTCCATATTAAAACAATAAACTAACTAGTATATAAACTTTTAAGCACGTGCTTAAAGAATAGCTAAGCAAAACAGATCCTAAAAGCTAAAAAAAAACAAAAAATTGGTTAAGAAAGTTGGGAAAGAATGCGTTTAAGCTTACGCTTATGGCTAAAGCAATATTTGCAGATATAAAACGTATTACCGTTATATTGTATAATTAAATTGCCTTTTCGAACATGCTTTTTGGAATTGTTGCCATTTATTTTGTAGCACATAAAACAATTTGGAATAGTAATGCCTTTATTTTGCCTTTTTAATGTATTAATAATACGCCCTATTGTTGCAACCTTTTGGATTTCCATACTTAATAAATAAACCATGTGATATTTAAATCTTTTTTGCAAATAGAAAAAGCACATGCTAAAAAAAAAGATAAACAAATTAGACCTAAACGAAAAACCAAAAAAAAAGAAATTCAGAAAAAAAGGTTATTTAAATTAATGCAGATATTTGGTAGTCGTTAAGAAATTTTTCGAAAATACCTTGTTCCCCTTTTTTCCTGAATATTTGAATTATTTCAACAATTTCTTCAAAAGCAAACTCTGCGTTATAGCATATATACAAATCTTCTTCTATGTAAGTATAATTTATATTCATTTCAACATTAATCCTGTAGGTTTTTGCCTTTTCGAGAACATATAAAGATTGGGTTGTAGAAGAAATGAATATTTTAATGCTTGAAGTTTCTATTTCCCATATCCAATAGTCATAGTTTTCACCAGAATTTACTAGTTTTATTTCAAGACCATGGTCAAGGATTTCGATTTCATCTTTGTTATAACCTACCCCAACATCAGGATCAAAAATTTTCTGTAATTCATTCCATACTTTTTCTTTTAATTTTTGGAATTCTCCTTCAACTATTTGTTTTTGGGTTTCCATGTGTTAATAAATAAGTAAAATGGTATTTAAACTTTAACGAATAACAATTAAGCATATGCTTTATTTTTTTTACTATAAGGTATAATCCACATTAGCGTTTTTTATGCACAAAACCATTCGAATGCAAATGTATATTTAAAAAAATAAAAAAAAGGGGATAACCGAAAGTGAATTATAAAAACGTATATAAAAAAGATAGCTTACACAAAATAGATCCTAAAACCTAAAAAACAAAAAAAAAGAAAAAAAAATATTTTATACTAAACCGCTATAATATTTAAATTGTTCTTCACAAAACACAATGAAATCGCTATATGTCGTTATTCTTTCTAATTTGTTTATGAATGAGAATAATTCTTCTTCATTCACAAGCTCTATTGGGTCTTCAAATACTTCTTTCCACTTACACGTCAGTTTTCTTTCATCATCTTCAAACTCAATGACATTTGAACTGAAATATAATGTTATTTTGTTTATCATAGAGTTTTCTGCGTAATAATACAGTATTTTGATTAAAGTGTATATTAAGCTTCCATCATCTTCAAGCTGCGGTTCAAGCGTTATTGCCATATTCTCAGTAACAATCGTTATTGTTCCTTGATTTTCATCTACTTCTATTTTTTCAAGTTTTCTTATGTTTTTCCTTATTTTATTTGCTAAACCACTTAACTTTTTGCTTTCCATATGTTTATAATCAATAAGGTAATATTTAAACTTTTAAGCATATGCTTAAAGAAAATAGACCTAAAAAATAGACCTAAAACAAAAAAAAGAAATTTGATTATAGCTTATTTAATAATCGTCTTCTGAAATAAAGTATGATAGCATCCCTTCTAAATGCTCTTGTTTAACACCTGGACTTTTAGAAAAATTGTTTATTACTTTTAGAATATTCTCCGCTAGTTCTTCTACTGAATTTAAATTACTAGAAAATACGAGTTGTAATTTTTTTTGTGCGTCTTTATAAATAGTAAATGTAGTTTTTACTTGTTCGTTTTGAACTACTTGTACTATTTCAAATTTTACTTCTATCATATGTTATTATTCAACAATATAATATTTAAATCTTTTTTCGAATAGAAAAAGCACATGCTAAAAAAAAGCTTAAGGAAAAGAGCTAAAAGAAAAAAGCTAAACTAAAAAGCAAAAAGCAAAAAAAGGAAAAAAAGTTAAGAAAAAAAATATTTAAGGTTTTGTTACAATTCGACCGAAAAAGCATGTACAACTTCCACATGGTAGGTTGTTTGATGTGTTGACATGACATTGACAAGGACACCATTCGTCTAACACTACATATCCGTCAGGTGTATACCCTATTATTTTTTTAGCTATATGATATAGTTCCTCAATCTCATCACTGAATTTATCAAAATTACTATCATTTATTTCTGAATTATTTAAAAACCAAAAACCGCTATTGCACGCACAGTACGCATAAATGACGTATCGTTTACCGTTTTCTTCATCCTCCACAATTAATGCTGATCTACTCGTACTAATTACTCTTACTTTCTTTCCTACCAAATCGCTTTCCATATAAAAACAATAAACTAACTAGTATATAAACTTTTAAAAGCATGTGCTTTTTAAAAAAAGAAAACCACATAAATAACCTAAGCTTAAAGAAAATAGCTATAGATCCTAAAACTAAAAAACCAAAAAAAAGAAATTTGGTTTTAAGGTTAAGCTAAACCGCTAAAAGATTTAAATTCTTCTAGGAAATCAAATTCATCTGATAGATTGTTCAAGAAGTTGAATAATGCTTCTTCATCAATGAGATATATTGGATCTTCGGTATTAGGCCCAAAATCATATTCATAATCATACTTTTCATATCCGCTAGTGGTATAATTTTCATAAACTATCTTACCTGTTGAAAGAAAGAATCTTTGTATAACTTTACCGTAATACCATTCCTCAATTGTAATTGTAGTATATATTAATTCATTGTTATCAAATTGTGGTTCAAGTATAATGAAATAATTACCTATCCACATTGTAATACTGCCATCTTTGTTTATTATGTTTTCTGCTTCTTTTACGTTTTGCTTTATTCTTTCTACGAATGCTTCATGTTCATTTTCGATTTTCATATGCTAATATTAACCTATCCAATATTTAAATCTTTTAAGCATATGCTTTTTAGAAAGGATAACCTAAAAAAGATAAACAAATTAGACCTAAAACAAAAAGCTAAAACAAAAAAAGAAAAAAATTGTTTAAGAGAATTTAGATAGAATTTGCTTTAGCTTACGCTTTTTGGCAAAGCAATATTTGCAGATATAAAACGTATTACCGTTATATTGTATAATTAAATTGCCTTTTCTAATTCGTTTTGCTGAATTACTAATATAACATGCAAAACAATTTGGTAATTTTATACCATACCTTTTACGCTTTTCTGTTTGAAAGACTTTGCCTATTGCTGCAACCTTTTGGATTTCCATGTGTTAATAAATAAATCACATAATATTTAAACCTTTTTCGAATGGCCGTTAAGCATATGCTTTTTATTTTATGTAAGGTATAATCCACATTAGCGTTTTTTATGCATAAAACCATTCGAATACAAATGCATATTTAAAAAAATAAAAAAAGGGGATGACCGAAAGTAAATTATAAAAATATATACAAAAAAGAAAAGGTTTAAATATATGCATTATGAGTTAAAATGATATATAATTTCAATTATATTTCTGAAAAAAGTATATACTTTTATTAAAAAAATTTTTTGAAAAAAATAAGGAAAATGAAGCAAAAATAAGCGGATTCTGAGAGACCGATACTTCTGGGATTCTAAACTGAACTGTTTTTAATTTATCCTGAATATATCATCCTTAATAATTATTAAACTTGTAAGTTTTTTATAAATTTGCAGAAAATCTTTTCCCATCATCTCCCAGTGTTTCCAAGTATTTTTCCTCTTTAAAAAATGAATAATTTTTGAAAATTAATTTGTATTATTTTGTTTTTCGTCTTTTCACTTTAGCTATTGCCTCTCCAGGCTTACATTCACATTCATCAATCAAGACTTTAGCATACCTTCTTTGTTCATCTGTCCATTTAATATTAGCTTCCTTAACTTCTGAAAATGTTAATCCACGCTTTTTTAAAGTTTTAACATATTGCGTAGCGCTATTTATTATTTCATCTATGTATTTCTCTAAGCATGTCTTTTTACAATCGCAATTTGCAACCATCCGATCCATAATTTGAGGAAGATATGAACTTAGAACCCAATATGAAGCATCTGAAATATTTTTAAGAGTAGCATGACTCGTTCTTAAGTATTCTAGATAAAATGAACCTATATAACCTAAGTTCTCTATAATAGGAACAATATCGCATTTTTTAACATGAATAGCCATAATGTCTCCTATTGCAGTCATAAGATTTTGTAAAGCTATATGAGCATCTGAATAAATTGGAGCTGCAGTTTCCCTATATAGAGTATCTAAAGTCCTGACCATATTTACTAAATTAAGAATTCTTTTTGCCTCTATAAATTTTTGATGTTCCTAAAACGGTGAAACTACTACAACTCTTACGAATGAAAATGAAAGCTCCTTTAATCGTATAAAGTTAAAAAGAATATAAATCCTAATAAAACTATAACTTAACTCAGGAATATAAGTTTCAGAAAAAAATGAATTTATTTAAACAAAACTGCTATACTTGCTTTTTATTTACGCTGATGCTTTTAGCGTATCTGCCATTGCTTTACTTAGGTAGCTCTTGAAGTATATGCTTGGACATACATCAACTTCTTGTTTCACACCGCCTTTATATTTTATGGCTTTAACAGTCAATTTATCGTTTTTGCATGCTTCATGAGCCTTCTTGACAGGATGGTTGGCTGAATCTTTTAAATCCTTAATTTTTTTATTAATGTCTTGTACCTTTTTGCTTCTTCTAGTTGCCCACTTTACTCTGTAGATCATTTTAGTTACTCCTGCGTAGTCTCTGTTAAATGGCTTATATGGTATAGCTGGCATACTAATTTATACTTCCTCTGTCAATTATTTAAATATGAAGTCTAGGTCTTCAAAGAAACTAGACCTTTTAGACCAATCAATGAATACAGAAAATTCAAAGGAATATCTGGAAGAAATTCTGAAAAGTCTAATATTGTATCTAGAGGAAAATGGTTTGATAAGAATAGAAGACTTAGCGGAGAAAATGGGCATTATTAGCCCAGTAAGGTTAATCCCAGTATATTTCAAGCATAGGCTGGATTATAAAAAAATTGCTCAAGATTTGTTAGAAGGCGTAGATGTTTTATTACCTATAAGCAAGAAAAATGCTTACTACCTAAGAAGACGACTAAAGCAGATGCTTAATAGAGAAATTTATTCAAATATTGTTTATGTATCAGGTAAAAAATATTACTTATTCTCACTCGAAAGGCTTGAAGAAAAACTACCTACTCAGCATGAATTTATTAAAAAAGGCTAACTGACTAGATACAGGAAAAATGCTAAATACTCTATAGCTTTTAATACTCTGAAAGTAGTCTTTTAACAGATCTTACTATATATCATTTTTACGTTATCATCTAGTCTATCTTGAATTGCATTAAGAGCTGCCGTTATTTCATCTGCAATTTCTTTAGGAATAAATGTCATAGTTGATGCTTTCTCTAAAGTCCTTCTGGTTGAGTCAATAGTGTTTAAAGCGGTCTCATACTTTTCAATAATTACATTTAAATCACATTCAGAAATACTTCTAAATAAGTCCTCTATAGAATCAATTACCCTTTCAACTGTTTTAGCATATGCTTTTTTCTCACTGGAGTTGACTGCCATGATGTGTATTGCTTCAATTATGTCTGGAGTTAACATTCTTTCTACCTCTTGAGATAAAGTTCTTACCTCCACCATATGCTAATATTGTTCAAGAAAATATTTAAGCTTTATTCTTCCCTCGCTTCTCTAATAATTTCAACTGCACTAGTAGGTTCTTTCCAGTAAGGACCTGTTCCGCTCAATTGCATAATCTCAACAAGTTCATCTGCAAGCTTGTTCTTAGGTAAATCTCTTCTTGTCCAATGAACGACAATATAAAGACCAAATTCTTTATGTAAAGGAGCTAATCTCTTCCAAATCTCCAAAGCTTTGCTTGCTTTTTCATCTAGCTGAATATAGATCCAATCATCACTATCATGTCTTAACTCTACCTTTTTTACTTTCAACTTCTTCATCTTTATGCTAATACTATTCGAGAAAATATTTATGTTTTATTCTCAACAAAATTTAAATAGTTAATTCTCTAAATTATATTATAATGCTGTCGGAATTAGTTTCGGGATATATAGTTATGGTGGAAATAATCTTTGGAATACTAGCGATTTTAACACAAAGAGCTTCTCTTCGTAGTAAGGATGAACATGCAATAATTGTTCATGGATTAGTATGGACAGCTGAGGTCCTAATAGCAGTTTCTTCATTCTTTATTCTAGCTATATTTTCAACAGAGCTTTTTGCAACTATTGCCTTTATAATAGGTCTAGTGTTAGTAATAGGCGGTTCTATTGCACTCTACACACATATATCAAATACTTAGCTCATTCGGTAAAAGTCGCTGATCCAGAATTATGGCATATAATTGTTTAATTTGTGGAGATTCTTTGCTCGGTCAGGAAAGTTATGATCTAGGTGACGGTATTATACTTTGTGAAGACTGTTATAAACTAGTTCTAGAACAAGAGAAAAAAATAAAGGAGCTTGAATCTAGAAAAAGTTCAAAAGGTGGTCCTATTGAAAAAGAAAGGTTCTAACGAATGATTAGATTTTTCTTTTCTTAGGTTAGCTATTTTTTCAACTTTTCCTTCTCTTATGAATTTCACGGCTATATTATATTTTCTTTCATCAATTTCGAACGCAAACCACTTCCTTTTGAAGAATTCTGCAACTATTGGAATGGAACCAAAACCAGCAAATGGGTCTAAAACGAAATCATTTTCTCTTGTAAACATATGCAACAATACAGATATCGTAAAGGTTGGTTTATATTGTGGATCTTTTACCTTTTCTATTACGAATGGAAGTTCATCCGCAAGGATTACATCATACCTTCTATAATAAATCTTCGGTTTCCCCTTTCTAAAAACTAATATTGGTAAATAACTCCTATCTCCTAATACTGATTTAGAAAAAGGTGTCGGGAAATGACAAATAATTTGCCAAGCATATTCAAACTTTTTAAATTTAAAAGCTTCAGGAAGCTTCTTTATTGAATAAAAGAAAACAAGCCATGCATCCTTTTTCAATACTCTCCACATCTCATCTTCTAGTTCAAAGAAAACATTCGGGTCATCGAATTCATCCATTTCTAATCCGAATGGTGGATCTGTTAAAATTAAATCAATACTTTCATTAGGTATTGTTTTTATTAGGTCTCTAGTATTGCCAAGATAATATATTCCACATTTAAATTCTTCTCTCTTTAAATATAATTGGTCAGAACTCATTTATCTTTGTTTATACAACATTTCTCTTACATCCTTTGCTGTTAGGATCTTAAAACTATGCTTATTTTGTAAGTGCGTAAGAAAATCGAGTATGTTATCAGTTTTGTATTCACAATAGATACAGTGAAACTTGTTTGGATCGAACTTATCAAAATAATACCATATCTCTGCTTTTGTTTTTTCCATATCGTTCAGTTCAAATAATCCTCTATAACGAATGTGAGATTTCCAAAAATACGCTTTAAGCTTGTTGCAACGAACCCTATTTCACGAATTAATTCTTTAGCCTCTTCATCGCTTATATTAGCTATCTCCTTTTGGATAAATATAAGATTTCTCAACATATCGAGTAGAAGCTGATAAGTATAACCCCTAAGATTCTCATTCTTATAATATGCAAGCTTCTGAGAACGCAAGAGGGCCATTATCACATCTATCATCTCATTAACTATATTATTTAAGAATTCTTTCGGTGAAGGTTTGACGCTCATTTCTTTGCCATCTCACGAACACGCTTATAAAATTCAGCTCTTGCCTCCTCAAATTTTTTCTGCATTTCTTCTTGAAGTTCTAGAATAGCTTCATTAACAAGTTGCTTGCCGTATATTTTATCTAGAAAATTCCCTAATTCCACTGCATCTTTAATGTCCTTCGGATTTCTATCATCGAAGTTTTTATGATTCTCATAGAAACTCAACAACATCGCCTTAATCTCTGCTTTTGCTCTTTCTATATCGCTCATTTATTAGTAAAGTATTTTTTTACTTCTTTTAAAGTTTCTTTCATCTCATTCAATACTTCTAAATGGAGATTAATCTGTTTAGTTAGTTCTTGAATTGCTGGAACAAATTGCTTATTTAACTGCATAAGAACGTAAGGCATTTGGTAAAAAGCATGTGCGAAATCTAAATCATTCGTTTCTATTTCTGGCCGCCCAAGACTTTCTTCCCCTAATCTTACCCATGCTTTTTCTTTATATTCTGCAATGCTTTTTGCTTCCTTCTCAGTTTTTACTGTAGTTAAAGGAAATTGAGGAATATCACCTTCGTAGCTTATATGTTGTCTTACTATCTGAATTTGGGAAAAATCACAAAACAATCTATACTCGTTTTCTAGAATTATTCTGATGCCATCTAACATTCTTACGTATGTTGTTAGAATAGCTCCTAAGTCATTTGGCTTCGCTTTTATTTCTGGGAGATATATTATTAAAGTTTTGCTTATTATTTCTGCTGAAGCTAGATTCTTTATTTTGAAGTATTTTCGCTCTACTCCGTTGTTAAGTTTAATTACTTTCTCTGGAACTACATCTCCACTTATTATAGGAACCTTTGCAACTAAGTTATGATAACGAAGATTTATTTCTTTTTTAGGTGAAGCGACAGACAGGTTGAGTGTTTTTTGAAACAGCTCTGAAACAGTTTCATCCTCTCTAAGAAGCTTATATGAAACAGTCTGCCCTACTTTTTCTGTAGCAATATATCCTTCATCCTTTAACTGTTTCAGAAAACGAAACAGTCTTGAAACAGGTATATTAAGCTCCTTTGATACCTTCCTTAGAGAAGAAGAATTAAGCTTATCAATTAATTCTTTAAATTCCATAATAAAATAATATCTTCCGATAATATAAATCTAACTGTTTCATTTTGAAACAGTTGAAACAGTGTTTCATGAAACAGTTTTATTCGAGAATTTCATTCGGAAACTGTTTCAAAAGTGTTTCATGAAACAGTTAATAGTTAAGAAATCTAATATTTAAATCTTTTGTTAAACTCAGTTTAACAAAAAGTTTATAGATTAGTTTGTATAACTATCTAAATACAGACTTTAAAGAACTAACCTGTTTCTCTATACTTTGCCTAATAACCCACCTTAATGAGTTCTTAACAGAGTTCTTATCACCATCATCTAAATTACTGAAACCTTTTACTGTTATCTTCTTAACAACAGTTCCTTCATAATCAGTTTCAACATCACAACTAATATTGCTATTATTTAAACTCATGCTTTTAATTATCTTATCTATAAAGAAGTTTTTAAGAAGAGCTTGATCTACCTTAAGCCCATATATTCTTCCTCCTAATTCATAATACTCATCAAGAAACACAATATAATCGTCGCCTTCAATAAACTCTCCTACAGTAATATTTAATTCTTGACCTTTATAACTGACCCTGACTATATATTTTTGAACCTCAGAAGCTTTTGGAGGTATTTCAGGCTTCACAATAACTTGTGAAGCCTCCGTTTCTTTAATCTTTTTCTCAAGCAATGTTCTAACCTCTTTGAAATTTATATTATGACATAACCATCCAGCTGTATCATGGCTTCCACATACAGGACAAGATATATCCTCTAATGCTCCAAGCAATTCATCATAATATCTAATCATATTCTCTAACTTTTCATGCTCAGAAGGAAGGTTTAAAGAAGGACGAATATTTAATGCTTCATCAAGAGATGAAGGTTTTGGTTCCTCAATAGGTTTCTTTACTTCTTGAGGTTTTTGCTCCTCTTTCTTTGGTTCTTCGACTTTTACCTCTTCTTTAGGCTTTTGTTCTTCAACAGGTTTTCTTTTCTGTTGCTCTTCTAGTTTATACTCATCAGAAAGCAATTGAAGAATATATTGTTGAGAAAAAGGAAGTAGCTCTTGTAATCTTTTAACTAACAACCCCTTAGGAACACCATTTTTAAGAAGAAACTCAGCAAGTTGATTTACTTCTTGTTTTCTCTCTGCTTTTGAAATATTCCTTTGCACATTTGTATGAATACGTAATATTAGAGGAACAACTTCGACAGGAATATTAAGTTTCTTTGCAATTTCTTCTTTCTTTTCTTTAGGAAACTTCTCTATAAATTCCCATCCAGCCTGCTTTCTATGTCTTCCGCTTATTGGTTCTCCTGTTTCTTCATCAATAATTACAGGATAAAGCTCGCCCAAAATCTCTTTAGATTTTTTTAATGCTTCTATCGTATTCTTATCAAGTCCAGACATATGTTAATATTCTTAAATCTAATATTTAAATCTTTTGTTAAACTCAGTTTAACAAAAAGTTTATAGATTAGTTTGTATAATTAAACTCCTAAAGAAACTGAGACAGGCAATCCTGCTTTTCTTTTTCTAATATACTCACTTATGCAATCCAATCTAACTTTTGCATTTTCAATTTTCACATTATCGACTATATTCCCTATCCTGCAAGCTCGACTTGCTTCTGCAAAAATAGCTTGAATTGAAGGAAATTGACTTTCTTTAACTATTTTCTTTTTACAATACTTTTCTATTTGCTCCTGATTCAATGCCCCTATAATTCCTTCACTCCAACACAACTGCTTTCCAGTAATCAATGGCGATGTGCATTTGCAAAATCCTTCCAAAGCCTTCAACTCATTAACTAATATACCCATATGAATATAATGTTAAAAGAAGAATATAAAGCTTATATACTTCATGAAATAAATTATTCACATATGGCTTGGAAGGAAGTGCTAGCTGGAATAACAGGTGCTTTGATAGGTGGCGCAGTCGGTTATTATCTAGGTTATAGATCTGTGACATATGAACCAATGCCAGTAACTGCATATTTGTTAACCAACAACCAAATGGTAATCAATACTGCATATACAATAGGAAAAGATACACTTCAAATATATACGATGGTTCCTCAAAATACTAATCCTGTATCTGTTCAAGCCATAATAAATGGACAAGCTTTAGGAACGCATAAATGGAATATTTCTGAAACAGGCTATACTTATGTAATTAACTTTGGAACAATACCTACCAATACTTCACCAGGTACTTATTATGCATATACGATTGTAACAATGGCAAACGGAAGAAAATATGCAAGCAACTACGTATTCTTCACATTAAATAAATAGAAAAAATAATTTAATTTAAAAAACTATCTTATTACAGCAAATACTATAACGCTTACAGCGTTTGCTCCTACTGATATTGCAGCCGCTGTTGGATTATAAAGTGTAACTGTTATCGTTATTGAATTTGGAGATACTGAATATGTAAAGCCTGCCAAGACTAATCCTGCTGGAATACCTGTAATTGAAGGAATACCAGCTACATCAATAACCCATCCTGGTGAAGTTATAGTTATTGTGATGTTGCCTGCAGCACCGTTAGCTATTGAAGTTGCCGTACCAGGCCCTGCACCTGTTAGCTTTTCTACTTTTAATCCTTGTAGATCAATTAACTTAGGTAGTACTGCTGACATTTATCTCACCTATATGAATGGACTTGGAGTTGTTCCGCCTGTTGCCCAGAATGCGTATTCGTAGTATGCTACTCCTACTAATCTTATGTTTGCAGGACTTCTGTTATATACAGCTCTTGCTGAAAACCTTACACCTAATGTAGGAGTAAGGTCAAAGAACCCTAAGGTATTATAGACATATATTGATTTACCGAGTAGATTTGATTCTGATACCATTGGATATGTAGACCATGGTGCATATGTAGATTTCGCAGATGAAACTAAAAGGAATTGGTCTATTGCAGGAGTGCTACCTATTTCGGTAACACCGTCTTGTAGAATAAGGCATAATAATTGCTGATTGAGTGTTCCACTAGTAGTGAAGAATGTAGATGAACCTATTAAATAGTTAGGCGCTGTCCCTGCTGTTAAGTTAATATCCCAAGTTCCAGAAGTAGACCATCCTACTCCACCTGAATTCAAGCTTGATTGCAAAACCTGAGGAATTATTGTAGCTAGACCTATAGAACCAGGTATTGCAGGATAGTTTATAGGTTCATTCTTTCCAAATAAAGCCTTAGCAACTGAAGCGTATTTTACTATTATGCTTTCATGCTTTAAGAAATTCTCAGCTGTATATGGATCTGCTCTCTGAATTAATTTTGCATTGTTCCTTACAAAGTAAATTATTCTTTCAACTTCGTCCTCACTTAAAGAAGCTAGTGTGTATGTGTCTCTTCCTAAATTGTAGTAGCTTATACCGTTAATTGCTTCTTCTTCAAATAACGCTTTTACTGGTTGGCTTCCTATAAATTTACCATTGGTTCCTACTAGAGACAAGTATTTTGCTTTTGCCTCACTATACGGTAAAACTATGCTCATATGCGTAAAATACATCGAAAAGTATTTAAAGATATGTGATACATATATTACATATGAAAGCTCAAAAAACTGAAATAATACATATTAGATGCACCCCTGAAACGAAGAAATTATGGCTAAATACACTATATGAATTCAAAAAGAAAGGATATACTGCTGAAGATGTTTTAGCATATGCTTTACAATTATTACTAGAAAAAAATAAATATTCTACCCCAGGCTTTACTTTCTAGGTTTAAAAGAATATTCCTGGTGTTTCTTGTTGAAATGTTTTTGGTTTAGAAGGAGCCTGTGATGTTTGAGCGCCAATATTTACTGATGGAGGAACATAACCGCCTGTCGTTCCAGCAAGCCCAGCTTTAAGCGAACTTGAATGTGTATCGAATAATTTTAACAATCCAGCAGTTCCAAGCGCAGAATTGGCGTAGAGTAATACATTTTCATGTCCTATTTCTTCGGGTAAGTATGCTTGACTTCCAACGGCTACTCCAACCAAGCCAAGAGCCGCTGCCGTATCTATAGCAGGATTCTTGAAATTACCAAATCCCATTATTTTTGATACAGCATATCCAAGAATTCCTGTTGCTACACCGCCTAAGGCTATCGCAAACTCTTTTGTGCTAACCATATGTAAATATTGTCAAAAAGAGTATTTAAAGTTTCAAGAATGAGCTGAGAAACATTTATATGGTAGAAGAGACAATTTGAACGTCTGTTATGCCTACAGTCTTTAATTTATCAGCAAGCTTCTCAGCTTTATCATAATCTATATACTTCCCAAAGACTTTCCCATTAACATAAAGAATATAAACCGTTCTTCCTGTATAATATTTAAGTCCTAGCTTTGCATTAGGATATAATGTGCCAAAAATATTGTTCCATGCTGGGTCTCCTTCTTTTCCTTCCACTAATTTATAATATACTCGTTTAAAAGTAATGACTTTCTTGCCTTTTCTGTATCGCTTAATAATTTTCTCCTTAGATTTCCTTATCAAACCAAGTTTCTCAGCATATTTAAAAAGCTTTAAAATTGACATATAGCTTGCTTTAGTCTTAAATCTTCGAACTACCGAATAAACATCAGAAGGTGATATCTCACCATATTGAAGTAAAAGTTCTCGAATTAATAGACTAGGTCTTCTTAAAACATTAATTGACATTATTCAACAAACTCCTTTAACAGCTTATCAAATTGCTTCTTAATTTGCTCAGCTTCATTAGTTATATTAAGAGGCTCAGTAATTTGAGAAACTTTCTTCTCAATTTCTTCAGGTCTTAGCCTTATATACTGATGAACCATGAATGGAGATTTGTAACCATGAAGCTTTTGAAGTTCAACTTCTGATAATCCTCTAGACGCAAGATATGTTATTCTTCCAGCTCTTATTGCATGAATGCCTTTATATCTAACCCCAGCCATTTTGCACAAATCTCTCATAATCCTAACAACAGTAATATAAGATATTGGAGTATTATGATTCTTGCCTGGAAATATATAACCAGATTTCCTATTCCCAATATATTTCTTCAATCTTTCAATAAAATCAGGAGGAGCAATATAAGTTAAATCATGAACTACAGGAAAACCACCTTTTAACGGATTTATCCTTAGTTTAGTTCCTTCAAGGTCATCAACTTTCAACGTTATTATTTGCCTTACTCTTGCCCCTGTATACCAGAGCAACTCAATAAGAAGCCTTGCCATAGGCATTATAGAGGCCGCTCTTACTATTTTCTCAATTTCTTCTTTCGTATACGCTTCCTGCTTAATATTAGCTAGCTTAGGAAGAATACTGTATGAAAGATTAAAACTTAAACCATTTACCCTGAAAAACTTCCTTAATGCATAATAGGCCTGTCTTATTGTTGTAGATTTATAGCCTAAAAGCTTCAAATCGTCAATAAACTTAACTACATTATTAGGATCTTGATAATTTCGAGAGAAACGCTCTAAATACTGCTTTACAACTTCGATGTAAGACTTCTGAGTAAAAATACTCTTGCCTTCCTTTTGAAGTGTTGCAACAAAGTGAGCGAAGTGCTGATTTACTGACATTAAACTTATATTTCTTTAAACTGATATTTTAATATATGCCAAATACAAAAAATGCTCCAATCAAAAAGGATAAAGCAAAAAAAGTTATAGAATATACTACTGTCGCCTCTGCTATATTAGGCACTGCAATATACTTATGGAAAAGCTATAAAGAGATAATATCACTTCTTTCCTGAAACCTTTTTTTCTTCTTCAGGACAGTCTTCACGCTTGACTATTTTTTTGTAGCAATCCTCCATTTGCTTCAGTTTCTTCAGTAAGTCGTCCATATATTAATAATAGAAAAACAAAATAAAAAGTTTATTGGAGAAGAGATAGCAACTGCAACAATTCTGCAAAGTCTGAAGACATTTCAGTAAGCTCTTCATTAAGCAACTGTGTAGCCAATGTTTCTGAAATTATGTTTAAATTCACCAATTCTTGATAGTAAGCTGTATCTATTTGAGTTAGATTATTCTCTTCTATTTGCGTAGTAGTCATAAAAGCAGATGCGTTTATGCTACTTATTATGCCTGTATCAACTGCATTTTGAATTAAAGCTTTATACATCACTGTAGCTGCTGTTGCACCATTTCTTGGTTTTGTTCTAGCTTCAATATATTTACTGAGACCATACTTTGCTAAAACAGCTGCAACAGAAACTATTATAATGCCTTCAATGATTTCGGGCCATCTATCAGGAGCATATTGCTTTGCTACCTGAGTCATTTTTTCAGATGCTTGATTCATGCAATTAGTTAAGTAATTTAAAGTATTAAGCTGAGATTGTGTAAAGCTTGTCCCTTGCTGTGAATTTTCTTTTATAAAAGCATCTAAATCCTTAGCATATTCATCTGCACAAATTTGAAATTGTTCTTTATAAGGCTCAAGAGCTTGATAGCATGGAGAAGATGGATCATTGCATGGGCCTCCTGGTGGAGTTGAAAGAGATTTTACTGCTTCATAACCAAGATAGATAATGCCGCCAACAGCTCCTCCTATTATAGTTGCTTTAACCCACCAAGGAATAGATTTAACCATATTATCCTAAAACGCTTCCTAAAGCGTATGCAAAACAGTTACACAAATTAACTTTTACAAGAGTGCTAGCAGTAATTGTAGTGCCTGGTATCTTAACTTTTACTGGAAAAGTGAGATAGCCTGCATAATAATTAAAGCAACCGCAATTAAGAGCGCATTCCCAGCAGTCACCTGCATCATAATTATAATCTACAGCCATATTAAGCGTAAAGCTTCCATCTTCAGCAGTTGTATCTGATGTATCGCCAGATATAGAAACAGTAATCGGAATAGAGTCGCCTTTATCCGTAATAAAAGTAACCACTTCTGAACTAGGATATTCGAATTCTACTGGAACATTGCATATAGGCCTACCTGATGCATCTAAAACTCTACCTGTTATGCTGAATACATTAGTAAAATGACCTAGATCGGTGCAAGGAGGTAAGTAACCGAAGTAACGATTATATGCATAGCAACCACAATTTTTTCCTTGGAAAATATCCTCACAAGTTCCTCCTTGGTAAATACCCTTGCATTGATATCCGCTCATACAGTCTTCTTCATGAATAAACGCCAGCTTGAAATCATATTCTGATTGCATATCAATTGCGGCAGGAATTAATTTACTACACTGACCTAGACATTCATCCCACACACTATCACAAGGACATGATTGAGGAGGAGGAACACATGCTTGGCAAGTATCACTCCACTGAGTCCCAGAAGGACATCCAGTCGGTGGTGGTGTAGTAGAAGGAGGAGTTTGTTGTTGCTGTTGAGCATATGCTTTATACATCAAATATCCTACTGTACCTACTATTCCTATTCCAGCTCCTATTGCTATTGCTTTCTTACTAACCATTATAAATTACCAGATTCTTCCTTTTGTGTATCCTGCTATTATAGGCTGTATTTTATACTGTGAACCTGAACTTTGAATTGTGGAAGTGAGAGAAACGCTAAGCTGATAGACTGTTGTTGGAGAAGCAACATTTATTGTTGTTTGAGCCGAAGCAGACTGTCCTATACTATCTTGCACAGTAACTTTTGCAGTAAAACTTCCAGATGTATTATATGTGTGAGAGAATGTAGCTGTAGTTGAACTAGTTGAGGTAGATTGTGGAGTAGTGCCATCTCCAAAATTCATTGTTACAGTATATGGCGGTAGTCCTCCTGTTATTGATACTGTAAATGAAACCGATACAGGTGGATAGTAACTCATAATAATAATTTGAATAACGAAATATATAAGTTTATTTTAGCGGGACAATTTTGTATTTTTCTCCTTGTGAAATAACAGTATATTGCAAACTTACTTGAGGAGCCTGTGGCTTAGGCTTTGTGTAAGAGAAAAACAAGAATCCAGCAAGAGCAATAAAAGGAATGCTGAAAACAAGAGCTTTAGCTTTTTTATTCATAAAATAATATTCTTCTTCCTTAAATTTAAGTTTTCTCTGAAACTATTCGCAATATTACATAAATATTATTTAGAACCACAGCAAAAGTGACTATATTTGCAATTATCATTAAAGCATATGCTATTAAAGAATCAGTAATGTAAAATAAGACAAAGAAAATGAAAACTACAATACCTAACAATTTGAATAAACCTAAGCCTACTATTCCAGTATATTTGTATAGGAAATTGGCTATTGGATTAACTTCATAGGCACCAAGTTTTAGTGCAAAATATGTGGTTATTAAATCAACTATATGCAATACTATGAAAGTGAAAATCAGCCCGAAAAAGGCTCATTTTTTCTTCCTTTTTCCATATCCTAATATAGAGAATAGATTCAAGATTATAAAGCAAATCATTTTACGCTTACTTTTCATATTACTTCTTCTGAATAGAATTTAATACTTGCCTCAGAAGTTTTTCAGCTTCCTTAATCTTATTCTGTTCATCTGGAACTATTTTTGTTCTAAGCAATGCCAATATTGTAAGAATAACATCGATAACACCTGCAATATCTGGAATTTTCTTCAAGGAAGCATACAATTTAAGAACCAAATAAGTATTCACAACTCCTAATAATAGAGCAACAACAGCAATTGTGAATACGTCCATATATTATTATATCGTTCAAAAGCTATTTATATTTTATCAAAAGTTCATGCTCACACATACAATATAGTAATAAAACATCAAATATTTATGCTTCAAGGTTCATATTATTCTTGTGGCAAAGAAAATACTGATGATTGGACTTTCTACATGTCCTGCATGCAACGAGCTAGATAAAAGACTCAAAGAAAGGAATATAACGTATATAACAAGGCTGGATATAGATAGAGATGCATTAGCAAGAGAAATTGCGATGAAACTACAATTGCAAGCAGTTCCGCAACTTATTCTGTATTCAGAAGAAGAAAAAAAGGCTTGCTTAATAAAATTTAAAGAGAATAAGCCTTCTATTGAAAGATGCGTTTCACTTCAGGGTTCTGTGCGTGCCTCATGATTTCATCTTTTTTCTCTGGAAAAGCAAAAATACCCGCAACTACATAATTTTTTATAGCCTGATTTATGAAGTATTTATGCTCTTTCTCAATCTCAGCTCTTCTATGAGGCAATAATTGAATAAATATGTTCATTAATGAAAGATTGTTGCAGAATCTACTTACAAACTGAGACCAATATACTCTAAGAATTTTTTTGAATAAAGAAGTAACATTTACATTAATGAAGCCTACTTTGATTACGTATGGCTTTGCATTAAGCATATCTACATCATAAACGCCGAGTTCTTTGAAAAGAGCAGATACCAAATCCTTCCTTTTAACAAATACCTCTTCTAGTTTCTTTCTGTCTATTAGTGATAAGTATTTAAGAATTATTTGGTCAAATACCTTGTTTCGTTCATAAGGATTTGCATTAAGAAGAGTCATTAAATCGTTATAAAGCTCCAGACCGCTAATATTAATAGTTGTCATCTTCGTTTTTAATTATTATTATAGGTTCTAAAATATCTTTTGATTCCTTTGTAGATGAAATTTGTTCATTAATCTCTTTGATAATATTATTTATTAGACCAACAATAAACTTTACACCCATTCGAGTTTTAGTAAAAATAAAGAAGGAAGCATACATAATAGTAATTCCTCCACCTACGATTACAATATAAGATAGCAAGTTGCTTAGAAATAAGTTATAAAAATCTATCATTCTTTAATTTACTGAGATTGAGCTTCTTGAGTTTCCTGTTCTTGCTGAGGTGGTTGAGCTTCTTCTTGAGGTTGTGATTCAGGTTGCTTTTCTTCTTGAGGTTGTGTAGTTGGTAATGCTATAACTGGAGGTGTTGTAGGCGTTGCTACTGTAGCTTCTTGGTTCAATGCTTCTGCTGTCTTCCTCACTTCACCAACAACATCTTTAACAGTTTCTTTCACCTTATCTGCAACATGTGTTATAACTTCACTTGTGCTTGTAGAAGGCTGAGTAGGACCTAGTGTTTCAAGAAGCTTTTTAGTGCTTGTTAATGACTCAATAGCAGATGTAGTAATTTGTTTGTATGTGTTAGTTACAGTATTTAGCAATTTATCTACATCAACTTTACCTCCACTCTCCGTCACTTTCTTTAAATCTTCTCTCAATTCCTTCATTTTCGTTTCAAATGTATAAGCAATCACATCTCCTACCTTCCTAAGTGAAGACTTCATTGCAGTTATAAGAGCTTTATCTTTCTGAGCCTCAACTAATTCTTTCAACTTATCCTTAAGCTCTGCATTTTGCTTGTTAAGGTCATCAATAAGCTTCTTTACATCAGCAGGAAGCTCGCCTTCTTTAGGTTTTGTTAATTTTTCTATAACATCCTGATTTGATTTAACGACTTTAACAGTCAATTTAACAAGCTTATCTATCTTGCTCTCTTCTTGTTTTCTAAGCAATTGGTCTTGAAGATTTTTATTCATCTCCTTAAGTGCTTCGATTTCTCTTCTAAGAAATTCTAGCTCTGGACTTGATGATGCTCTTTCGGAAGTTGTAGTAGAAAACATTTTTAACAATAGTTCTTGCTTCTTTAACTCTAATGCTTGATAAAATAATTGGTCAGTAGTTGTAGATGGAATATTGCTAGTAGGATTTGATGGAGCTGAAAATATAATAGGATTGCTTGTAGAAGATGGATTATTTTTCATTATTTGGTCTAGAATACTAGTTCTAAATGCCTCACTTAAAAGTTGGCTTGCTAATTCTTCGACTGGTTTATTTAACAACGTGCTAAATTTTTTTAAACCTTCATGAAATTCATCCTTGACATCAATAGTTAACTTTGGCATATACTATGCTTATATAAGTGAAATAATATTTAAATGTTTTCTCAATACAGTTGTATACTCAGAGATGATTTTATATTGCTTATTGGTGTTATTACAGAATAAAAGAAACCAGTAGCAATTAGCATTCCTACCATGTTATTATTTCTATCTAAAACAGGCGCCCCCGAATCTCCTGGCTGAGAATATGTTGTTGTAATTATTTGGTCGCTTAATATTGCAGTTCCTCTATGATATCCGCTTACTTTTACCATACCATCTACAGCAAGAATTCGTCCTTCTGTCAAATAAGTTGTTCGTCCTACCTTCTTAACATACATCCCTACATGAGGCTCAACTTCACCGTTAATTCTTCCAACTCCTAATACTAAATTAGAGTAAGGAATATTTGAATTCAGCAACGCAACTGCACCATCTACTAAATTCGCAGTAGAATAATGAATTGATGTTCCATAATATAAGCTTCCTATTATGTCATTTTCATTTCCGCCATCTATCATAGAAGGCTGAATTATTTGTGTCCCCGCAGGTGCTTTTCCTTCATCAGCGATTACATGTGAAGCACTTACAATAACAGGAAGACCACTAGTAGTATAAGCAGGAAAGGCTAACGTTCCTGCTATTCTTTTCCCAAGAACACCAATTGATACTCCGCCCATAACAGGTCTTGTTATGCCTCTTGTATTTAGAACTTCATAATCATCAAAGAAAAGAGAATTAAAGAAACCACTTACATAATGAATCTTTACAGGAAAACCTTCATGTCTATCAGGGAGAATTGCTCTTGCAGATTCATCACAGACAAATGCTCTTATGCTTTCATAGTCATGAGCTAAAGCAACAATTCTAGCATCATGGAAATAGCATATTTCAGAAAGACTGCATATTGCTTTGCGTATATCCACAAGCTAAATATTATGAATAAAGCTTAAATATTTTCTTGAATAAAATTAGCATATGGCAGAAGTCCTCGAACCTGAAAGTGCAATAAATAAAGCATTAAATATTATAGAAGAAGCTAAAAGCGAAGCAACTAAAACCTCTCAAGACATTTTAACTGCGATGAAAATATACCTAAACTTTATGCCTATAGAAGTGCGAACCTGTAACATCGGTGATATAATGCATGATATGATGCATCTTACAGGTCTTTATCATAGTTTTATAAACACTGAGGAAGCTACAAGACCATACTACAAACCTCCACTAACTGCATATATGACAAACTTAAGAGAAGCTCTTGATGAAGTAGCAAAGGCCATAACAGATTACATTAACGAAAATTGCATTATACCTGAGAAAAGAAAACCATAATTTTCATGCATTATCATATTCAAGAATGGAATGAAATTATTCGACTTGCTGATAAAATAGAAAAAGAGACTAAAGAAGCAGTTCTAAGAAAAGAATTTTGTCCTTATTGCTACCAGGATATTAAAGAAGCAACGGAAATAATTTCAGAAATTGCATACCATATGGTTTCGCTTGAAAAAATGAATACGCATGTGCTTGAACATGGAACTTATATTCTAGAAGTCATGAGAAAAATAGCAATGTTCTTAGATAGAATGAGAATCATCAATCTGCTTTCTAAGATTGCGAGCAAAAAGATAGTTTTAAAACTTCTATCTAGAATTTAGTTTTTCAAACTGACCTCCTCCCCGCCCTGAAGGACGAGGCTTTCATTTCTTGTAAAAAATTATTTTTGTTGATCCTGAGTCGCTCAGTAGTATCCCCCGCATGCAAGGGGATACTTCATCCCTCATTGCTATTTCCCGTAAACGTTATAGATACTGTTTAGTGACTATGTAAATAATAAAAAAGGATTTATATATATTTTTTTCAAAAAATTATTTAGCTATGCGAACTTTTTCAAAGTATACGCAGAATAGCATACAAATTATTTAAATTTATATTAGAAGAAAGAAATAAATAGTAGGAAATGGAAGAGGAAAATTTTAACAATCAAGAAGAGAAAGAAACGCCCAAAGAGATTGATGAAAATATGAAGCAATATATTTACGATTTATACAAGGAAGGAACAACAGTGAGAGAGATAGCAAGACAGCTAAATATTGATACAGGGATAGCAAGCAAAATAATTAAAGATAAAGAGAAAGAAGAAAAGAAGAAAATTAGAGAAAAAACTCCAGGAAGACCGCCAATCATAGACCCTGCTGTAGCTGTATATAGCAAAGTAACGAGCGAATTAGCTTCTAAAACAACTGTAGATGCTTTAAAAGAAACAAATGAAGCATATTCATTAGGAAAGTTGCTCATAGATGAAATAAAAGAATTGGCTAAAGCAAGACATATGACACCAGAAGACTTTGTAAAGCACCTAATTGAATTTTATAAAATGTGGAGTCCATTAGTTGAATATATTAAAGGAACAGCATTCGAGAATATGGCTAGGGAAGCAATTAAAGCAGAAGCAATGAAGATTATTAACAACTTACGTGAGATTTTGGCAAAAGACCCTAATGCCATAAAAGTTGTAAAATACGAAGAAGAGACTTAAATATTTTGAAAAAGATAAATAATTTATGGCCGCAAGAGAAAAAATCGAGAAGATGATTGAAGGCTATCTTTATCTTATGAACAAAGGCATGATTCCTCAAGGTTTTGCAAGGAAAATGATAAGTGAATTAAATGAAGCACTTGAAAAATATACAGATGAGGATCTTGATAAAGCATTAAATAACATGAAAGAGAAAATTAAGCAATTCTTTGAGCTTTATGCAAAGAAAACTATAAGCTGGAGGGATAAGCTTGATTTGTATAGAATATTCTTTAGCGACTACATGAAATATTTTGGTGATGAAGTTTATAAAGAATGGCTTGGTGCAATTGAATATCTTAAGGCGTCAAAGACTGAGGAAGAGATTGCAAAAGGTTTTGAAGTATTGAGAATTTTCTTCATGCAGTTCTTTCTCCTTCTTGAGTATAAGCCTTTTTGCAAATGTGGAAAGCCAGCATACTATCCAGTAATCACTTATGAAGATGAAATACCAGTAAAGGCAGAATTTTTCTGCGAAGATTGTGCAAGCTCATTAACCCTAACTGAATAGTGAATTGTATTATTTGAGAAAGTTGTAGCAACTATTTTTTCCAATTTTAAAATATGCTTGCACTTGAAACAATAGCCTATAATGAACATTTCATTAAAAGTATTAACCTCATAATGGTGTATATAGATTGAATCACATGAACATTTACATTGTTTTAAACAGCCTTCGCACATCTTAATTAAGAAATGTTTAATTGCATTTAAATACTTACTTTTTCTTTAAACCTCGATAAATAAGATAAGCACCGAATCCTCCAATACCTAATCCTAATAAAATCAGACCGAAATTAACACCTGAACTGCTAGCTTTTCTTGCCTGAGCTTGTATTCTTTCTTTTGCGACTTTGCAAGGTTGACATTCTTTTAATTTAAGAACAAGTCTTTCTCTAGATTGCCCAGTAATCTTCTCCATATTAGAAAGAAATTCTTCAGAAGAACGAGGTGACTGTGTAGTCATGTATTTAATGCATTCCTCCTTATTAGAAGTGAGTTGATTACATAAAGTTTCAGCAAAGCCTTTATCGAATGGCATACGTATATATTTATGAAGAAAAAGCTATTTATTCTTTAGTCTTAAATTTACTCGTTAGTTTGATTATGATAGGCATCTCTCCTACAATCTGCCTAATCTGATTACGCAAATCTTCACTGTCTTTGCTTATGAAAACAATGAAAGATTGTCCTGCCTTGCCAACTCCTTCTACTCCATCTAATTTAAGCAACTTTTCCTTAATATCCATAAGAAAAAATAGAAAAAAAGTTATAAAAAGTTAATAGTCTGGAGTGAATTCTACAACTATAGTTATGTTTGAAACCGCCGCTGTTGATTGAGACCATGTAATATTAAATCCTTCTTGTCCTGTTCTGCTCCTTAATATAATTGGTCTTCTTATATCCAACATAAGCTGACCTGCACTTGCTAAGTTATATGATGCTACTGAAACTAACGTAGGAGATGTTGCAAGTATATTGGTTGAATAGTTTACTGTGAAAGATACAGCCGCTCCGCTTATCTCTGTTACATATATCTTAGCTTTCATGCCTTGAGGTATAACTATTGCATTTACTGATTGATAAAGAATATCACTATTCAATGAAACAGTGCCTGTAGTGTTAGTTCCATTCGTTTGACCAAATAAAGTAATTAATTCAGATTCACTCATGTTGCCTCACCTGTTAATAAGAAATTAGGAATGTGTTCTATAATTTGTCTATATGTTGCTATAGCCTCACCTTGCTTTGTAATACTATATACTTTAAAGCCAAGAAAACCATATGCACTCTGCAATGCACTCTGAACTTGTCCGCTAATAGTTGGGACAGGCAATACATACTTTTTAGATGGTATTCTTCCAGTTATCACACCGAATATAATCGATGGGTCATCTGGAATAGCAATCTGATATTCACGATAATAGAACTTTGCATTAGTTATAACAGACATGTTAGTATCGTTGGCATAAGTATAGCCATAATGAATACCAGGGAACTGAATGACTTCGATGCTTCCTCTTGTATAGCCGAAAGGAGATATAATTGGCAAAATTACACGGTTATCTTGAAAGTTTGAAAGATTTGTGCCTGCTGGTATTTCTAGCTGAATTCTCAGATGCTGAGGCGAAACTATATGATAAATATGAAACAATGTGTTTTGATATTGACGAGCTGTTGCTGGCACATACCACATATCTGTTCGGTCATAGACAGAAAGAGATGCAGGCTGAGGTAGTGTAGCAGGTGGTGGAAAGATTAAACTTGGTGCTATTGTAAATCCAGGCAGAACACCATTAGCTGGAGCTGGGGTAGTGCCTCCTTGAAAGTTAGACAAGGGTTGATTTGCTTGTATAGGAAGAGGACCATATGGAATTGTTTGGAAATAAGAATTTCTAATATTCCTTACTTGGAATACATATGCTGTATTAATTGGCGGTAGGAATACTGTTAAATATCCATATAATTCAACAAATATATCTTCTAGACTCGCTCTCACAAGATAATATTCTTAGAAGGAATATTTAAGATTGATGGTTTTAATTATTCTACACTTTTATTACCTTCTTTTTTGAACATTCATTTTTATTTCTTTCTCAAATTTTCAATTATCCTTTTCCATAAGCATTTACTGTTACTGTTACGCTTGTTGATGCTAAGTTTGATGATGCAGATACTTGTAACTGAGTAATGTCTTTACCTTGTGTTATTAGTGCAAATACATCATCATCTGTTAACCATAATGAACCTACAGCAGTCGCTGACTTTGTGATTGATGCTGTTGTGCCATCTGAATATACTGCTGTAATTTGAACAGTAACAGTTTCTCCAGTTCCAAAAGTTCCTCCCCATGTAATTTTTACTCTTGGATATGTTATTATTCCGCTTAATGATGTTATGCTTACTGCTGAGCCATAAGCTCCGCTAACACCAATAGGAACACTTAAGCCTGTTACCTTAAAATTGGAAGTGTCATAGCCTGTGATACCAGTTATTAATGCTGGATATACTACAAAATTAGTAGTCACATTAACAAATTTCCCACCGATAAATTTTACAGTACCAGTACTCGCCGTTCCATCCATTAATAGCGTTGTGTTTTCCATTCTTAGATTATAAAACATAATGTCATCATAATATCCTTGACCTCTTCCTATATGCAAACCATTCTTTCCACCTTCAATTATTACATTAGTTAGCTTAATTTTCGAAACAGGAGGACTTAACGAATAAACACCTCCAGGACCTATTGCTATACCTTCAACATTATTTGTTGGATTTACTGGCATTCTTAAGAGAACGTTTGTAGCCTCTAAATCCACAGTCCCTTGATATGGTTCATTATTACTTATAAACATGCACGCCGCATTGTAGTCTCCCATTATGACTTGAATATTATTCAAAAGTGCTCTAGTGCTTACGTCACCACCTTCATAGCCTCCAATTGCTAACCATGCTCTAAAACTATAAAAGCCGTCAATATATATATCGGAACATGAATCAAAGAATATTCCCGCTGGAGAATCATAAAAATTGAAGAAATAAAGATTATTAACAAAATACCCTGAAACATTTCCTCCACCAATTATATCACCCGTTGTTGCTGTATTTATAATTATACGGACATTATCGAGATAAAATCTTTGAGAATATCCTCTGCTTCCACCTGGAATATTATTCCATAATGCTGAAGACCTGACATTGGTTATGTCAACATCTTTAAGATGAAGATAATCTAAGTTTGCAATACTTATTGCCTGAACGTCTCTAATTGCATTTTTATATTGTCCATTTTGCCATGAAAAACTATCTCCATCAATTGTTAGATTTTCTAAGCCAATCATATCAGCTGGAACATTACTCGTTCCACCATAGTAGTAATCCTTATTTGAAATAATTGGAACACCATCAGGTATATTTGGACCTGGAGCTAATATTGTTGTTAATTTATCCTCACCAACAAGCTTAACTTTATTTGGAATAACTAGACATGCTTGACTAACTCCTGATATATTTGATGGTAAATCGGTTGAGTTAAGTGAATTGAGAAGGTATAAGCCCCTTTTTAAGAATACTTTTTCACCATTCGGTAAGTTATTCATTGCTGACTGTATTACAATTGCAGGGTCTATGTTCACAAAATCAATTTGCTTTGTTTTTGTATTAAAAGCAAAAACATTTGTTCCATCTGTATAAATAATATAATCGTAGCTTAATGCGAAAGGAACTCTATCAAGAAATATCGATTGTGCTAAACTCATCTAAATACAAGCAAAAATATAATAATCACAGCGGGAGGAGAAGGTGCCACTGAATAACTAAGATTTACTGAAAGAAAGTTTGTTGGATAGTTTTCAAAAGGGAAGGTGACATAAGTTGAGCTACCTGCACCAACTGTAAAGCTTGGACCTACTGAATAATCTGGATATTGCTGATTGTTGAATATATTACCTATAGGCTGAACATTAAGAGTCTGATTGCTTTGATTAATAACAAATAAAGCATATGCTTTAGGAGGAGGAAAAGCAGGATAAAGCTCTATTAAATTAATAAATTGAGGGTCAGTTCTGTAGTTATGAACATTTGTATCAGAAATTACAATACTATTTACTAGAATTACTGCATTATCAGGTAATCCGACTAATTGAGAACTCATGTTGTTTGTAATATATTAAAATCTAATGTGTAAATAATTTGTTGATTTGACGTAGGATTAGTTATATAAAATGCAACTTTGCCTTTAAACGGCGTCCCTGGAAACTGTGGTTCAAATATGAAAGTAAATCTGTTTAATGTAGGGTCATAAAGAGCAAGTTTTACATAGCCTATGCCTTGAGTAAAACCAGCAAGATAAAGATTCCTATACGAAAGAGGAATTTCGATAGTAGTTTTATCTATAGGATGTGTGAACTGTAAAATACCTGTTATATTCTTATCACTCCCAACCACAGAAAAATTAAATATATAGCCTTGAATTTCTTCTCTAAGAAAAATTTCTTTCTTTTCATCTGAATTCAAAATTAAATTTTCAGCATGAACATTTACATACTTCCAATTAGGATTGCCTGGAAAATCAATAAAAGGATTCTCAGTGACTACTATCTTTTCTTTTATAACTTCCTCGATTCTAGGAGGTTTATAAAGTTTTAATGCCGAAGTTTCAACCATAATCTAATTATATTTAAACTTGCTTATATCTTTAAAATGGAAATCTCGTCATATTATTTCAGATAGAGTAAATTGGCTTTCCATCAAGTTCGCCTATCTTTTTGAGCTTCAGTTCGGTAGATAGATCAATGTTAAGAGATGTTGCAACCTCCATGATTCCTCTAGCTTCATCAATGAATTGTAATAACTTGTTTATGTGACTTTTCTTTT
>Ga0208549_100116_pt1 | contig 39284 bp, 38 predicted proteins | sample BED_host_MetaG_FD_187135 | JGI IMG/M metagenome (GOLD analysis project Ga0208549, IMG submission 187135) | Hot spring microbial mat communities from Yellowstone National Park, Wyoming, USA - BED_host_MetaG (SPAdes) (version 2) | ecosystem: Environmental > Aquatic > Thermal springs > Hot (42-90C)... | reverse complement strand
AGTATTACTCAAGATTTTACTCCAAGTGAAAATTCAAAATTTCTCAAGAGTTTATGCTTTCTTTTGAGTTATTATCTATAAACTTATACATAGATTTATTGAATTATTTACACTTGGGATGCTCTCTTGAGCCTTCTCAGCCCTTCTCCTCCAACTTTCCAGTATTGAGTAAGCGTCGCTTATTGCCTTGTCCACGTAGTGGGAAGCTAACTTGTTGATTTTCTCAAGTTCGTCTCTTAATACCTTGTAAACCTCCTTTTTCTTAGGGAGAGTTATTTTAACCTTAGCGGCTTTCTTACCCTTCTTAACTTCCTTCCTCTCTATCCTAGTCTTTTCCCACAGATAGTCTAATGCCTTCTGCAATAGGACTCTGTAGTTCTCTAGTAATATCTTGCTCTCCTCCTTCTTATCGTTCTTCAAGGAGTAAGTTAGGTAGACGTATTCCTCCTCCGGTTGGAATGATTTAAGCCTTAAGCTCTTCGACACACTTCTTCACCTTCTCTTTCCTCATTCCTTGCAATTTCTCGCTAAAGGAGACTAGGATTGAGATTAAGTCTTCTATTAGTTCCTGCTCTGGTGTTTTGTCCTCCCTGTTCAACACCACTATCTCGCAGTTGTGTGCTTTGCATGCCTCCTCTATTATCTCGAAGCCGAATCTTACTAATCTGTCGGGATAAGCCACAACGACCTTTGACACCTCATTGTTCAGAATCATTCTCAATAACTTGAGGAATCTTTTTCTCTTCATGTTTAGTGAAGATCCAATGTCTGTTATTACTTGGTCGTAGTCCTTAACGTTCTCCTCCAGGTATTTAACTTGGTTTATTAAATCATCTTTCTGCGTGTTTGATGATACTCTTGCGTATAGTATCACTTTTCTTTTTCTAACAATTCCCATTAACTTCTCTACGTCCTCTTCTCCGAACCTCCACTTCCCGCTCTGTAATATCACGGGTTTTATGTAACCCTTCTTAACATATTCTCTGAGTGTTGCGTATGAAATTCCTAGTCTTTGGCACACTTCTTTAGGTCTTAGCATCGTATAAAATTTTATGATGAAGTAATATAAACTTTACGGTTTATCTGAAACTGCTAACAACGGCTCTATAATTAGATGATCAGATATGCTGGAGTAAAAATTACATCCTTGAAGTTTTTGGCAACTGTTTTTTGTTTTATTGAATTAATGTCTGTAATTCTACAAATAAGTTTCCTTAATCTCTATTCATGGTACTTTTTAATTAGAAAATCACTTAAAATTTACTTAGTGATAAAATAACGTAGATTTAGAGATAAATTTATATAGAAGATTATTGTAGAATCTTTTATGAAAGGAATGTGGGCTTCTATTACTTCATTGGTAATTCTAATTGCAGCAGTAACTATATCCTTGATGGTTGTGTACTTTATTTTTTCCTTTGCAGCCGCTCATAGTAACGAGATTACAGTTACTCAAGTTTCCCAGGGTATAATAGAGCCAAATGGCACTCTTATTGTGTGCTTAAAGTCTACGTCTAGCGTCGAAATAGTTAAGCTTAGAGTAAATAATTATAATTGTTGCATAAGTGAAAATATAAATCTCACAGAAGGAATAAATAAAGTTTATTTAACTTTGCCTAGTAAATTTTCTCCTGTACAATGTTCCATCTATACCTTTACGCTCATATTAAATAATGGCAACACTGTAGTAATTAATGGGAAATATAGTTAGTATTATTAATTTTACAAAGAAAATCTCTAGAAGTTAATAATCTTCCCTCGTGAAATGGTTATTAAAAGGATTACCCTTTAATTTCCTCAAGGATTTTTCCTTTAACCCTTGTGCCTTTCGATAACACTATCCCGGAAATCATTGATATTGCTCCAACTAGAAGGAAGGAATAGATTACACTGTAACCATAAGTTAGGGTAAACAATACTGGCCCAACCGCTCCTCCTAAGTGGCCTAACCCATCAGCTATTCCGTAGCCTAGCGATCTGATTTTAGTACCGAGGTTTTCTGCAGTATAAGCGTACATTGTTGGGAACTTAAAACCCTGGAAGAACATGGCTATAAACCCTGCAACCAAAAGTGATATTCCTCCGAGTAGGGGCATTGAAATTATTGCTATTCCGCTTAATAAGTTAGAAGCCGAGGAGGAGAACTTCCTTTCCAACTTATCGTTCAGTATGGAAGCTAAAGTTACTCCTAATGGATCTCCGTAGAGTATGTAAGTGAAATAGAGGGAAGTGTTTGAAAACCCCTTGTTAGAAAGTAATGAGAAGACTGGAGGGCTGAAGAGCGAGTAGCCTGCAAAATAACTTGTAAACCATATTGCTAGGAAGAGGATGACGGTATTATCCCAGACCATCTTCTCTCTCCTTTTCTCTTCCCACATTTTTGATTCTGGAAGTGTAATTCTGAAAATGAGTGCGAAGGCTGAGATTATTAAAGAAGGTAAGAAGAGTATTCTCCAGTCATTTCCAGCAATTACTGTTACTGGTCCTACAACGAGGCTCATTAAGAACCCTCCTAGGGTGGTGAAACCTACTGCCCTTCCTCTGAAATTTGCCGAAGACATTTCAGAGACGTAGGCAGGGACTACCGCTACCTCATCTTCTATTCCGAAACCTATGATGAATTCTGCTATAGCTAGCTGAAGGAACGACGTTGAGAAAAATCCAATAGTTGAACCAAGGAAGATGATTAACATTGAAAGAATTATTCCAATTTTTCTTCCGTTCTTTGACGCTATTAACCAGTTTATTGCTCCTCCATTAAAATATCCTATCATTTCTGCGGATAGGATTAAGGTCGAGTTAATAGAACCTAGTTGTGCGGATGCCTCGTTTTCTATGTAAGGTACGTTAAATATGTCCCAGAAAGATAGTGACGTACCTACGGAGATTAGGGCTAACTGCTTTTTTGTAAGCATGTATGTTTTTACTGCTTATACATTTTAAACTTTTTCTTTTGTTTCATGAAAATGAGACTAACAATCAGCTAGAGGAAGATAATTTCTCTTAAGCTTTGCTCAATTTTTCTGGAATGACATTTAAGCTTTCCTTATAATTAAGTGAAGTCAAGGTCTAAAGGAAGTTTAAACGAATCGTAAGGGATTAACACTTTAATAAGATCACGATTTATAACTTTCATGTAACAAATTATTAGTCTAAAGATTTAGCTAATTCTACGATTTCATTTAATTCACTAGGTACATTATCATCTAACGATACTAAATGAATATTTACCTTGTATTTCAATTCTAGATTTCTCTTCATTAGACTGAACTGTTCTGGTTCTTTGGAAGCAATAGTAGTGTAGAAAAGCAGTATTATGTGACCAACATTAACTTTAATTGTTTCCAGAGTTTTATTCACGTTGATAATTGCTTCAATCATTTTATGCTCATTTTTACTTTCCTTTATTTCAATTAAGTAAACGTTAGGCTTGGTTATTGGTCTTACTTTCTTAAAACATATTGCGTCTGCACCTTTCCCACATAAGGCATCGTATTTTACGCAACAAAAATTATCATTTTCACTTATCATTTTTGCTAAGTATTTCACTTATCATTCTATTTAAAAATTCTTCCTCGGGCTTATGGATCGTTTCTAGACTTTCTAAAGTCCCATCTTCATTAACTTTGATCTCCTTGCTTTCAAATAAATCGTTGTCCTTTTTCCTTAACTCATAAACTTTTACATCTCTAAAATAATAGGCAAAAGCTACTGTAAACCATTCACTATGAGTGGTTATAAACATGTTCTTATTATTTATCTTTGAAAGGTATTTCCCAATCTCTATTTGCATATCTGTGTGAAGGTTAATCTCAGGTTCTTCAATTATTAAAGTCTTAAGTACAGGATTTTCTACTAACATTTCAATAACGCCTAATTGTCCAACTCCAGTGGAAATAACAGATAATGGGACTTTTTTACCCTTTATTTCTGCACTTAATCTTCCGTTATCTATAGTAAATTTTACTCCGTAAAATTTTTCCTCTATTGGGTAAAGCCATCTCATGAAATCTAAGATTAGAGGCTTATTTTGTGAAGCTACTATGGGAGAATATACGTAGTTAGAAATTAAATTGTTCATGCCAAGTACTGAAATTCTCTCCGTGCTTACAAAAGCAATAGGATTATATTTTTCGTAAAATAATTCTAAAACTGCAGAAATTAATAACCTTTTGGCGTTTTCCTCGTCTCCAATTACAAACAATCTATCATTTGTACGCGAGATAACAGCTAGCGGACCTTGCGTCTTTTTATATTCAATTTTAATATTTATAGGAGATTCCTTCACTTTAACATCGGCATTATCGTCTGAGCCTATAGTGAGACTAAGTACGTCGTTCTCTATTACGCATTTATCTTCACCAAATGTTATTAAATTTTTAGGATTTGAAAAAGTAAGCTCTATGACTTTCTTGTAGTACTCTGAGAGGTCATCTTCAAAATCTTTTAGATTTAATTCTAAATCTGTTATACCTTCTTCAAGTTTAATATTTACCTCCTTAGGGATAAATGGCAAAACGTTAATGGGACCGTAAAGGATATAAAATACAGTTGAAAGAAATGTCTTTCCGGAAGAATTCGGGCCTATTATAATTATCTTATCGTTAAAGTCCAGGTCAGCATAATGAATAGGGCCTAAATTTCTTGCAATAAGCTTCATAACTTACCTATAATATATGAATCTCAACTTTAAGCTTTTTACACAGAGTAATGATTAGTAGTCTTTTACAAGGACTTTTATTAAAAATCAATTATTTTTATAATATTTATGCTAGTATTATGAGATATTTCAAATAGTTATATTTTTATACAATATTATAATATTCCCAAGTTTGCAAGTTATACTCATTTTTAATGGTTAATTATACGGAGAATATGTTAGATTAACGATAATAATTTCATTTTAAATTGTATAATTTTTCCCAAATAGGTCATTATTTTTAAGCTCTTTAAGGAGAAGCTTAACCATTTTTATGCATTCCTCGGCTTCCTCTTTCTTTACTTCTCCATACTGAGAATTCTTTCTACAATTACTTACAACGTCAAGTTCCTTCCTATTTTCCTTTATGAAATCGTAAAGGCTCTCGTCGTTAAGCCTTCCTAATAACGTTCTAATATCGTGAGAAGGTACTATTGGTTGTTTAAGCCCTCTCTCGTCAAATATAGACCTAATCAGGAGCTCTGCAGATACTTGGCACAAGAGGCATGAAACCCTGTATCTACCCCTATTAAATTCCTCAATTGAGGCTTCTAGGAACTCTAAGAATTTATCCATCATCGCCTTATTCTCCTTCAGTGTTTAAAGCGTTATTATCAATGATGACCGGAGGAACCTTTAAGTCGGAGAATCCTGCTTAATGGCGAATGGGGAAGAGCTAAAAGTAACGGTTCGGGCGGAGAATCTCAATTCGTAGTTATCAATTTAATACCTTACTCAGTATATTATCTATAACCCCTAGCAGTTTTAGAATATCTTCTTTGGCGGATTCATCGTTAATATACTGACTTAATATTGCTTGAGAATCGGGACCGTTGTATTGGTACTGATGAAGTAGTAAAGCTATGTTTGTATAAGTATCAATATCTCCACCTATTGTTTGTGCTACAGCTTTTATAAGACTGCTCGGCATTATGGCAATAATCCAATCCGCTTTTTGCACTTTCTTATTGCCTCTTATTTTAACTTCTCCTTTGAATTTTTGCATTAGCTTATCTCTATAATCAGTTGCAAATGCTGCAACTAAAGCCTTCCAAGCCTGGTAAACTTTTCCTGCAGCATTACGTAAAAGTCCTTCTTCAAGAAACCTCCTTGCAATTTCTGCTTCATATTTTGCCTCTAGTAATCTTGCTTTTTTATAATCTTGCATATTAAACCAAGGTTTAGGCAATTCTTCCATAAAAGTTCTTATGTCTCAAGATATAAATAATTCCATATGTTGTTTTCCTCTTACTTATTGTGATCCTTTTTATCTTTCTTAACCTTACTCCTCAACCCCGTAAATATTTTTTATGAACTTTAACATCTCCTTTATCAAGTACAGCTTATTGCCCCAGCTCTTTTCGAATAACCCCTAGCACCATTATCGTTGTATGTAGTATGGTATAGCAAAAAACGCAGCTGAACCGATTAATTTAACCTAATTATTCCGATCTTTGGGATACTTTTAGCTTATTTTTAATAACTTGAGTATATTATTGTCTTTCTAAATATTAACTCACTTCTCTTTATAATACTCTTTCGATGGGAATTTTCCTTCTTTCACTTCTCTTACATATTCTGAGATAGCTTTGCTAATTATTTCCTTTAAATCAATGTAAGCCTTAGCAAAGTAGGGCTTAAAGTCAGACAACCCTAACAAGTCGTGAATAACTAGAATTTGCCCGTCACAATAAGGTCCTGCACCTATGCATATAGTTGGTATCGATAAGCTCTCTGTTATTCTCTTTGCAATTGATGAGTAAACGTTCTCTATAACTACTGAGAAAACGCCTGCTTCTTCTAGAGCCTTTGCATCTCTTAAAAGTTGTTCTTCTTCACTTTCAGTCTTTCCTATTGTTCTATACCCTCCTAATCTCAAGAACCTTTGAGGAGTTAATCCTATGTGGCCCATGACAGGAATTCCCGCCCTCACAATTTTCTTTACTGCGTCTGAAAACTCTTCCCCACCTTCAAGTTTTACCGCATCTGCACCGTGCTTTGCAAATAACCCAGCATTTTTTACTGCATCCCCTGTTTCGTAAGATAGGAAAGGCATATCTGCAACTATTAATTGCCTAGGCTTAGCCCTAACTACTGCGTCTAAATGATGTAACATTTCTTTCATACCTACCTTAAGCGTATTTTCCAGCCCAAGGACTACCATTGCTAAGGAGTCCCCTACTAGGATGCCGTCTAGCTCAGTGAGGGAAATTATCTTTGCAGTAGGGTAATCATAAGCTGTGAGCATTGTTATTTTTTCTTTTCTTTCCTTCTTTTTCAAGAAGGACTTGACGGTTATTTTCTCTAACATAAAAGTATGCTTATCGAGCGGATAAAAATAATTTATAGGATGAGTTTAAATACCTAGAGAAACAAAAGTGACTTAATGGAGAGCAAAGCGATACTACCCTTGCTAATTCTTTTTCTCATATTGTCTAATCTGGTCTATTCTGATTCACTCTATTATTATCATGGCTCGTCCAATTTTTATACTAAGAAAATAATAAAATTTCCTCCATATTTTATAAATACAAGCGACTATTTTATAATATCTGATTCAACCGCTAATTGTGCAAATAATCTCAGCGTTGATATTACTCAACTTGAGCTTCTTAACTTGCCAGCCTATACTATTCTAGTTACGCAGTTTAACTTATACGTTCCTAAGGGAGCTAAGATAATTTTTGTTCCAATAGAATACGAAATTTCAGAAATAAATGGCAAATTAGCATTTTGTAATATATCTTTGGTGTTTTCGTGCAATTCAGGATACTATGTTGTACCTTTAGTAAGTAATGCGAAAATAGACAACGTATCCTATTATTTTACTGTTAATTCAAATTTTTACACAGTCAACGTAAGTTGGTCTTTTTCCAATGATTTACTAACATATTTTTCAAAGATTATATTAATGGTTATAGTACAGATTGGAGGAGCTAACTACATATATTTCTGGAACATACAAATAGTTGCTAACTTTATAGGCCCTTTCTCTCCTTCAACTCATCTAATAAAGTTGAGTGAGAATTTATGTCCATTAAAAGTGGCACAAATCATCTCTTCTTTATATAAACTTTAATCCTCCAGAGTAACTACCTTTTAGTATCCTGTCAATAGCAAATAGTGTTACTACCATTACTGGTAGTGCTGCGACTAACGCTGAAGAAGCTAATAAGCCCCAGTTTATACTTTCATCTCCTATAGCTAGTAACGCAAATATTGTTATTGTTTGTGCACCTTGCGGTGGGAATGAATAATTGTAGGGCGTTGAGGTGAATATCAAAGGATAAAATAGTAGATGCCAATTGAATATGAAAGATAGTAGAAATACGGAGAAGAGGGCAGGCCTTGACAAAGGCATTATTATTCTGGTCATCTTTCTCCTTATTGAAAATACTTCTGCAGCATCTTCATAACTCTTTGGAAAACTTAAGAAGAAGTTGAAAAATAGCCATACTGCAAAGGTTGCAGTAAATATTGGAGTTGAGGCTATTAAAGCCCACCAAGTATTTAGAAGTCCTTCTGAGGAAAAGAAATCATAAAGCGGGATTACAAAAGATGTAGAAGGTAAAGAATAAAGGTAAATCGATAACGGCAAAATGAACTTTAGCTTTCCTTTTGACACTTCATAAGCTGATGGTAAAGCTATAAATATTGTAAAAATTGATGCAGTTATTGCTACTACTGTACTTGATATTAAATAAGGTACTGCTTGGATTGAGGCAGAAGAGAAATAAGATGGCGTTAGGCATTTTGGAATTAATATTGGTGGATAATGAAAATCTAAGGAGGAATTTCTAAATGCAACTAAAAACATCCAATAAACTGGAAAATCGAGGAAAAATAACATTAAAGCAAGAAAGGCGAAGATTATCCCTTTAAAAACTTTGTTAGGCATTCTTATCTTTAATGAAACCCACCCTGTTCTTTTACTCCTTAATAAGAAGAGGAGTGCTATTGAAGGAATTGTTGCAATTATACTTAAAATTGCAGCAGCTAAGGAACCTCCAGAGAAGTTATCGTATGAGAACATTTCCTCGTAAACTAATAAAGGCAAAGTAGTAGTTGCATAACCCGGTCCTCCAGAGGTTAATACATAAGGTAAGTCAAAATTACCTAGAGCTAATATGAACTCTAAAAGGAAAGATAACCAGAATGCCTTTCCTACCATAGGCAAAGCTACTCTAAAGTAGTATTCCGATAAGCTTAGGTTATCTATTTCTGCTGCTTCCTTAACATAAGAAGGAATCGATCTAAGGGCTGACAGCATTATCAGAAAAGGCATCGGAATTGAAGACCATATACTTACTAAAGTTACTGCATATAATGCGGTGCACTTCATGTAAAGAGGATCAAATTTTAAACCAAGGAAATAAGTAAACCATCCGTAACCTCCGTATAGGCTTATAGTCCATATTAAGGCTGAAGAGGTAAAAGGAATTGTGTAAGGTAACATTATAAGTAAGCTTAATGCCCTTTTTCCTTTACTTATTATATCTATTCCCACGGCCAGGAATGTGCCTATAATAGATGAAAATAATGCGGTAAAGAAGGAGAAAAAGAATGTATTATATATTATCACGTTGAGAGGAACTAAATTTATGCCTTGAAAAGCGGTCTTGACATTTAGGCCTACAAATGCGAATGTTAACGCAAAGGGAATTATTCCAAATCCTAATATATAACCTAAATAAGGAATAGAGTACTTCAAGGTATCACCTTATATTTGAAATCAAAATTTATTTCTTCACCAATTTTCAATCTTTTACTAGAAAAAGCCTTTATTTCTTCATTATTAAAGGAAATATAAATTAAATATCTATCTCCCCAAAATTCAACGTCCTTAACTACACCCTTATAGTTTCCTTCGCCAATTTTTACGTCTTCAGCCCTTATTCCCAATTTTCCTTTTCCGTCACGTATAATACTCATTGGAGGATTTCCAAAGAATGAGGCAACAAATTCGTTTACGGGATTTTCATAAATTTCCTCTGGAGACCCAACTTGTATGATTTTACCTTGATCTATTATTGCTATTCTATCAGCCAAAGCCATTGCCTCTGTTTGGTCGTGAGTTACGTAAAGCGTTGTTATTGAATTTTCTAATTGTATTTCCTTGATCAGCTTCCTAGCGGAAATCCTCTGCGGAGCGTCTAAGTTTGATAAAGGTTCGTCCATTAAGAATACTTTTGACCTCTTAACAAGTGCCCTAGCTAAACCCACTCTTTGTTGTTGTCCCCCAGATAATTGTGAAGGATACCTATCCAGCAGTTGGGAAATGCCTAACCTCTTTGAAACTTCTTCTATTATCTTTTCCCTCTCATCTTTCTTTAAATTCTCTATCGGCATTGATAAATTTTCGTAGACAGTTTTGTTAGGGTAGAGAGCAAAGTTTTGAAAAACCATCGATATTTCTCTCTTACCAGGGGGAAAAGAAGTTACGTCTCTCCCGTCAATGAGAATTTTCCCTTCATCTATTTTTTCTAAACCCGCAATAGACCTTAAAAGCGTGGTCTTTCCAGAGCCAGAAGGGCCTAAAATTACAAAAAACTCTCCCTTTTCAACCTTTAGGCTAATTTTACTTAAGGCGTAGAGCTTTCCGAACTTCTTGCTTACATCCTTAAGTTCCACGCTCATGACTTTACCCGCTTACTGCCTTAATCCAATCTTGAGCCGCAATATTTAACGCTTCTTGTGCTGAAATCTTTCCGGTTAAGTAGCAGTATACTTCGTTATTAAAGCTTGGAATTAACTCAGGATACGTTGGAGGTATGTTTGGCGGATTTGCCCACGCTTCTTCTGCTGCTCTGTACGCTTGAGTTAACCATTCTATTTCATATGATGGTAAGGAAGTGTTGCTCATTAACTCTTGGAATGCCTCCTTAGATACTGGGAATTTGCCAAACTTTAAGAAAGCCAGTTTTTGAACTTGCGGAGAAACTAGGAAGGCGAGGAATTCCTCAGCTAATTGCTTATGTAAAGAATATTTGCTAACTCCTAAGAAATCAGTTCCAGTCTCGGCGTAATCGCCAGGCAATGGAGCTAAATACGTGTGCTCTCTTTCAGTAGTGTTTAAGCAAGTCAGTTGTGAAGTAAATATGAAAGCTCCCGCAGCATCAGGATAGAATTTTGCAAAGTTTCCGTAGCATATTTGTATTGAAGATGGAGAGGGTTCATAAGATATAAGATTGTAATATGTTTCTAGAGCTTCTATTCCTGCCGTTGAATTAAATGAAGGTAAAGGATATGAATAACCGGGTAAGATGTAACTTTCGAACATTATATTATATCCAGGGAGTCCGCCAATCTTTCCTTGTGTTAACTCAGTGCATCTTTCATAATACCATCCGAAAACTGCAGGGTATGCGTCAATTATTCCGTGGCTAACGTGGTCGTCAATTAGGAAACCGTACTTTGTTATCTCGTGAGATGTTAAGAAATTATCCACGTCGAGTACTACAGTCCAATTCTCCCAAGTAGTTGGGCTAAAGTTCATATGATATTCATTATAAAATTCCTCAGCTAAGGTTGAATTGCAGAAAATGCATTCCTTATATGCAGTTAAATAAATTGCAGTTTCGTAAACAATGCCTATCATTTCAGTTTTTCCTGTTGTTGAATTATATATTATACCACCAAAATCTTCTTGTGGCATTATTATATCGCTCATATTGAACATTGATTCATTAAGGCAAATTAAGTAAGGTGCGACTTTCTGTGCAGAAGTTGAGGTGAAACCTATTATATCGTACTCTGTAGAATGGGCAGATAATGCAGTTATTTCTTGATCAATGTATTCACTAAATGGGTAACAAATTACCTTTACTGTAACTCCAGGATGTTCTTCTGAGAACAAATTACCTGCGCATTGGATAAATTTAGCAGATTCTCCAGAAAATGTTACTACGGTCAAGGTTACCGGAGTAGTTGTTGGTACGCTTGGAGTTGACTTATGTGATGTGAAATAATAAACTCCTACTGCTGCTATTATAACTATTACAACTATGATTAGAGCTATTATTGTTTTAGAAATACCTTTCATTTGAAAGGATTAAAGAATGTTATTAAAAATTTTTATCGTCTTTTCTTTAAGAACGAAAAGATTAAAATATTATAACGAGAAAATAGTAGATTGAATTCATAATAGTTTATAAAGGAATTTTAAAATTATAAATCTATAAAATGAAATTGGTTCATTTAACTGTTTAAAACGGCATTTTAAACTTTTAATAATGTATCTCACTTTTATCTATGACTCCTTTTAGGTAATTTTATAGAGACGAAAGCTAAATATAAAAATTTAAATTTATTATACTTAATTAAAGTTAAGGAAGAAGGATATAAATGTAACCACGGCATATATTGAAATGATAAAAAATTCTTTCTACTAGAATACAAAAAAGGAACTAATAGTTACTCTGGAGGAATTTCCTTATAATTCAAGTCTATGTTTATCCCTTTCCTTAAATTATACTCTTTTGATGCTACGTATATTACTATTCCTAAGCCTATTAAACTTAGAACGTAAGCAATGCCAGGCCAGAAAGGTTGTCCATTCGATATTACTCCAAAGTAAGGATTAGTAAAAGCCTCATAGCCCATGAATATCATAAATGCCGCAGATATTATAGACGATATTAGCATTCCTATCCTCTTTTTGCCTTCTAGACTGAATTTTGCTCCTGCTAATGAAACTAGGAATAGGTAAGCTATTGCTAGAGGAGTGTAAGAATATAATGCTTGTACACCCTCAGGACTTATTATTGGCACTGCTAAGAAAACTAAAGTAACTGTAAAGTCGAGCAAGTGAGCGTAAACTGGTGAGCTACTCCTATTAAGCCTGGAGAATATCTCAGGAAATAGTCTATCAAATGAGAACGCAAATACATACCTTGCAAATACTATAACTCCGAAAGCCATTACGAAGAATTCCCAACTTATTAATGAAATTCCTATAAACCACTGTAAAGCTTGGTTTCCGGCTAAGGCAATTGCAACGCTCCAGAAGTTATAAGTTGCAGTAGGGAATAGGCTGAAATTAAAACCGTAACCTCCAGCAATACAGAGTAAATAGAAAGGTACTGTGATAAGGAAGAGAGTTAATAAACTACCGAGAATTATGTTATATTTTATTCCTCTCTCACTTTTAATTTCAGCAGAAACTGCAGGTCCAGCGTAAAGCCATATGTAAGCAAAAGAAGCAAAGTAAGGTATCATGTAAATTGTTGCAGGTAAACTGAAAGTAGGTCCGGTATAAGTTGAGGGAGTAAGATTAAAGTCCGCTAAGAATGTGGAAATTTTACTGTGGAAATCTGAAACATTTATTCCCACTACTATCATTGAAACTATAGTACCTAATATTGCTAAAGTACCCAAAGCAGTTACGAGAGAGAACCCCCACTTAGGCTTCAAGATATTTATTCCTATTATTATTGCAAAAGCTATTGCTGCAAGAATATAAATTAATATTTCTTGAGTTAATGTAATAGAGGGGCAATAAGGATTAACGAATACAGTATTACCTAAATTAAGTAGAGCTTTCTCGTGGTTTAAAGTTCCTATTACTTCAAGGACAGTATTTATTGCAGCAACAGAAAAGTAAGCAGAAAGGGCAAAGTAAGGAGGCATGTTAAATGCTAAAGCAATACCCATTATGGATCCAATTTTACCGTTTAGTTTCCTGCTTAACCAAACGTAATCTCCACCAGTCCTGTGGATCTCCACTATGAAGAATGTGTATAGGAAAACTAAAGGTAATGTAATCAAGAAGGTTATAAGTGAAGCTAACCATAATACTGCTCCTCTAACTATATAAGGAGATATGCCGGTGAATATTGCCAGCCCAGCTCCCATGTTCGCAACGTTAAGCATCATAGCATCTGCCAAGGAGGCGTTCTTAACTAATCCAGAAGAGTTTCTAACGAATTGCATAAGAGATAAATTATCGGTATATTTTTAAGATTAACCATCGAAAATATGTTCGGAAAGATAAAGTAAAAAATATTCATATTAGCTATAATTTATGGAGGATAGAAAATGATAAATATCCTCCTTTATAATTAAGGTTATGAAATGTTCCACTGAAGAGATTAAAGAAATGAGGGGCTTTCAATTTTTTGTAAATAATTGCGATAAGGACGAATTATACAAGAGAATTAGCGAAATAAAATCCTTATCAGATTCCTCTGGTAAAACTTACATTCTTAGAATAGCCGAAAGCAACTATTTTAGGTTTGAACTACTTTTCATTCCCAACACGGTAACTTTATTATCAGTCGCAACTGCAAGAGGTACCAATAACATTAACTTAAGGGATTTTGAGAGTTTAGACGATTTGATTTCCATATCCTGCTGTGCGTCAAGTAATGACCAATTAAAAGAGGCCTCCAAAAGCTTTCTAATAGAAAGAGGAAATGAGGCAGAAGTAGTTGATCTATTCTCTCAAAAGGAAGAAGTGGAAGTCAACGTAGATTGCAGTAAAGTCCAGTGGAACGAAATTAAATTTCCAGAAGTAGTTGAAGGAAAATGGAATACTACCGAGCTAGCTACTGTAGGAAAATTAAGTCTGAAAGCCTTAGCTGGCCAAGTTAAGTTCCTTACCATTTCCACAGAAAGGCCTCAAAATTCAATAAAGTTTACAAGCTTTGATAGATTTTCGTCTCTATGTTGTTTTTTAAATTTAGTAAAGAAAAAGTTAGACGAATGCCCTGCAATAGTTGAGGCAATAAAGCCTTTCTTAACGCAAGAGAAGAAAAGGAAAAGTAGGAAGCAGTGACAAGTAATAAATTGAACAACTTCCTTTTTTATTCTATGTTAATAGATCTGGTAAAGAAGTTAATTTCCTTTAAGACGTACAACGATAATGAACTCAATGATTGCTCTTTGTTTATCAAGGACTATTTGGAAAACCAGGGTTTTAAGGCAGAAATTAAGGAATACGTTAAAGGATACCCAGTAGTTATTTCCTCAAGTGGAAAGGGAAGGCCTTTGATGCTTAATGGACATTTCGACGTTGTACCGCCTGGAGAAGGTTGGTCTTCAGATCCTTTCGTTCCTAAGGTAGTAGACGATAAAATTTACGGAAGAGGAGCAACAGATATGAAGGCAGGATTAGCAGTTCTCATGGAGACTGTAACGCTTCTACGTAACTACTCGTTATTTTTAATCTAAATATCGTTTTGACAAGTTGTGTTTATATAGTATTACTGAAATAATTTTTATTGATGATCCCCTATCTGATGACTGCTTAAGAGGGTGGGAGTGATAAAAGTGTGGATGGGAGGGTATTGGTGTTTCTCTCGACTAGCCCCAAGGACTTAAGGGTGAATGTGTATGATCCCTTAGCCCGTGGCGGAATTAAAAGTAAGGATAAGTTACGCCACGGGTAAACACTTACATGTCAATGGCAGATATGTTAGATTATCCTTTACTTTTTACAGCAGTCCCAGATGAGGAAACTGGGCTGAATCCTTTTTCACGTTAATAGAAATCTTTTTATATTCTGTTTATAACAAACTTTTGTTGATAAATAATGATCTCTCACACCGATGTGGGCTATGCCCAAAAGGGTGAGGGAGATTACGGAGATGTGAGCCCCGTGCCGTTGGGCTCGAAGGAATCCCATGACCCACCTGTGGTTGAGGGCTAAGTCTCTACACTCGATCATGATTGAACATAAAATGAGTGAAATGAAAGTGTAGGGACAAACGGGAACTAAAGTTAACGTAGTTCCGGACTATGCTGAAGTTGAAATAGATATGAGGATACCCCGGGAATTACAAGTAGAGAGGTCTTAGAAAAAATAAGAGTTAAAGGAGAAATTGAAATTATAAATTCATCAGAGCCCAATTACACTTCCTTGCCTCTCTTTCTAGGTCTTAAGCCTTTTATTACTCCTTATGCAACAGATGGAAGGTACTTTAGGCTGAAGGGAATTCCTACCATAGTCTACGGCCCTGGTGAACTTATCAAGTTACATTCCCCTGACGAGTATGTAAGGATAAGCGACATAAATGCGACATTTGAAAAATTAAAGGAAATTTTAAGGAATTTGGTACCGAAATCTTTATAAAGAATACTTTAAAACTCTAACAAGTTATTTACATTGTGACTGAACTAAAAGCTTCCGATCTAGGCATAAATTCAGATAAAAAGTTAAAAAGAGAATTAAGCAAATGGCAATTACTTTTTATGTCGTTCGGAAGTATAATAGGTTCAGGCTGGTTGCTTTCGCCATTGTACGCAGCAAGCGCGGTAGGAAGTTATTCATTACTTGACTGGATTATAGGTGGAATCTTAATTCTTTTTATAGCATTACCTTATGCAGAGTTAGGCCCGTCTATACCTAAAAGCGGCTCATTAGTCAGATATCCTCACTATTCCCACGGCGGATTTGCAGGATTTATTTCTTCTTGGGTTTATCTAATTCCAGTGATCTCATCTCCAGCTATAGAAGCCTCTGCAAGTGTAGGTTATTTAAGCTCAATTTTTCCTCAGCTTGAAGTAAATGGGCAATTAAGTTATTTAGGAATTGTAGTCTCAATGCTTCTAATTATATTTTATTTCTTCCTAAATTATTTTGGAGTTAAGATTCTTGGCAAAGTAACAGAAGGGGTAGGCTGGTGGAAGTTAGCAATTCCATTAGGTACTGCAATAGTTTTGATAGCCCTCGATTTTCACTCCTCAAACTTCAATTTTCCTATCACTTCATATCAAGGATTCACTGGATTTAATGCAATACTGTATTCAATACCAGTAACTGGAATAATATATTCTTATGGAGGATTTAGACAAGCCGTAGAATACGCAGGAGAAACAAGAAATCCTAAAAATGTACCTTTTGCTTTAATAGGAGCATTGCTGATATCTTTAGGCTTATACTTACTTCTAGAAATAGCGTTTATAGGAGCTGTGAATTGGAATTACGCTCAAATTACTCCAGGAAATTGGACTGCATTATCTTCCTCAATATATGTTCAAGGTCCATTTTATGAAGAGATTAAATCAATTCCTGCACTAGGAATTTTATATTTAGCCCTATCAGCCTTGTCTGTAATCTTGCTTTTAGATTCTGTTATATCACCAAGCGGAAGCGGTTGGATTTATGTAGGAACATCAACTAGGGTAATTTACGGAATATCCGCAGATGGATATTTTCCTTCACTCCTACTAATGGTTAATAAGAGAGGAATACCAATATACTCTCTCGTCCTATCAGTAATTGTTGGTTCCCTTTTCCTGATACCTTTTCCTTCTTGGATAGCACTAATAGGATTCCTTTCGGCTATAGGAGTTTTCAATTACATAACTTCGGGGATAGTGTTGCAGTCGTTAAGAAAAACGGGAAAGGATATAAATAGGTTATATAAATTACCTGTAGCTAGTATTTTTGCTCCTTTAGCTACCGTATCTGCTGGGTTAATTATTTACTGGTCAGGATTTACTTACGACTTTTATCTGGTTGTTGCCGCATTATTAGGCTTACCTGTATTTTTCGCATATTATGCAAATAAATTCCTTAATCTCAAAAAGTCTCTCTCGATAATCCTGGGAATTTCAAACATAGCACTAGTTTTAATTCCCTCAATTCTATTTTATGACTATACTGATTCCTTAAGTTCTTCGAATAATTTCTGGTTCCTTATAACTCTTTTATCTTTTACTGGTGCAGTATTACTTGACGTCATAGTTTCTATGAAGTTTTTAGGTTATGAGTCCAGAAAAGAAATACTCGCAGGATTATGGATTTTCGTTTACCTTTTAAGCCTTTACGTAATTTCCTACTTCGGTGGATTTGGCCTTTATGTGTTAATACCGTTCCCTTGGGATACGATAGTTGCAATTCTTCTAGGTTTAGGAATACATTATTTTGCGGTAAAAAGTAGTATAAGGACAAAGGCCATTGACGAAATTATTCAAAGTAGCTCGAAGGTAGTCTGAGTAAATTCCATTCAGGCTTAGAGTATTTTTTCTCATAAAGTTCTTCCGCTAGTTTTATTTCATCCGTTGTTGGCAAGTCGAAGTAAGCTTTTTCTCCTAGAAGAGAAGAATATTCCTTTATTATCGCATCTATTATTTCGGAAGTATCTATTTTCCTTCCTAGAGCGTCAACGAGGTTAGTAACACGATATTTTACCTCTGAGACTCCCTTATCCGAAAGCTTTGCTTTAGAAACTTTAAGCACTTTGCCCATAAGTTCCAGGTTAGTATTTATGAGTAAAGTTCCGTGAAGTAAATAGTATTCTCCTTGAAATGTTGCTGAAGTCCCCGAAACCTTTCTGTCATTGACCACAACGTCGTTTATATTTTCTACTCTTACATTGGCAAAACGTTTTAATGCGTTAACAAAGCCTCTCAGTAGGAAATCGTATAAATAGTTGACCCCTCCGTCTTTTGGTCCTTTAACTGCTATAGTCCATATTAAGCAGCCCATATCTTGATATACTGCACCTCCACCGGTAAATCTCCTAACAACGTCAATCTTATATTTCCTAACGACGTCGAAGTTTAATTCTTCCTCTGCGAGTTGAAAATATCCTATAATTGCTACATTCTTATGTCTCCAAAACCTTAAAGTATTATCAACTTTACCCTCTTTAAGATTCCTCCATAGGCTTTCCTCAAAGGCCAAGCTAAAATAGGGATTTTCGTCGTTTTCATAAAAGAGAACTCTCATAATCCCACCTCTCTTAAAGCACCGTAAATTGAGTTCTTAAAATCTTCAATTGTACATCCAAAAAGCGTAGCCTTTGATAAAGTTTCCTCTAAGATCTTAGGTAAGTTTTGTAAGTCGTTTAAAGAGAGACCTTGAAGTTTCTTTTCCAGATCAAAAATTACGTCTTCTGGGAATATCATGAAGTCCCCAGTTATTTTTATGTCTAGCGAATCTCCGTAATATTTTACAGTAGTTCTGATTACTCCTTTCTTTGCCTTTAACTCGTAAATTCCTATTTTCATAACCTTAAAGTATATTACAAGAATTAAAATCCTAGTTTTCCAGATCTCGGAAAGGAAGATTTTAAAAATCAGGAAGACATAATATCGACTTAATAATCAGTTTTATCTTAGATTTTTTAAAAAGTGCTAGATGATCATAATAAATCATTTTATTGTAATAGTCTAAGATGCTTGAACAGTTTATTACAGTAAAAGATAGGTTTATATTTCAATGTTATGAGTGCATCACTTCTGTAATAAATTATAATTTAAAAGAGGTCATGTCCAAATAAATTGCGTAGATGATTATGTTATGATGTAAATTTCTCCTAAATTAACCTTATATTATTAAAAAATAATAAAATTTTAAGTTTTATTATTAGTTTAGAAAATTACATTTTACAGAAACTTATTTGATATATTTCCGGCAATCCATTACTCTGAATTTCTGCATGTTCGGTGATCTTTAATTCACCGCAGAATGTATGCCCGTTATATACCATAGTAACATATGCGTAGATAACTCCAGATAAACTGTTCCCTACAGCGGTAAAGTTGTAGTAATCTATTCTTATATTGAAAGTTGTTACGTTCTTTAATAAGCTGTTTAATTGCGGTACTGTGTAATTTCCTGCTAAAGGTAAGTTAGAGCAGAAGAACACATAGCTAGGAAATTGTCCTATTCCTAACTCTGAAATTACTGGGGTATCTTTAGAGCATATTGCGTGAATATATGTAATTCCATCTAATGCCATTTGGTACTGAATTTCATTAAAGTAATTATACACGTTTATACTGCTTATCTTCCATGCGAACATTGACGGATTAGATAAGGTCATGTGATATAGTACGTAAATAAACGTTGTTCCACCAGTACTATTAATGTTACAATATTTTACTAAAGCAGATAATATAAGGCAGTGAGAAGAAGAGTTATATATAACTCCGCAACATATGAATGCTCTAACTATTGGATATGCGAATACTTGTGAAAACATTTTATTTACGTTGACAACTCCACTAAAGCTACCGTTAATTTTACCTACAGAAATAAAGCCTGTTACGTTGGGACAGAACATATTTGAGATTTCTTTGGGGTTTGAGGAAGCTAAATATTCTAAAACTTGATATGCTGTAGCATATCCATCTTCAAGGTTTAATTCTGATAGCAACATTGACTTATTACCGTAGAAGGACTCATTTAAACTCTCATAATACCCTAATAATGTTGTAAAATAGGATTTTAGTGCATTATAATTATTGGATAATTCTGTATAATTAGCCTTTAAGTTAGTATATGATGAGTTCATTGTATAAAATTCACTCTTTAATGCATTATATTTACTAGCTAATGAATTATAGCTGGAAGATAGTGCAGATATTTCAGAATTTAAGTATATTCCTATTGCAGCTACAACAATTAATATAATGATAAATAATATTATTCCTACTTGGTTAGATCTCATATTTATATCCTCAATAGATTGAGTCCATATTAGAATATAAATTTTTATGAAATCTCATAGATAAATAGTGATGTATTAGAGTGAGACCTTCTTAGGAGTTAATTATTTTTAACTTTTAAAGTTCTTTATCATTGTTGTGATGAAATGTTCGATTCATATATAGTATTAAAAGCTTAAGTTTTGATTACATATAAAGTGCGAATTTGAGAAAGGTTTTTAAGTAAATATTCCATCAAAAACTTGTATGAAAAGTAAATCTATGTACTATAAAATTCTCTTGTTAGGCATAATAGTTTTATTAGGAGGAATGATAGTTTCGGAGGCAGCAGGAGTTCTTGTAGCACCATCAGCATTAAAACAACATGTAGTTCCTGCAATAGAATACTGTAAATTCGGTCCGTATTTAGGTTCAATAGTATTCTTATGGAATTACACAGAAAATACGCAAATTTATGAGTGCTTTTTATCTGGTAATATACAATTAATTAATGCAGTTCCAGCTTCACAGTTTTTAAGCTCTTGTATAGAAACTCTAGAGAAGCTACCATCAGCGTCTGTATATGATGAGGTAACTTATAGCTTTATATTCATTCAAGTTAACTTCAAATATTATCCAGAAAATAATGTATATTTCAGGTGGGCAATAGCTAGTTTAATAAATCCTGCTTGCGTAGAGTCCCAAATACTATGCAATGGACTTAAAGGTGTACCTAGCGGATTATACATATGTCCTGCAGTATTTCCCTGCTTGGCAAGCAATACTACTCTGATAAGTGAATTATATAGTATATATAGTACTCATGAATCTTACTGTCCAAAGAGGGCTTGTCAATACTTAAAGGATGCAGGATTAGTTTATAACCCATCGTTAGGTGAATGGACATATCCTAATGGGACACCAGTAGTTATTCCAGTTTATATCCAAGAAGATTTCTATAATTGTAACGCATGGATAAGCATGCTAAAAAGTAATGCGTGTAAAATACATTTTGGTAAGAATTTAGAGATTATAGAATATCCGCCATCATGCCTTATTACTGATTTAACGAGCTTAAAATACGGTTTAATTAATTTTGGATATCTAAGCTATACGGCAATTATAGCTGACGATTATTTCACTCTGGGACCTCTGGCTCCTATAGTAGAACTCAACTGCTATGTGAATTCAACAGTTAATGCACAATTGTCTGCTGCATATACTAAAGATCCAACCTTCTCTCAAGCTTTAGTTAATCTAGCTAACGCTTTAGTAGACTTACAATGGGATGAACCATGGATAATATTAGGTTGGAATACATGTATTACGCCTGCTACTATTACTAACTATTATGGCTACGTTGGGTCTCCAGATGAAGGATACACCTTTACATATAATGATATACATGAAGGAAATACAATAACTGGAAGACTAGTAGAGGCGATAGGAACTTTCGGATTTAAAGCACCTAACATGGATATTTTGTACTGTAACTTCTACTCATCATCAGAAATATGGGGTTTGGGAGTGCCAACTCCGCTAACTGTACCACCTAGTGAGCCAACACCTCTAGGTTTACAGCCTTATGTTGCCAATTACAAGATAATACCTATACATAATGTTACAATAAACGGGCATAAGATTATAAACGGTACTGAGATTATATATTGCTTCGTTCATAACGCTACGTGGATAAACGGTATGCCTCTAACTGCTTTAGACTACAACTTCTCTATATGGTATTTTGACATGCCAGGATACTGTCCAAATAATAATCCACTAGGACTTAACCTTAACCACGTATACATAGGCAATTACTTCGGCATTCCAGTCTATGTTAACTATTCAGAAATACCAAGTTATGCAATGAAAATAATATACGGTACAATGCCTTCATTAGTATACTCTTGTGTTCCGGCAAATAACACATACGAAATAAAATTATACTTCAATAGCACAGCAGCGTGCTTACTATCTTCTAGTAATGAGGATATTGTACCACCATGTATATACTTGAATTACAAACCTTGCCAGTATAATCCAAACTATCCTAGCTTTGTATGCTTAGCGTATAAAGGAGAATTGCCAGGTGGATTCCCGTGGTATATATATGAATGGAACTACTCAATAGGTGCTATAGTAAAGCCATTTGTAGGAAACTTCTTGTGGAATCCATTAGCTTGTACATATAACGTTACTGCAGGATCTGTTGCAAATATAACTACCGATATTACTCAAATCATAGCATCTCCATACATAGTTGTTGCGTCAAACGGTACTGTTATAAAGACGGCACCTAAGCCTTGTTGCCCAATAACTAACGCTACTGGATATGCTGAAGTTTGGGCATACGGGTCTACAACACCTATAGAGAAGTTAACTCTGACTCATGTAGCTGGAGACGAATACGAAGTTGAGGTTCCAACTAGTAGCTTAACTCCAAACGAATTCTACGTAGTATTTATTAATGCAACTTATTACGCCCCAATAACAGTAATGGGACATACGATGATGATGCCTCATTATGCTTATAGGTGGTATGCAGTATATCCGTACTCTCCAACAGCTACTAGTACTACTACTCATGTTTCTAACGTAAGCGTAAGCTCAATAATATCTAGTGCATCTCATTTGACTAGCTATACTCCGCCTGCTCCTTCCAGCGTAACAGTAAACTCCACGTTATTAACTTACACGCCACCATCTGTTCCTTCTGTTAGTGATGCAGTAATAGCTATGATAGGAATAACTGTTGTACTAGCATTAATAGGGGTAGCAATTTTGATAAGGTTTAAATAAAAGATAACTCCCATTTTTTTTTAGGTGTATTATTTTTGGGTCTAGCTTCCTATTTGGCTAAGAGGGCTATAGAAAGGTTAATTTTGCTATTAATTTTTACGGCATTCGTCTGGATGTTAGTTCTTGGAATTCCTCAGCTTGTAGGAATAAACCCTGCTTATCATTTTATTAATCCATCAGAGTTCCTTCATTCTAAAAATCCAGAACTTGCAGAACAATTAGCAATAGAATGTATAGATAGAGGGTTAGGACTTAATTATCCTTTAGAGGTACAATTCTTTATTTATTTTATTCATATGCTAACGCTTAATCTAGGAGTTTGTCCAGTTAATCATCAAAGTGTAGCGGTTTGCATGCTTTGTGCTTTGCCTTTTACGGTAATATTAACTATACCTCCAGTTTTATTTCAGACATTGGCTAGTATATATCTAGGTTCTATAGCTGCAATAAAGAGGAATACAAAGATAGACGTTGCTATAATGAGTTATTTTATAGTAGATTACAACTTACCTATCTTTGTAGTAACTTTGTTTTTATGGTTTTTATTTGCTGTGGTGCTAAAGATTTATCCTATTTCAGTATATAACGAGGTTTATGATTGGACAAATATCGTTACAGATTTAAAGGTATTCTGGCTACCTTGGCTCATTCTAACTTTCATATACGGATTTTCGACTAGGGGAATATTAATGAGAAACGCTATGGTAGAAAATCTAGACTCAGACTTTATAAAATATGAGAGGCTAGCAGGTTTAAGGGAAAAGATAGTAAGAGCTCACGCAAGAAGAGTTTCGATTATTCCAGTAATAGTTAGAACTGCCATTGATTTAGCTTTTGCAATATCTGGAGACTTTTTCATTGAAGTATATTTTGGCATACCCGGCTTAGGCTATAAGTTATTTTACGCAGCATTGGGTGACGAGATAATGATAGTTCTTGGCTCAACATTTGTGTTAACTTTATACGCTATTATCTTATTATATTTCGTGGATATAGTGGAATTCATAATAGATCCTAGAGCTAGGAGGTCGGTGAAGTGAGTTGAACTTAAGAAGATTTAAAAAAACATTTAAGGAATTATTAAAAACATGGCAATTTTTATTATCATTTATTATATTATTGGGATTGGTATTAACTGTAGTGGTAGGCAACGTAGTATATGCAAAGTGTTGCCCTTATAATCCTTCTTACTATTATGCTGCAGCACCTTTTGCTAGGCCCTCATGGGCTACCCTATTCTGCGGTAATTTGCCCCCAAATATTAAAGTTCCTTCTAGTTATAATTTAATTGCCGCAAAGTGCCCTGGAGTACTATCTTACTGGCATTTAAGGAATGAGACGTTGAATGGAGATAAAATAGAAATAATTTGGAACTCAACATTCGGTCCTTATAATGAAACGGCTTTTAACAAGAATCTCGCCACTTTCGGGAATACTGGTCCAGGGAGTATAGAAATTAAAATAATTGGCGATAATCCAGTAAATATTACTTTATACCACTGTTTTAATTATACTTATAAATTGCCAAGCATTCACAATATTTACCTCATGCAGTATAGCGTATATTCTAATACATCACAACTATATATTATAAATGGTAAGATAATTGGGCCAAATGGCACATCGATTTGTGTATTATATCACGGTAGTGGATTCCCCCCGTTTATTAAAAATCCTGAATTTGATAGCTATATCTTCAACCCTGTAAATAAATACGAAATAATCGAGGGACAGTGGAACTTCTTCCAAGCTGGTAGTAATGTTCCAACTTTTACGCCTTATTACTATACATTACCGCCTAACAGGCAAGCATTAGCTAGCTTTTATATGATTCATTATTTATTCTCAAATGATGGAACATATAATGTAACATTTACTATAATGTATTATCCTTCCTCATTAGATGGAAATTCTACCACGATCTACTTATCTGATGTATATTTCGAATTTTTAGGTAGTGTTTATGGAATATTTGGGACTGATGCACACGGTGCTAACGTTTTTGCGGAATTTGTCAAAGGAGGAGTATTTGATCTGGAAATAGCAGGCTTAGCTGGTTTAGCTATAGTTGCCATAGGAGCAGTAGTAGGTATCTTAGCTGGGTATTATGGTGGAATAAGGGATATGGCATTAGTTTCTACAACTGACTTTGTACTTTTATTACCAGGATTAATAATAATTCTATTAATAGAGGAAGTTTTAATTCTTTATGATCCGCAAGTTCTTGACACATATAGGCCCGTTATATTAGCAGGTATAATAACGATTTTATCTTGGCCAATAACTGCTAGAGTAATTAGAGGAGAGACTTACGTTGTTAGGTCTAAAGCTTTTATTGAAGCAGCTAGAGCTCTAGGAGAATCTAACTTACAAGTTTTAAGAAGGCACATATTTCCTAACTTACTACCAATTATATTTGCCCAGCTTACCTTAGATGTTACTGCAGTAGTTTACACCGAGAGTACGCTAGACTTCTTGGGGATAGGAATTCCAATATCAGAATATCCTACATGGGGTAATATGCTAGGTTATGCTCAAGGCTTTGTAGCTAGCGCTCCTTCCTTTGCTTGGTGGTGGGTAGTTCCTCCTGCTTTAGCGTTAGTTCTCTTAGGGATATCGTTATTCTACTTAGGAGAAGCTATATTAGAGAAATATAGAGTAAAAACGGGTGTTAGTTAATGCTTCAAGTTAGTGATCTTTACGTTAAGTATAGTATGGGCAAAAAAATGAAGGTAAATGCAATAAACGACGTAAGCTTTTCCTTGGACAAGGGTAACGTTTTAGGAATAATAGGTGAAACTGGCTCTGGAAAGACTACATTAGCTAACGCAATTATGAGAATATTGCCCGATACTGCGGAAGTTAAAGGAAAAATAATGCTAGATAATCTGGATCTATTAGCTATTAGTAAAAAGGAATTTAGGACTAAAATAAGGTGGAAAAAAATCTCAATTATTCCGCAGTATTCAATGAATGCGCTTAATCCAATCAAAAGAGTAGGAAAAGAATTAACGGAGATCATAATGGAGCATGAAGAAGTAAGCGAGGAAGAGGCTGTTAATAGGGTTTTATCTTTATTTAAAGATCTTAATTTACCAGAAGAAGTTTTCTTTAAGTACCCAGATGAGCTTTCTGGCGGCCAAAGGCAAAGGGTAGTAATTGCTTCCGCATTGTTATTAAACCCAGAAGTAGTAATAGCTGACGAGCCTACCACTGCTTTAGACGTTATAAATCAAGCTAGAGTATTAAATTTGCTAAGAAATAAGGTAATCAGCACATCGAGGATATTAATGTATATAACTCACGATATAGCCGTAGTAGCAGGACTTGCAAATAAATTAATGACATTGTATGCAGGTAGAATAATGGAGATAGGTAACAGTGAAAAAATGTTTAAGAATCCTCTTCATCCCTATACTCAAGGTTTACTCTCTTCAGTACCAGATATTAGTAATAGTAAGCCAGTCCACATTAGTTATATTAAAGGTGATCCTCCGGATTTAACTAAAGAAATAAAGGGTTGTCCTTTTTACCCTAGATGTCCTCTTGCGATGGATATTTGTAAGGAGGAATTTCCTGAGCCTGTTCAAATAGATGACAGGCTTGTATATTGTCATGCGGTGAGGAAAGATGCTAAATAAAAATCTTATTGATGAATTAAAATTTGATCATAATGTAATTACTGTAGAGAATTTATGGGTAAGGTATCCGCTAAGCAGAGGGCTTTTTTCAAGAGTTTATCTTTATGCAGTTAACGGAGTCTCATTTTCAGTTCAACCTGGAGAAACTCTAGGATTAATAGGAGAGAGCGGCTCTGGGAAAACTACTTTAGGTAGGGCAGTATTAAAGCTAATAGAAATTAATGAAGGAAAGATATTTTGGGGTAATATTGATGTAACTAGAATGAAAGAAAGTAAATTAAGGCATTTAAGAAGGTATTTTCAATTAATACAGCAAGACCCTTACGGTGCTTTAGACCCAAGGATGAGTATTTATGATGCGGTTGCAGAAGGATTAAGAATACATAAGCTAGTAAAAAGTAGGGAAGAAGAAGAGGAAATTGTTTATAAAGCTTTGGCTCAAGTTAAATTAACTCCTCCGGAAACCTTTGCCTCAAAAATGCCTGATGAGCTTTCAGGTGGTCAAAGGCAGAGAGTAGTTATTGCTAGGGCGTTAGTATTAAAGCCAAAGTTCATGGTAGCTGATGAACCCATATCTATGTTAGATGCATCTACAAGAGGTCAGATTCTTGAAATACTTGATAATGCAAGAAAAGAAAATAATCTTTCAATCCTATTTATAACTCACGATATCGCAATTGCTAGTTATATATCAAATAGAATGATGGTCTTATATAGCGGAAAAGTAGTGGAAATGGCGTCCTCAGAGGAGATTATAAAGAACCCGAAGCATCCCTATACTCAAGCTCTAATTGAAGCAATACCTAGACCTGATCCTAGCGCCAAAGTTCCGGAACCTAAGATTAAGGGCGAAGTTGTACCTCTCTTAGATAAGCCTAAAGGTTGTGTATTCTATAATAGGTGTCCATTTGCTATGCCAGTATGCAAGGAGAAGGAACCTGAGTTGAAGGAAATTAAAAGTGGTCATTATGTTGCGTGTCATCTCTATTAGCGTATTTTTTGTTGTAGTTATTTTATCGCTTTTTGCTCCACTTTTAGCTTCATCTAATTATACAATAAATTACTCAGGGAGATATGAAGTTCATTATCTCGTTACAACTTATTTTAGAGCCTATGGTAACACAACCATAAAGATAAGTGGACATAATGTAAGTGTAAGTGAGAATTTTATAGTTTGTAATAAATCATTGGCTACAGTAGCTTCGTGTATTAATCCCAATATAACAAGTTTATTTAATTTACATATTTACAATTCCTACTATTATATACTCAGTGAGAATAACAGTAGAATATGTATAAAATTCTATTTTACAAATTCCTCTACAATGCTTATACCTTATTATTTACCAATAAATATTTCGAGCGGTAATTATAGCATAGTTATTCTAAACGAAAATATCACAAGTGGTAAAGTAGTAAAATATAATGGTACATCAATAGTTTATTGTAAGGGAGGTATTCTTAACATTACCTTTACTGCTCTATGCCTTAATCCTTTTCATTATTATTATATCCACGGATATTACGCATATAATAAATCTAATAATATTTTACAATCATACGAGAATATATTTAGCGGAAAAGTTAATAATACTCGTGGTAAAGCTCCATTAACTTTCGTGGAAATTTTACAGTTACAGAGGACTTACGAAGCTGCAGTCTCTCACACTTCCAATATATTCACATATATAGAAATTGGAGGTATAGTTATAATAATCTTAGTATTGTCCGTGTTGATTATCAAGAAGAAATTTAAGTGATTTTTAGCTCTTTTTACTTGAAATAATACATTTTAAAGTTAAAAATCTTCCTAAAATACGTAAGCTCATAATCTTAATGCGGCTCTCTTATATACTGGATCAGAAATTACGTAATTTTTCTCTACCTTTTCAATAATGTACAGCCTTTCTAATTTATCTAGAAAATTTGATAAAGTTTCAGTCGAAACTCTCGATTTTTCCAATAGTTCACTCCAAGTAGCTCCAGTAGACATTAATTTCAGCGCTTTTATTTTCCATTTCTTATCTGCAGCATTTTTTAGTTCACTTAGAGCAATACTTATTGCTTCTTCTAAACTTTCCTTTAATGCATCTTCATGAGGTTTAACGCATCTGTTAACTCCGTAAAAGTTTAACCAACCTACTAATGTACCTAAAATGGATAGGGCCCCCTGTATTTCTTTATCAGAGTAAGCTACTCCACATTCTTCTAATCCCAGTTTAAGGTATTCCTTAGCAGTTTCGTAATCCCACGGTTTTAAAGTAATCTTAACCGGATTTCTCCCAGCTAACGGTTGTTCTCCCTTTTGCTCTAATAACGTTTTCATTAATCCTATTTCTGACCCTGTAAATATAATTGAAAGATTTGGGCATGTATTTAATAGCCTATGGAAAACAGGGATTAGGTGGTTTATCCCAGATTTAATGTCTTGTATTTCGTCTAGTATTAGTATAGTTCTTTTATCACATAAGGATTTTATCAATTCCTCGATTTTTGGAGTTATTTTTTGTTTGATTTTTACTTTCACTGGACCTAATTCTATGAAACTAAAATTTTCCTTAATTCTAGAAATCACGTCAAGGGGCATTGCTTGATAAATTCTTGTTAAAACGTCAAGCAAATTCTTACTCTTTATTAAATCAACGTATACTACTCTAGAATCTAAGGAGTGTGACACTGCTTTAGCTAGGCTAGTTTTTCCGCTCATTCTTGAACCAAGTAGTGCCACCCATTCGTTTTTCTTTAATAACTCAACCAATTGCTTAATCTCCTCTTCCCTATCGTAAATTTCCTCTAATCTTTCTCTAGGTCTAGTGGTAAAGGTAACTTTGCCCCCCAAACTACTTTGCCCCCAAATTATTAATTCCTTTAGAACATCTAAAGCCTTACTATTTCTTTATATGGGAAAATTTACAAAAGATTGAAAGCATAGCCCCTTCCAGGGGCGAGAAAGGAAGTCAGAAAAGTAAGTATTAAGAGCAGAAAGCACTAGGGTAGGGAGGAATTCCCTTTTAATTACTAAATCGGATAATAAAAAGGACTTTATCTTATCCTTTCAGTTCTTCTAAAGCCTTGTGTTCTCTCTTTTCAAATATTAGGAGGGAAGAAATTACTACTAAGCCTAGTACGTCAAGGAAAACGCTAGCCTCGACTAGAAGTGGTAAAGGTATTAGGAATAGACCTAACATTACTATTCCGTTTTCTTCTTCAATGTAGCCTATTATCTGAGCAGGAGTGGAGTTCCTAGACACTATCAAGTACAGTCCTTGGAAGAAGAGGGATAGAGGAAATAGTAACTCTACCTGGTGAAAGATTCTTCCTATTATAAACTCATAAATTATGATGATAGCTATAAAGAAGAAAGCTAAGTCTATTACTAGTAATGACGCAACGCCTTTTATTTTCTCCCTTTCGCCGAATTTATTACCTAACATTTTAATTAGAACGTAAGGAGTAATAATTCCTCTAAGAGTAACAATTATTATAGCAAGGATAAAATAATCTACAATTCCCGTAATTATTCCTAGAAATGTAGATAGAATTGCTAAAATTATTGATTGTACTCCGCTCATTTTTACTAAAGGTTTATAATAAGCTTGTCCTTGAATGTAGAACGCCGTAATAATAATTATTACAGATATTAATTCTATTATTTCCTCTTTAATCATATTCTATCACTGAGAACATTAAGGATAATATTGATATAACAAACGCAATAGCCAAGAAATCTTGTACTTTGTACAACCTTAACTTAGCGAGGGAAGTGTCAATGACAACTGCAATGAATATGAGAAATAACCATTTTAGGAACATTATTCCTAAATCCTCTATTGCGCCTAAGATTCCCGTTTGTAGACCCCAAGGTAATATAAATACGTTAAGTAAAACAGAGCCTAGTAAATATTGCTTCATGTAACTACCCCATTTTAACAATGCTAGCAATTTACCGCTGTATTCGTAAGTTAATGCGTCATCTATCATTCCCATTTCTGCTAGGCCGGAACTTTCAACTGGTAATTTTCCTGTTTCGAATAACCATAACATAAAGAAAGCTACAGAAGCAAACACGTGATCAAGTGCAAGGTAATATTCTGGATTTTCTGCAAATTTTAGCTCTACATAAGGATTATTTGTCCCAGTAATTAGAGCAACTGCGAAGAATACTGTAATTAGAGTTGCTTCTCCTAGAAAGTTGAATGAAATAGCTCTAGAAGTTCCTAGAGCCACAAAGTTGCTTCCGGAGTCCATTGCAGAAATTATCTTAAGGAACGCTGCTAAAGAAAAGAGTAAAGCTCCGCCTAGAAAGTCGACAGTGGGAGTAAATATTATTGGCTGAGGGTAAACTACAGGTATAACGAACGATATTAAAACGTAAATTGAAAATACTACATAAGGTGAATAAATAAATACTGCAGAAGCATTAATCGATACTACGCTCTCTTTCTTCAATAATTTGAAAATGTCATAGTAAGGCTGGAATATGCTTTGGCCTCTTCTAGTAGATACATTAGCTTTTAATTTGTCTAGAATTCCTGCGTAAAGTGGGGAAAGTAAAATTACTGCTAAAACTTGAATTATTGTTTCTATTATTATCTCATTCATATTATCACCGCCAAGAGAGTTATTATAATAAAAGCAAGAATCATGTAAAAAATATAATAACTTAATGAACTATTCATATACGAAGTAGATAAAATTCTAGAGAACTTCTTATATGCCTTAGCAAGGCTGTACATTGCCTCCCAAAATATATCTGCAGAGAATACTACCTCGTTTTCTAAAATTTTGGTTCTGAGCAATTTAGATAACATCATTCTGATATTATTTGCTAAAGCAAACGATGAAAATTGGTCCTCAATTTTTTCTCCATTATTCCACGTTTCGCTTCTCCTAATTTTAGGTTTTCCAAATATTCCAAAAGTTACTAAGCTTATTATAAATAAAAGTAGTAATACGTATAATGGCGAAATTCCTCCGAACGGCTCTCTATAACTTGAGATTATTAGCAAACCTTCTAGCATGCCTAAACATGCTACACCTGTAGTAAACCCCCTAAAGAAAATGTATGAAACTGAACCCAAAAGTAGGACAATGATCCCTACTAGCAGAACAATTGAAACCTTGGCAGAACCTTCTGTTTTCCCTAGCTTGAATATTTGAGTGTAAGAAATAAATTTAATTAACGCACCAGTTGCTAGTCCTTCACCCATTGCTACTATTGATCCTGAAATTATGGGAATAATAGAAAGAACGGAGTGCTCAACGTAAGCTAACATAAATAAGCTCTCTAAAAGCCCCCATGCGGCTACTCCGCCAATATTTGGTAATAATCCTGACATTGAAGACGCGAGCAGGATTCCTCCTATTTTTCCTCTCAAGGATTTAGCAATCTTTATGTAAGTTAAGGATTCCCCTTCAACACTGCCGGAAATAAAGAATAACCCTGTCTTTGCTATAGAGTGAGCTAGGGCGAACACAAGCGTAACGTCAAGAGCGAATTGTGATAATACTCCTTGACTAATTAAATAAACGCCTATTCCCGTTAGTATTGAACTGTTGTTCTCTATTGTACTGAAAGCTAATAAGCCTTTTACGTGTTCAGATACGTAGGCATACAGTGCACCGAAGAAAACAGAAAAGCTACCTATTCCTAATAATATAAAGCCAAAGTCTTGAGTTACTATAGTGCGTTGTGTTAAAGATGCGATTTTAATTATACCGTATACTCCCATTAAAGTCATTGTCGCACTTAGTATTGCAGAGGAATTTGCGGGTGCGGATCCGTGAGCTATTGGTAGCCATTCCATTACTAAGAAAGGAAATATACCCATTTTTACTATGAACCCAAATGTAGATATTATGAAAGGTAATGGCGAAGAGAGCTCTGTAAAGTAAATGTTGTCAGTAATAGAATACGAGTAGATGAATGCAGACAATATTAACACGGTGCTCAGTTCTCCGAATGCCATAAAAGTAAATGCCGGGTAATCTATTTTCTTATTTAGACCTATTATAGCATATGCAGGTATTGACATTATTTCCCAACCTGCTAGAAATTCTAGGTAATTATTGGAAATTAGCACGATATACATCCCTAGAATTGAAGTTATGAAAAGTGGAGAAAGCCATTTGCCGTAATTATCGTAAAATATTGAGAAGGCTGAAGAGAGTAACCATACTATTCCGGCTATAAGGAAGAATATGCAATGCAGCCCTTGGTATATTATGAGAGCTGACGCTATTCCTAGTAAGGAGTAGCCTATTTTTCTATTAAACAAGGAAATTACTATAGATACTAATAATAAAAATAAAATGAGCAACTGGAGCATTTTAATCACCTTTTGCCTCTATTAAAGCTTTTAATATTGTGTATGGATTTGGAGGGCATCCAGCTATTCTAACGTCTCCTTTTATTTCTGGCGGCAAGCCTAATAGTCCGCCAGAAATTGCACATGCTCCTAGAAGAATTATTAACTTAGGCTCAGGCATAGCTTCATAAGCTCTCATAAGTGCTTCTCTCATTCCTTCGGTCATTATTCCCATTACTAAAAGCGCGTCAGCATGTCTAGGAGTATTTGTAAAAAATATTCCAAACCTGCTCATATCATATTGTGGGGAAGTTAATAACTTAAGTTCTAAATTGCATCCTCCGCAAGTTCCAACGTCTATTGGATAAATATAGAATGATTTCCTGAAGGTTGGATTTCTTTTTTTAACATCAAATATGTTCACGTCTCCGGTAGGTTTATAGCTAGGAAAGCATCTTCTACAGAATATGCATTTTTCCTGAGTCCATTTATTATCCTCTATTGCGTTAGTTGGACAATTAACGTTGCCTTCTCCTTCGATTTGCGTACTCCACGGTGCAACTTCTAATGGTTTTTCCTTTGGGAATTTCTCGGTTCTAATCCCGCGTTTTATTCCTTTTAAGAACCAACTCATTCGAACTTCACCCCTATTTCTGATATCCAAATTCCAAAACTTTCCCAATTAAACGGTAAATCTGTAAAAATATTTTTAACCATAGATTTTGAAAAAAGTTTAATATTTACTGAAGAAGGAGATAGTAAGTAAATCTCGCTAATTTTTCCTTCATTGCTAACCTCAACGTAATATGCGAGGTCTCCAGAAGGACTTTCAACTCTCCCTATAGCTTTTCCCTCAGCTAATTTACCTTTATATTCTATCTTTTTTAGATTTATTCTAGATAGCATATTTAAAGATTCAAAAATCTCCTTTCCTCTAACTATGAATCTGCCGAAGGCGTCTGCAGAATCGTAAGTTGAAATTTTAAATTCAAGGTCTTTATAAGGTAAACCTATTTCTTCATTTCTTGCATCGTATTCTAAGTTAGCTGCCCTTGCCGCAGGTCCTATGCTCTCTTCGTCCTCAATAATCCCATTACCTTGTAATCTATCTATAAATATTCTACTTTCTATCAGAGAATTGAATAAATCATTGAACTCCTTTTCAATAATTTCCAAGTCTTTTATTTTGCCTTCTTCTACGTTAATCCCTCCATAATAATTGACTCCAAAAAAGTATCTATGACCAAAATATTTTCCTATTATTCTATTAACTTTTTCGACTAGCCATAATAGTGAATTCATCGGAACTTGAAATCCTGCAGATTCTGTAAGTCTCTCTATAACCAATAGATTATTCCTTATTCTCTCTAGTTCAATCTCTGCTATTCTGTCTAGTAATAATTCATACGGTACTTCTATTCCCAGGGCTTTTTCTATTGCCATTAGAAACGCTATTGTGTGCGAAGCAGTGAAAGGAGCGTTTATTCTCTCTATATAAAGTAAAGCATCGTTTATTCCTTTTCCTTTTATTTTAATCGTTCTAGACTTATAATATGGGTTAACGATAACGTTCCTAATATATTCTCCAAACGTTATAATATCGAGCCTTACAGATTCCATTAATCCGCCTGCACTAGGGCCGTAAACAAAATCAAAGGAACCATAAGCTGGAGTATATGTTCTTTTCTCTATTTCCTCTTCACGTTCTACGTAGCCATCATTGTATAAACAGAATTTGCCTAGTTTACCTATTTTTCTCCTCATAATGACCACCAGGCTATGATAAATATTCCTATACCTAGTGATATAATTGCTGAAATTAAAGATATAATACCCAGTGATTTATCTTCGTTCAGTGAATCTCTTTCTCCTTTAAACGTCATTTTGCTAACGTGGTAATTAACTGAGATGAAAGCAGTTGACAAAGCTATAAGGACTATAATAAACTCAATGGCGCATTTTTCTATTAGTGATGATAAAATTAAAAATTCGCCAATAAATGTTCCAAAAGGTGGAGTTCCAGTTACTGCTAAGGAAGAAAGCAATAATGAATAAGGAATAAATTTGTTTTTCCATAATCCATACTCTTCAATTCTCTTACTTTCATAAGTTTTAATTAGAAGTCCGCTAGAGTAGAAGGCTCCAGCTTTTCCGAACGCGTGGGAAATTAAGAGAATTACTGCTCCTAGAATTTGTCCGCTGGCTAGTCCTAATAACGCTAAGTTCATGTTTTCAATTGTTGAATAAGCGAAAAGCCTCTTAAAGAACACTTGACTTGCCATACTTATTGAGGCTATTACTATAGAAATTACTGCTATCCAAGAATATAATGTAAATATTGAGCATATTTTGTAAAATTGATAAAGAACGTATAGAGCTACTGGCAATAAGACTCCAGAGAACATTGCACTTATAGGTGCTGGTGCTTCACTGTGAGCATCCGGTAGCCAAGTATTTACTGGAAAAATCCCTACTTTGGTACCGAAACCTACTAGGGCTATAGCCGACGCGATCCTTAAAGTCAGTGAAGAGTAATGGTTCATTACTAGGTACGATACAACTAGAGAGTGCGTGCAGTAGTATACTAGGATGATGGAAATAAAGGCAAAAGTCACCCCTGCGGAAACTATTATTGTATATCTCCATCCAACTTCCATTGCGATTTCTGTTCCTTCAGTTATTATTAATAGTATTGTAGATATCGTTGTAGCCTCTATTCCTACCCACATTAAACCTAGGTTGTTTATTACCAAAGCAAAGAACATTGAAGAAGCGAAGTAATTTAATAGCAAAAAGTAAGTTCTTTCACTTATTTTTGTTCTTTCGCCTTTGAGATAATTAATTGAGAACAATGCAGATAATAGATATATTGAGGATACCATTATTATAAAATACCAGGTGAATGAGGTAACGTAGAAGTAGCATACTATGGGAATTTTGTTAAGTAATAATAGTGAAATTAACACTTCAGCTATTCCTGAAGCTATTGTAGAATATTTAATACCTTTAATAAAAAACGCATTAGCTATTATTGGTACAATTATTAAGCTGATTATTAATACATTCACGGGCCTTTCACCTATCTCCTTTAGAGATAGGCGTCATCAGCCCTCATAAAATCGGGCGGTTCGGGGAATTAAACCCCAGGGGGACGCCATCCCCTAGCTTCATTAATCAGCCAACTAAAACACTTTTAACAGGCTTAAAAGTTTTATTTATGTAAAATTGTATTTTATTCTTCTAGAAAGTTTTAATTGATAACAACCTCTAAGATTAACAAAAATAATTTAAACCATTTATTATTGTATAAACGATATGGAACCTGAAACCTTCTCGTCGAACAGTTATAAAGCAATAGTTTCGCAATTTACTGGATTTCTTTTAGATGCTTACGATCTGACAATGATATTAGGTATTGCACCAGTAATAGCAAAAGTCCTTTTACCGCCTGCATCACCTTTAATTGCGACTTTCTCAGTTATATTATCATATTCTCTAACAATAATATTTAGGCCTTTAGGTTCCGCAATTTTTGGCCATTTAGGAGACAAAATAGGTAGAAAAGGAGACTTAATAATTACTATCCTCGGCTTAGGGATAGCAAGTGCATTGACTTCAACTTTACCAACTTATGCCGCAGTGGGGATATTAGCTTTTGTCCTTTTTATTATAATTAGGATTGCGGTAGGAATATTTGCAGGTGGAGAATATGCCGCTGGACACCGTTTGTCCCTACACTTTCATTTCAATCATTTTATGATCAATCATGATCGAGTCTAGGGACTTAGCCCTCAACCACAGATGGGTCATGGGACTCCTTCGAGCCCAACGGCACGGGGCTCACATCTCTGCAATCACTCCTACCCTTTTGGGCATAGCCCACATCGGTGTGAGAGATCATTATTTATCAACAAAAATTTATTATAAACAGACAAAAAGATTTCTATTAACGTGAAAAAGGATTCAGCCCTTCGCAATGGAGTGGACTCCTTTTAAATGGAGGGGCTTAATTAGCGGTATAATACAAGGAGGGTTTTCATTTGGCGCTGCCTTAGCGGCAGTAGTTGAAGCAGCGTTTATTGGGTTCTTTGGAGTGAAGGCTTTATATACTTATGCATGGCGTTACTTGTTTTTAACGTCGTTAGTTCCTGCAGTTATTGCATTAATAATTAGAATTACTATGAAAGAAACTCCAGTCTTTGAAGATGTTAGAGCGAACAAATTAATTAGGAAATCTCCATTCTTAGATTTATTTAGAAAGCCTTATAGGAGGGACTTCTTCCAGCTTATGCTTTACATGACGGGTTTATTCTTTTCAGCTTATGCTTTATTTGCATTTGTTCCTGCAATATTAGAGCATAGCCCATCTATATATGGCTTAGGTACTGCAGATACTATATATTCTTACGGAACTTATGCGGCCTTTGCTGGAGCCGTAACCATAGGCGCATTATCTCAAATTATAGGTAGGAGGAAAATAACAATTATATGGGCAATAATAACTGCTATCATATCAATTCCAATTTACTATCTCCTTATTTACTCTGCTACTATAGGAAGTGTAACGCTGTCAACTTTAACGGTAATAATAATAGGTTTCACTACTCAAGCCCCGTGGGGAATAGTCCCAGTATATTTATCAGAAAGGTTTAAGGCCTCTATGAGGGGGTTTGGGCTTCATTGAATTTTCATGAATTTGTATCCAATTCTCAGCCCTTGGGCTTCACCGGAGTCACGGGGAAACCCGTTACCCCTCCGCCCCTTTAGCGGGATAACCCCACCCATCAGAGTGTTGCCATCTGATGGGGAAACCCGCACATCTTCGAGTTATCGCCACACCTTTCGGGAAAACCCATCCACATCTGGTGTGACTGTACTTATATTTACCATTAAAGTATATAAACTTCACGGTTTATCGGAAACTGCTGACAACGGCTTCAGGAGTAGGTTTTGGTTATTCTTCAGGAATTTTCATAGGCGGATGGTTTAGTATATATGTTCCGTTAATGCACCAGTATTTATTTAAGTCCCTTGATACGCCAACTAATGTGTGGTTTTCTACAGCAGTACTATTAATTTTAGGGGCGTTACTAGTTGGTCTAGGAGTATACTTAGGCCCAGAAACTTTAGGAACTAGACTAACTGAAGAGGTAGAAGAAAGTAAAGTTATTCCTCATTAGATAAAATATCACCTAGCTTTGCTGAATATACTGAAATTTTGAATTTTCCTTTAAGATTTTTTAACTCTTCCTCAGTATAGCTCTCCTTTCCTTCATAGTTCATGTAAATTCCTCTAAATTCTCCATTAATGAATATTAATCTGAAAACACCGTCCCCATAACCTGATATGTATAATACTGGGTAATTATTGCAACTAGCTATTAATTCTTCAAGAGAAGAGATTAGGTCGTTCGTATTTATTTCTTTTTCTAGGATTAATTTAGATTTAGCGACTAATTTTGTTACAAACGAAATCCTCTTAAGATGCTCGGATAAATTCGAGTTCATGAAGTTTTCCTTATAGTTTACGTAATCAACATAGATTTTTTCCTTTAGTTTTCTATCAATCTCATCGAAAATCTTGTAAAAGCTTCCTTCATTATTACCTTCGTAATATATTTGTGCAAAAGGCTCATCGTCTAGTATTACACTTATTTTCATCTTATCCTCTTTACCTTCCAAGGTAAGTTGGCAGAAATTTTTATCTATCCTTATATAATATTTCATCTTAATTTTTTTATTTATTATGATAGAAGGAATTTCTATTAATATAAAGTTACCATCCTTTAACGCCGATGGAATACAATTTACTATATTATTTAAATCACTAAACCAAGACTTTATGAACTCGTTATCGGTAATGGGAAGCTTCACAATTTTGGAAAGCATTATTGTAGGAGTCTTATATTGCCGTCTAAAAAGCATTTTCTATATTAGTCTTACTTATATTATACGTTAACTTAGTTAAAAATCGATACTAATGTTAATCTGAAGAAATCTGACGTCTCACCGCCCTGGAACGGTAGACCCAAAATCACCTCCTTGAAAATAAATCTATAGTGTAAATAAGTGTTTTAATTACATTAAATGTAAAATTCTCCGGATTGAATAAATCAGGAAATAAAAGAATTAATAAAAATCTAAATTCCTCTCTCCCTACCTCCCCCTTGAATATGGTATATAAGGAGTAGAGCATGATTGCCAGAACGAAGATCAACGTGCGGAAAACAAACTTAGTAGTAAATGGAAGAAAAGCCTTAATGTTCCTATAAGAGGTCTCTATTGGACCTCTTACCTTATTATACAAATCCAACACTTCCCTCTTGGGCAAGTCTAGATTAGTAGCCCTAGCAAAATAAACAAGGCTCTTCTTCTTTCTCTTAACCTTCTCCTTGCTGTACACGAGGAGCCTGAACTTGACCTGCTCATCCCTCCTGTGCCTCTTACTGTTCGTCTCGT
>Ga0208549_100110_pt1 | contig 40744 bp, 45 predicted proteins | sample BED_host_MetaG_FD_187135 | JGI IMG/M metagenome (GOLD analysis project Ga0208549, IMG submission 187135) | Hot spring microbial mat communities from Yellowstone National Park, Wyoming, USA - BED_host_MetaG (SPAdes) (version 2) | ecosystem: Environmental > Aquatic > Thermal springs > Hot (42-90C)... | reverse complement strand
GTTACTCTAGTTGATTTCCCGCTATCCCTCATCAAAACCTTATTACTTTACGTAAGGCGAGAGAGGCTGAGTCAGGAAGTGGTGAGCGAACTGATCTCGCAGTCCCAACGCATAGTATATGAAGAGGCGGACGAGAAGAACAGGTACTTCGAGGTCAAGGAGGATTGAAGGGATTTAGGCTTCTAGAGGAGTGACCATAGTGTAGTTCAAGGTGAAGTATCTACCTTACAAAAGACCGAAAGCCTCGCTCCTTCCAGGGGCGTGGATGGATAGCCCCCTTATATTTAAATATTAGTTCTTCTTCTTTTAGTGAAGCTAACGACGCTCCTCCCCAGCTCGATTGAGGGCTTAATGGGACTGTGGGAGGAGCATCTAGTATCTAGCATCCCTCTTAAGGGACTAGACGTTATAGATGATAGCCCCTTCTATTCAAATGGGAGGGGGTCTCCGACCCTCTCGACTGCCCCTCAGGGATGTAAACCCGAATCGATGAGGGGAACCCTTCAGGGCGGGGAGGAAGTCAGATTAAATCAAAGGGCGTCGCTGTGAAGTCCTTGAGTCAACACCAGGTAGGATATATACCGATGGGTGTGGTGAGACGAAGAAGGTGTGCGGGTTCCCCCACCTACACTCGCGTGTGTGGGGTTAGTGCCGCTAAGGGGGCAGAGAGGAAGAATGGGCCACGACTCCGTGAAGCCCAAGGGCTAGGAGTCGAATACAAAAATTGGGACTCCTATGAAGCCCAAACCCCTGCGGAGAGTTACGCCACATGGATGAGCACTCCGCCCCTTCAGACAACTCGAATCCATGATCCCCTTTGAGGAGCGAAACCCTTATTCGCCAGAGGATCTACTTCCCCCAATGGCTCAACTTCAGAAACTCGGTGTAGGCTTCATAGGCTCAGGTTTTTCCGCCAGGTTCCACCTCAGGGGGTTAGTTGGAGTGAGGAACGTGGAGGTAAACGCTGTTTACTCCAGGAGCCCTTCCTCGGCCAAGGAGTTCTCACTCCTCGCTGAGGAGTTGGGCGTGGGGAAGCCCAAGGTCTACAACGACCTACACTCCATGCTCTCTGACCAGAACGTGAACGCAGTTTGGCTCACTGCTCCTAACGACGTGCACCTGGAGTACGCCAGGGCCGTGGCCGAGGAGGCCAGACAGGGCAAGGGAAACTTGGTGGGAGTAGCAGTGGAGAAGCCGCTGGCCAGGAACGTGAGGGAGGCAAGGCAGATGATCGAGGCAGTGAAGAGGGCGGGCCTCCTCCACGGCTACTTGGAGAACCAGGTCTTCATGCCCTCAGTGGTGCGGGGCAAAGAAGTGTTCTGGGGCTTTGGGGCCAAGAACGCGGGGAGGCCATACTTGGCCAGGGCTGCGGAGGAACACTCAGGGCCCCACAGCAAGTGGTTCTGGATGCCTAAGGTCTCCGGAGGGGGATCGCTCCTGGACATGACTTGCCACAGCCTGGAGACCACTAGGTATCTCCTCCTGGATCCGGGGAAGGATAAGTCCTCGCTGAAGCCCAAAGCCGTTTACTCGGAGATAGAGGCCCTGAAGTGGCTCTCCCCCAAGTACTCCTCGTCCCTCAGGGAGAGGTTCGGGGTCGATTTCCAGAGCTCCCCAGCGGAGGACTACGCCTTAACCCTGGTGACATACGAGGACGACCAAGGGAACATCGCGTTGGCGGAGACCAGGACTTCGTGGAACTTCGTGGGTGCAGGGCTCAGGTTGACGGTGGAGGTCTTGGGCCCTGAGTATAGCCTCCAGGTGAACACTCTCCAGACGGAACTGTTCACGTTCCTGAGCAGGAACGTGAGGATCGGGGCCTCTGAGGCCTTCGTGGAGAAGCAGAACGCCGATCAAGGACTAATGCCGGTCATACCCGATGAGGCCGTGACCTACGGCTACCAGGGGGAGGACAGGCACATGGTGGAGTCCTTCCTGAAGGGGAGAATGCCCTCAGAGGACTGGGAGGACGGCCTGCTAATAGTGCAGCTAATGATGCACGGCTACCTCTCGGCTGAGAAGGGGAGTAAGGTGAAGTTCGATCCAGGACAGGTGGAGGACTACACTCCAGGTGTTGCTAAAGGGACCTGGAGGCCGTGGAGGGACTGATCTTTTTCACTCACCCGGTTGACTCCCCGAGGTCTCCTCCCTGGACTAACACACGGACTTCTCCACCCTTGAAGTGCCCTGATCCGGGGGGTTAGAGAATCTTACCCACACCACCATCCTCCCGTTCCCCCTATTGCCCCAGGCATAGTATGGCTCCGCCTTAACCTTGACTCTCCTGAGCTTCACTTCGACCTCGTCCAGGGGAACGTAGAGCCGATCCCCCCCAGCCGTCCAGCGCGTATACATCAGCGCCCAGGGTCAAAATCCCTCCCAGGGTTTCCTCCCACTTGGGCTCGAAGGTGGTCTCAGGGGTTAAGGCGATATCCCTCACGTCCACCTCAGGGTTGTCGACGTCTTCGAAGCAATATACCAAGGGCCCCCTGCGCAGGGCCACCCTCCCGGAGTTGCTCAAGACCTTAGGATTACTCAACACCATCTCCTCCCTTAGCCCCATTTTTACCCTGACCATGTCTCCCTCCAGTTCCTCTCCAGGGAGACATAACCTGGCCCCACAGAACCCAAGGGGTTTCCGTTCACCTCCACCTTGGCTCCCTTGACCCAAGTAGGGATCCTCAGGAGGAACCTGAAGTCGCCCCTCCCCCTCGGGTTTACCTCCACCTCCGCTTCACCTCCCCATGGGTAGTCAGTGCACACCTCCACCTCGACCTCCTCCCCTCCAACACTCAACCTGGACCTATTCCCCACGAGGAGGTTGAGCCTCAGCCCCTCCTCGGAGGTAGAGTATAGGTAACCCGGAAGGCTCGCCAGGAGGCGAGCCACATGGGGGGCAACACGCGCACTGGAACCACTCGGCCCTCCCCTGCCCTCCTGGACTCAGGAGTGGATTGGCGTAGAAGTATCTGTCACCGCTCAAGGAGATACCAGAGAGGATCGCGTTGTAGAGGGTGTTCTCCAGGGCGTCCAGGAACTTGGGATCCCCTGTAGCCAGGTGCATCCTGAAGTTCCACATAACGTTAGCCACTGAGGAACAGGTCTCGCTATAGGACCTATCCGGGAGTTCGTATGGTTCCCCTATGGACTCGCCGTTGTGTCTCGCCCCTACACCTCATGTAATGTAGATCCTGGAGGAGTTGAGGTCTTTCCAAAGGCGCTGCAACACATCCATTAGTCCCTCCTCTCCTGTCTCCATATAGAGATCGGTGGCCCCAGCGAAGAGGTAGAGTGCCCTGACTGCATGGGCCCTGGCTGGAACTTCCTTGACCTGTCTGAAGGGCAAGTGATCTAGGTGGTATGGATCACCTCCGATCAGCCCTTTCCCCCTCTGATCTAGGAGGAACTGGGCCTCTCCTAGGTACTCAGTTCTTCTCGATTCCCTATAGAGCTCCACGAACGCCATCTCCGCCTCCGGATGCCCGTCGGGGGCCTCAACCCCTCCCCTTCTGAAGGTCCTTACCACGTGATCCGCTAACTTCAGGGCAGCTCCATATAACGCCTCCTCCCCCGTGGCCCTCCTATGGGCAATGGCTGCCTGGATCAGGTGCCCTCCACAGTAAAGTTCGTGCATGTCCCTTAAGTTCCTCCACCTCTCCACCCTCCTTTCAGGGGAAGAGAAGTAGGTATTCAGGTAACCGTCCTGCTCCTGGGCTGCTACAACCTCATTGATCACGTTTTCCGCCATTTTCACTAGCTCCTCCTTTCCCGTCCAGGCGTAAGCGAAGGAGAAGGCCTCAATCCACTTGTATACATCACTGTCATTGAAGTATAGTCCCCTGAAACTACCCTTGATCTTACCCGAGGAGACCCTGAAGTTATCTACCCTCCTAGTCTCCTCGAGGAGTCCACTGTTGCCAACAGTCTCCATTGAATCGCAGATTCCAATTGCTTGATATTATTTAAAATTGCTACTCGCTAAGATATGAACTTCCCTGTTTACATTGTAGTGTAGAAGGGAGCTCCCACTGTGAACCCTAGGACCGGGGGGACGCTCAATGAAGCTCCCTACGTCGTGGTTTAGGGTCTGTCCCTAACCCAGGCGCAGGGAACTGCGGATGAGGATGAGAGTTGATATTAAATCCCGTGAAAAATGAAGATCCGACCCCTAATGGACGTGGAATAGTTTGCCGGAAACATCCATATGACCTCCTGGTCCACGTCGTGAGCCACAATACGATTAAGATCCCCTTTCGCATTCTGATGGCGAGTATCGGTCTAGGAGTGAGGACCATATACTCAGCTACCAAGGTCCTCTCCTATCCACTTAAATTGAACCCTTCCACTTAAATTGAACCCTACCTAGCTTCCCCTTCGCTGAGCACCAGTTTCGATGGGACGAGGAGTGCACTAGCCTTACCCAATCTAGTTCCCTCGAAGTTCACTACAGCGTAGGGAAATCCCTCTCCCTCCTCCACGGGTATCAGTTCGGCCACATCCTCGAACTCCACCTTTATTCTAGGGTCGTAATATAGGATCGCGTATCCTCCCCTCTGATAGAAATGGATGTATTTTGGGGGCATGCCACCTCTCTCTATGACGGACTTGATCGCCTCCTGTGCCTCCCCCATAGTAAGAGTAACTGTGAGTTCTAACATAAAAACTTTAGTCCTGGGGGTTTTGACTTCATCGAAGTCTCATGAATGCGTTCGACTCTCAGCCCTCGGGCCTCACGGAGTTGGGTTGGCCCGTTCTTTCCCGCCCCCAGGTGAACTCGCCCAAGGGAGGTAGGGAACCCGCACCGGAGCCTGAGACCTCTTCGGTGGACCTGTGCGGGACTGAAAACTAATAATCGAAATATATAGATTTCACGGCTTAACTGAAACTGTTGACAAAAAGAACAACAAGCCTCGCCCTTTAGGGCGGGGTAAAGTTCAAAAACTTTGAATTTCTAAAATACCCTAGAATAAAACGTGTCCCAGTAAGGGGATGCCCAGTAAGGGCTCCACGCACCCCCGAGTCCCAAGGAACCACGGATGGAGGGCTCTCCGTGGTGAGGGATAGGGGTAATGGGCTGAAGGCCCGGCCCGTGGTCTACTGCTGGACGAACGGAGCGGCTTTCAGCCACCAGCTATGAAGTGATGAAGATGAAGGCGGTAAACCACAAACCCGTGATCCGCCCTGAGGGAACCTCCGCCCTTTATGGCGGGGAGGAGGTCAGCTGGTTCACCATGCTCCTGAAGGAAAGGGAGGTGGAGTATACGCTGGAGCGGGAAAGCCTGAGGTTGCCCGTGATGTATAGGGAGGAGGTGGTCGTGCTGAGTTGCCTCTTTATTAGTTACTCCGTACTGGGAGGGAGCTGAACGCCAAGTTCAGGGACTTGGAGGTTAAGGGTGACTTCAGATACTTGGTGAACGGGAAGTGTGTGAAGGTCAAGGAGGATAAAAAGAAGTGAATGGTTCTGCTGGTAGCCATAGGCGTGACCCCGGACGGGAGGAGGGCAGTCCTGGGCCTCACGCTTATAGTGTAGTTATTAAGCTACAAATTCAGAGATTACCTCTTCCGCTGATATTTCAGCCTATCTCTTACCCAACTTCAATGGCCTTAACTCTTCTCTATTATATACCAGGAGTAGAATGCATCTCCTTCCCCTTTTTCCAGGTCTTCAACTACATCTTTAGGTAAATTCTTATTTCTCTTATCCACTCTAATTTTTTCCATACTGATATTCTGATAAATCCGATTAATAAGAACTTTAAATGATCAAATAGTCTGAGGTCTTCAACGATTTTCCTTAAGGGTTCTGGTAAGTATGTAGTGGATGAGACCGAGATTGGACTCGTGGGTGAGTTACTCCCCTGGGGTGGTGAGGGACTTGAGGAAAGCGTAGTGGACCTGCGACTCACGAATGAAACAGGGTTGGACGTGCTATTAGTGCTCTAGGAGAGACCGATCATGGACTTAATTCGTAACGGAGGCCCCTTACAACGCGTTTGGTCAGGCTGGGACCATGAGCCTTCAGCGAGGAACCTGATGGGCTTCGTTCTGAAGCATGGGTTTGAGACTGAAGGCGCACTTCCCCCGGAAGAACAGCAGACCCACGATCATCATCAGGTAGAGGAAGGCTCCCTCCATTTTCTATAACTTGCACTTATTGGCGATACGAATTGTTGAGTGGAACTCCTATTAGCCGCAAGACTTATTGCCGTTTAGCCAGCTCATCTTAAATGGAGTTAAGGGAGATCCAAGACAGGTTAAGGGAGAAGTACCTCAACAAGGATACCGAGAGAGGACTCTTCCCCACTTTCACTTGGCTTGTAGAGGAAGTAGGGGAATTGGCAGAGGCATTGCTTGAAGACAACAAAGATCACATAGAGGAAGAAATAGCCGATGTAATAGCATGGGTCATATCCATAGCCAACCTCAAGGAGATAGATGTTGAGGAAGCACTCAGCAAGAAATACTCCCTCTCCTGATCGCTAGGCGCTTCAAGCGATTATCTAAATCAGGCCTACTGCGTTAATTATCTAAGCATAAATTCAAACGCTGACTTCCTCTACGCCTTGGAGTGTTCCCGGGGGTTCGCTGTTCCCACTGTGGGTCCGTATTCAAGACCCTCCCCTGGTGGGAATGGGCCCACCACCTGAGTCCGGATCCCGAAGCATGAACCCTCCTTCGGCAACGTTCTTTCCTGAAACCCCCTGAATTGACCTGAAGGGCCTGTAGCTCCTCCCAAAGTCCCGTTGCCCTGGATCGGGCCGGGGGAGGAGCTCCTTTAGGATCGCTGAAAATAAACTCAAAGGAGGCATTTGAATCAGGGGCTATCCATGCCTTAACCCCCATAGAGTATTAACTTTTAGACAAGATCATGTATCCTCGGGTAGTAGGAGAAGACGATGGAATGAGGACCTAACGGTCCAGCCTCATTTGTTCCTCTAACCATTCATAGACACCTTCCTCGTAAAGTATGTGACCACCCTCAAAGAGTTGTATGTTATCCAAGAGAGGCAATAGAAGTTGGGCGCAGGTCGATCCAAGAGGTCTATGGTTACTCTGGAGCTGAAGATAAACTCCTAGTGGATCCTGAGTCCCAATCTGTATGAGGAGAGGTCTAGGAGATATCAGGGCCAATATATCGATCAAATCGGCATACCTGAGTAAACCTGGCACGTAGTTGCATATATCCCATTTAGACAGATTCTCCCAGCTCGCGATCACCGTGGGGAGAGAACTGAAGTACCCACTCACTACAGTGGCTCTGACCCGGTCATCCATAGCAGCCAGATAGGCAGCTCTCCTCCCTCCTTCAGAGAAACCCATAATTCCAACCTCTATGCATCTACCTCTTCCCTGCTCAACAGGTAATCCAAGGACCTCATATCGTCCCAGAGCCTCATCCCTGCTATCGGTCTACCCAAGAGGAGACCTACCACTGAGTGCGTCCAACAACCCCCTTCCACTGCCATCTCACCGAATCCCCTAGCGTCAGGGGCCAAGACTACAAACCCCCTCTCGGCGAGCTTCATGACGAACCCTTGGCTGTGGCCCTTCCTATCGCCTTCGCGTTTGGAGAACCCCAGTAGGTCATCCTTTCCGCTGCCATGACCGTGGAGGGCTATTATGGCTGGCGTAGGTTTCTTTACATTCTCAGGGATTAGTAGATACGCAGGAACTCTCAGCCCTCGCTCCACTACGTAGTCGACCTTCTCCACAATCACTTCTCCCATCCTGAACGTAGCGAGGCTCCTGGGTTCCAGATCATGGATCGAATAGGAAGTAATGCCCAGGATCTCGGACAGCTTCAACCTTAATGCTTCCCTCCACAACTCTAAATTCATTTCTCCTTTGAGAACCCTCTCAAAGGAGAGCTCGGTCTGAGTCCTGAGGATAACTCAGTGAGATAAGTCCTGTTGGAGTAGCTCAGGAGCAACCCATAACTACTCTCGCTTCTGGGTATAAAGTATATGGAGGACCTAGCTCTGGCGGAATTCAATTCTATCACTCAGAGACCGATCAAAGACGAGCTAAACTCGGAACAGAGTTTTACTGGGGAGTTAATTCGTTGATAAAGAGTTCACAACCATTTCAGGGGGTCTGGGCTTTACGGCCTCAACCCCAAATTCAGACCTTTTATAATTGATACTGAGACGCTTTACTGAACTACCTTCACCGATCTAGAGTGTAATTACCTCCAAGGGAACTCCTATCGCCCTTTAACAGAAGGGGTTTGCTTCCTCAATTAAGAAAGAGCTTGATGTGGGTTGGGCCCCAAGGAAATACTAGTTAGTCGTGGGGAACCCTGGGGGAACTAGTGGAGGGTAGAACTCGAGTCATTAAAATGGGATTTACGCGATAGTTAGCTCAGAGTTAGATCGAGGAAGTCCATAGGTAACATCTTCTTCTTCGACGTAATCTCGGTATACTTAGTGTCTATGAAGTTGAGAAAGACAGGACAGTTATCATATTTGCCCTCTCTGTTGCACTTTTCTCCCATCGAGAGGAAGCACTTGGAGCTCTTCTTATCGAAGTATGGGCATATCTTATAATAAGTCTTGGCACTCTTTATCATCCTCTCTATCCACTGCTTCTTCCTATCCTTCTTCTCAGCCTCCATCTCTGCCTTCTTCAGAATGCTGCTGAGTTCCTCCTCCGTGACCTTCACTGACTTATTGGACATTGGGATCCCCTGCTACACACTATAAGTTCTCATTGTTATTATAGGTTTCTACTACCACCACTCTCCTCCACTCATGATTTGTAGTCAAATCGTTCTCACTGAATGGTTTGTATAATGATCTTCCCCCCTCATAGTTTCAATAGGGAAATTTGAGCACTAGTAGTAGTTGTTCCACTTAATGCCTAATTTCAACGTCTGCTAGGTTGATTCCCTAAAGTGGGGTATAGTTGGGCAAAGATTGATAGTGTTAGCACTCGCTACGAAATTTTCTTTTAATGAGATATGGTCTACGAAGGGTGAATAACGCCATACTCTCAAGGGGAACGCCCTAACCCTATGATTTGTAGCTTAATGTCGGCACTATGGGCAAGATTTAGCAGTTTTCAACAATGTTCTTCACTGTATTAGAGAAACCTATCCTAAGCCCCAACCTGGGATCATGGTATAGGTAAAGTATTCGTTTGCTCTGCAGCCTCCTCAGGACCTTGAAGAGCCACGCAGGATCAGCCTTGAGTTCCTCCTGCAGTTGATCGCTGTATACATACGTAGACCCCCACTGTTCATATCTATCTATTAGGACCTTAAGCAGAGATCTCTCCTCCTCATCCAGTTTCTCAGCGATCTCCGCTAGGCACTCGCTCACCGTCATATCTTTTTGTAGTTTCTTGCTAGGCATATTGGTTTTCTTTTCAATGAACGACAAGGATTCCTTTCTATTCTTGGCTTTTTTTGTGCTTACCTTGTCGTTCATTGTATGCTTAACCTTATCCGCGATCAGTTGTTTAGCCAGGGCAATGAACTCGTTGGCCCTCGAGTTGGTCAAAGCATCGGCTATCTCTTTAGCTAATTCCTCCCCTGAAGCGGAAAGATGCCATCTCCCCCCCTCTACATAAACTAAACCCTTTCTGCCCCAATAGCTTAGGTAGCTACTAACGTATTTTGTCTCATGTCCCAAGTTAGCAGCTATCTCTGAAGTCCTCATGGGCCTACCCTGTAGGAGAAGGAGGACAGCCTCCATAAGCTTAGACCTTGGACCCCCCTTCATCCTCTGGCTCTCCGCTGTCCTCTCCTCGCTGATCTCCTCTCTCAAGGGGGATCTCTTGAGCCTATGGCTTCTAGAAATAAAATTGCTGAGATAATAAGGGCCTGTGGATTATCCAATTCTTTGACCTTAAGTATTATTACATGTACCTATGACGTAGTATTCCTCATATCCCACTATCACTCTGTAATACCCAGAGAGTATGGAGTCTACCTGTTCGTCCCCTGTGTCGACCCTCAAGCACTCTAAGGACCTCAGTTTCTCCAGGGTGGATAGCACTATTATTCCCTCTTTTCCTATCCTTCTGAGGAGTTCTGGAGAGATCTCTTGGTTACCCCTGCCCAACAGGAAACCTTGACCCCCTATTGGGGTTAAGATCACCTTGATCTGCCCCTTGAGGGAAAGGAGCTGTTCGCTGTTAGCTCCCTCTACCACTCTACGTCCACCCCTGATCACGTCTACTGAGAGGGCGTTGTAGGGAATTCCAAGAAGCCTCTCTATTTCCTTTACAGTGGAGCCTGGGCCTAACACATAATAGGTCTGATCGTCCATTTTCTCTAAGACGAATTTAGCTATCTCCTCCTTGTTCCCCCCTTCTATCTCAGCTTTGCTCAGGGCTACTAAGTTACCGTAAGTGAGGGTAAGGGCCTCTCCATAGAACTTAAGGGTGTACCTCCCCTTCCTATACTCCTCCTCATCCACATCCACCACTTCCCTCACCTCGGTCCTGGTCTTTCCGTCAAGGAAAGCCTCTAGGATCACGGCTGCAGCTCTAGGCGTTTCAGCGAAAACGCCACTGTGCATTTTCACCCCGGTGGGAATTCCCAATATGGGTACATTGAGTCCTGTCACTTTCGACACCAACCTTGCTGTGCCATCTCCTCCAGCGAACACCACGACTTTTACTCCCCGGTTTAACATCACTTGGACTGCCTCAACAGTGTCTTCAGGTCTACTGTCCTCCCCACCCACTCCAATTACATCGAACTGGAAGTTCAGGCCGCGGAAGTATTGCTCACCCATTCTACCTCGAGGTGTTAGGAACATGGGTCTGCTCTTCAGTCTCTCCAGGAAAGACCTGACTTTGCCCCAGGTCTCCGGATTGAGAAGCCTTATTCCATCGCTTCCCTTTAGCCCCAGTCTGCCCCCACTACCCGCGTAAGGGTTAACAAGGAATCCTATCACCTATTATCCCCAGTAACATTACCGAAGTTCTGTAGGCTATGATCCTCGTGTTGGGCCTGATGAACAAAACCACGTCTCCCTCGCAGTTAGGACAGTGGGACTTGAGTTCCTGCAGAAGTGGATTCACCTCGGACGGAGTGGAGGGTGGAAGCTCCACTTTCCCCGTTTCGGTGAAGTAAGCTATAAGGACTTCATCAGCTCCCTCCCTTATGACATCGTCTCTCAACCTTAGCACTTTGACCCCCTGAAGAAGCCTAACTCCCTCTTTGACCCTCAAGGCTACCGTCTCCCAACCTATGGTCTTCAGTTTAACCTCTGTTACCTCGAACCTCCCCCTCCAGGCTTTAATGACTTTGGTGCCTGTTTCCGTTAGTGTAACTCCTCCTACCTTATCCACATTTATGAGTGCCTCCTCCTTCATTCGGCGAAGCATAGTCTTGACAGCAGCCTCAGTTAATCCTGTCTTCCTCATGATTGACATCCTGCCTATCGGCTGCTCGTCTAATATGGTATTCAGGGTCAGCACTACGTGAGCCGCTTCGTATCTCGGCCTAACTCCTTTCCTCTCCTCTGAGACCTTCGATATGCTGGTCAGCAGCGAGGTCATCCTCGTCCCTCAAGCTATATTTAAGGGAAACGAAGCTTAATTTGTTATGCTCAAAGGAAGGAGCCTCTTACGCCTGTTGGACTTTAAGAAGGGAGAAATAGAACACATGTTGGAGACTTCATTCCTAATGAAGAGATTATACATGAGCAGTGCAGTCCCGAGAGTCCTGGAGGGAAAGAGAGTGGTCCTCCTTTTCGAGAAGCCGAGCACCAGGACTAGAGTGAGCTCTGAGTCAGCGGTCTTGGAGCTTGGAGGTCATCCCTTAGTCCTGGACTACGGCCAAACGCAGTTAAGTAGGGGCGAGCCGGTGGAGGATACCGCTAGAGTCCTGGGGAGGATGGTGAATGGAATAGCCGCTAGGGTTAGGAAACATGAGAGCCTGGAGAAGTTGCGAGTTTCCAAGGTGCCTGTGATCAACCTGTTGAGCGACCTGGCCCATCCTCTCCAAGCCTTAACTGACTTCATGACGATTAGGGAAGTTTTCGGTAGGTATGAGTCGATTGCCTTTGTAGGGGATGGAGGGGACAACGTCCTCCTGAGCTTAATGGAATTAGCGTCAAAGCTGGGCGTGGACGTTAAGGTAGCCAGTCCCAAACAATTAAGACCAGGGCAAGAATTCATGAAGCCCATAGAGGAGGAGGCAGAGAGATCTGGAGCCGTCATAGAGTTCTTCGAAGATCCCTATGAGGCAGTTCGAGGATCTAAGGTGGTCTATACCGACGTATGGGTGAGTATGGGTCAGGAGGTAGAGGCCGAGAAGAGGAAGTCCCTACTCTCCCCTTACAGGGTTACAGAGGACCTCATGGCTCATGCTTCCTCTGAGGCCATCTTCATGCACTGTCTACCCGCTGTGAGGGGGGAGGAAGTGGAGGAAGCAGTGCTAGAGGGGAGGAGAAGCGTGGTTTGGGACCAGGCGGAGAACAGGCTTTATACGGCAATGGCCGTTTTTTCCCTCCTCATTTGAGGAATTTGTCTATTGTCTGCTGGGTGAGCAGAGCACGCAGACTCTTGAGCTTCTTTAGGTCCACTAACGCCTTGAGTCTCTGCTGGACCACATCGAGGGCCCTTCCCAAGTCTTCTGCCTCAGTCAGTTTCCCAGCCCTTCTAACAGTCTCCCTTATGTGCCAGTTCCCAACTGAGGCGAAGTACTCGTTAGTGATCTCCCTGATTATGACCACACCAGCTTGTCTCTTCATGCCCCTTAGCAACTCTAAGATCCCCTGCTTAGCCGCTATATACCCACCGTCCATGTACTCCATCTCGCCCCAGAAGTCCTCCTCAAGTTCCACCACTGCAGTCTCATTGGTCCAGGCGGTCATGGGGTGCCATATCTCGATCCAAGTGGCTCTGAACTTAGAGGGGTAGAGGATCACGTGGAAGTAATTACCCAGGTACCTGGAGTAGAGGACCGAAACGCCGTTCACCACTTGGTAAGACCTGACCTCCTTCAGGAGAAGTGAGGAGACCATCTGATCCACTGCGGTTATGGCCCACCTAGTGGGTACCATACGTCTGCGTCTCTTAGAACCCAGTAGGCCCAAGGACAGGGCCTGGATGATCTTGTAGTAATCCTCACCTGCTTCGTAAAGCCTTTCCACTGCCAGTGAGGCCTTAACGTCGTCGTTTATTAGGGACTCAAGGACTTTGCCTATCTTGGGGTTCTCCGCGACCCTTATGGAGTTTGCCCTAGCTGTGGGACCACGAGGTAGGATCACTCCATCGAACTTAAGGGATGGGATCAAGTCTCCCTCAATCCTCGCTTCAGTACTCACTGGCGTTTGGGAAACCACTGAGAGCGAGATCTCCCTCTCGTAAAGCCTCCACGGGTCCTTAACGTTCTCTAAAGTGGTAAGGGACACCAAAGAGGACCTGAGCCTTATTATATCTAGAAGCGACATCTTACCCCACCAGCCCCTAGGATCCTCATAGTTCCTGGCCTCACTCCCAAATACGTATGGTGGAACGTTGTAGAGGATAGCGACTCTAGGGTAATTCCTCTCCCCCACTATTGCGCTGGGGGGAGTCGCTCCATTCACTTCCCCTTTGCTCCGCGCCAACCTCACAGTTGTGTTCAGGACGCTCCTGAACCTCTCCATTAAGGGACATGCAGGGAGTCCGCAGAGCATCTTATGTCCTTTACACTTCACGCAGAGACTCGCTGGTATTGCCCGCAATTCGCCTCTGTATATACCATTTAGCTATCTCAATCTTAGCTTTTACCGTGAGCCCCGTGCATTGAATGAGGAACCTACCCTTCCTTATTGCTTCAAGCACAGCCTCCACTTGGAAATCCTCTTCCAGTAAGTTCAACCCAGCGCCTATGGCATTAACGACGTGGGCGTCACTGTTAGCTACGCCAGGAAGACTTAACCTGGACGCGGCTTCCGAGGCTCTCCTGTTGGCGTGTCCAGGAGCCTTTGAGTTATAGACTTCCACGGCGTCGAACCTGAACTTAAAGATCTGATTACCTAGTCCTCTCCTTAAGACGTCGAACGGGTGGGATGGGAAGATCACACAGTTGTTCTCTAGGGCTTTGTCTGAGAGCTCGGGCAAAAAGTTAGGTAATTTCACTACCTCTGTGCAAAGTGCCACTACGTGACCATATTGCGTGGAGATCTCAATACCCGGGACGACCTGGCCCTTGACCCTCTTTATGCCCTTGAAGGTGTCGTGATCGGTTATTGCAATACGAACGCCGACCTTATGGGCATATTTCACAGCCTCCTCAGGACTAGCCTTCCCGTCGCTGAAATTGGTATGGACGTGTAAGTCCAGCCTAAGCATATCCTAGCTCCTTCATTACCTCTAGGGTCAAAATGGTTATCCCCGCAGCGCCCCTCACTAAGTTATCTCCTAGGACTACCATTCGGAGAACCTTGCGCTCTTGGGAGATCCTACCCACGCTCACCGTCATACCCCTTCCCAGTCCTACATCAAGTAAGGGTTGGGGCCTATCCTGTTGATCAAAGACGACTATTGGTTTCACTGGTGCGGTGGGAAGGCCCTTCTCTTGTGGTAAGGACCTAAAGGAGGCTAATCTCTTCTTGATCTCCTCTACCTCAATCTCGTCCTGGAGCTCTGCGTATATGATGCCCATGTGACCTACCTTAACTGGGACCCTAGTGGTAGTGGCAGTGATCTCCACCTGTCTAGGCCTTATCTCTCCTGCCCTAACTTCGCCGGTCATCTTGCTGATCTCCTTGGGCACCTTATCCTCCTCCCCCTTTATGTAGGGTATTACGTTCCCCTCTATGGACATGAAGGGCACTCCATTATACCCTGCACCACTCACCGACTGAAGGGTGGTTATGAAGATCTTCCCGAATCGTAGGTCCTGGATTGGCTTCAACGGCATCGAGAGGATCGCTGCTGTGCAGTTAGGGTTCTTCACCAGGACTCCCTTCCACCCCCTACTCTCCCTCTGTCTCTTCAGCACCTCTAAGTGATCCCAGTTCACCTCTGGGTTGATGAGAGGCACGTCTGGGTCCATCCTGAAGGGACTAGCGTTGGACACTACGTTTACACCCTCTTTGACTAGCTTCACTTCTACCCCCTCAGCTACATCGTTGGGCAAGGCCGAGAGCACAAAATCCACGTCCCTGTGATCATCAGGCTTGGTCGAGACCAGCCTCATTCCCTTCACTTGCTCTGGAATATCGCCTGGTTCAATCCACTTCACAGCTTCCTCGTATCTCTTCCCAACTTTGGAGTCGGAGGCGCTAACCTTGACCAGTTCTATGTAAGGGTGTTGGGATAGAATCCTAACCATCTTCTGACCTACCATACCAGTGGAGCCTAGAAGTGAAACCCTTAACTTGTCCACTTCACTATCACCTCATGAAGTTCCTCAGCGAGACGATACCCCTCCTCACGGTCGGTAATAAATGTTACACTCACGTCACTCAAGCCCCTGGAGAGGGACTTCACGTCGTATCCTCCCACTATCTTGAGGACTCGCCTGAAGACTTCAGGCCTCGATAGGCCGCATCCCACCGCGCTTACCGCCATTACATCTTTGCTTTCCACACTCTTGATCAGAGAGCCCTGTAGCTCCTTGAGCTTCTCCACTAACCTGTCCTTGGAACTCCTTTCCACGAATAGGTGTATAGTAGTCTCAGAGGCAGGCTGGGAAATAGAAACAAGGTTTACCTTAGCTCTCTGGGCCTCCCCCATTATGGCTGCAGCAGCGCCGATCTTGCCCACCATTCTTATGCTCTCCACGGTGATCTCGCTCAAATTCTCTAGGACAGCTATTCCCTTGATCGGTGGACTAGGGTCGCATTGGGTTACGATTTTAGTTGAACCCTCATCGTAGAGTCCCTCAATGATCACCTTCATGTCAGCCTCAAACAGGGGTTCGAAGGTCCTAGGGTGAAGCCTCTTGGCGCCTAGCTGTGCCAATTCGACAGCCTCTATGAGCGACAGTGAGTCTATGGTCTTAGCTCCTCTGAACCTCTTAGGATCTCCTGTCATGATTCCTGGTACTTCCGTGATCAGCCTAACCTCCCTTGCACCAGAGAATCGCCCCACTAGTGTGGCGGAATAATCGCTTCCTCCCCTTCCCAATGTGGTAAACCTACCATTAACAGTCCTCCCTATGAACCCTGGGGTTACTATCAACTTTTGGTGGGACTCACTGATCTTCTTGATCTCCTGCTCAGTGAGTGAAGGGATCACGTTGGCTTCTCCGTAACTCTCGTCCGTAATTATTAGAGGCTCGATCTGAGGTATAGCCTCAAGTCCAGCCGACCATAGGGACGCGGTTACTAGAACAGTGGACATCCTCTCCCCGAAAGAGAGGATGTAATCCCTAATCCTGGGAGTGACCTCGTCTATGACCCTGACCGACCAGGTTATCTTCAACATCTCGTCAGCCATCTTGGATATCTCCTTGAACGCGTTCTCGAATTTCTTTCCCTCAGATACTTTAGATAGGAGTCTGACATACTTGTCGTATACGTTGTTTACAATTTCTATGGACTTGTCCCTATTCTCCACGGCCTCTATGAGCTCATTAGTGACGTTCTTCACAGCAGAAACCACCACGATTAGCCTATCGGCCTCAGCGTAATCCCTCACCCTGTGCACTATCAGCTCTAAGTCCTTCTCGTCCTTCAGGATGGAGCCGCCTATCTTAACTACTGTTACCACTTCTGATCTCACCTTCTATTACTTTCTGGATCTCTTCAGGTTTTACAGAGATCCTGACGCTCTGCGCTAACATCATAGAGCTCGGGTCTTTAAGTGCGTGACCGGTTAATATCGCTACACTGGTCTCGCCTTTATCGATTATTCTGGCCTGTAATAGCTTCAGGTATCCCGCATAGGACGCAGCTGAGGCAGGCTCCACACCCAGTCCATTGATCCTAGCCAAAGCCCTCTGAGCGTTCAAGATCTCGTCGTCAGTTACGGTAGTTATCGTGCCCCCTGACTCCTTCACGGCCTTGAAGGCCTTCTTCCAGTTCACGGGTTTACCGATCCTTATGGCTGTAGCGATAGTCTCAGGGTTATCCGTGAAAACGGGCACTTCCTCTCTTTTAATCATGGCCTTAGCTAAGGGAGATGCCCCCTCAGCTTGAACCCCTATCATCCTTGGCACACTCTCTGTGACCCCGTGTTCCCTGAGCTCGTGGAAGCCCTTCCATATTGCGTAAATATTCCCAGCGTTCCCCACTGGGACCAGAACGGTGTCAGGTACTCCTATCTCCTCGAAGATCTCAAAGGCTATTGTCTTCTGCCCCTCTAGTCTCCAAGGATTGAAGGAGTTCAGGGGATAAACCAGCCCTGAACTCATGTAGGTCTTCATTACTGCCTGTAAGGCGACGTCGAAGTTACCCTCCACTTCCACTACAGTGGCTCCGAATAGGATCGCTTGGGCTAATTTTCCCAAGGCCACTTTTTCCTTGGGCAGGATAACCATGGTCTTGAGTCCTGCCCTAGCTCCATATGCAGCTGCTGAAGCTGAAGTGTTCCCTGTGGAGGCCGCCGTCACTATCCTATAACCCAAATTCAGCGCTGAACTCACCGCTACTGTCATTCCCCTGTCCTTGAAACTACCTGTGGGGTTCGAGCCCTCCACTTTGAAATAGAGGTTGAACTCCCTCGCCCTCACTAAGGGTGTGTTCCCTTCACCAAGAGTTACTAGCTCCGGGTAATTTCCCGGAATGAGTTGCTTATATCTCCAAACTCCCCTTCCCTTGAGTTCAGAGGGGGAGAAAGCTTTCAGGGGCTCCACCTCAATCTCCATGAGTCCACCACACCTTGGACATATGAGGAGCCTCTGGTCCAGTTCAGCCTCGTAACCGCAGTTCAGACACCTCATGCGGCCTCTTAGGTTTCCAATGCCTTCACCACCAGGTAATGCGTGAGGTAGGCCTATAAATACTTTGTAATCCACTCCCAACACATGCCATTTAGGGACTTAAGGGAGTACGTGGAGGCGATGAGGAAGTCCAATAGGATGATCGTCGTGGACGACGAAGTAGATGTGGATCTGGAGATAGCTGAGTTGACTAGGAGGGCCACATATGCTGGCCTTCCGCCCCTTCTCTTCAACAAGGTAAAGGGATTCCAAGGATGGAGAGTCCTAACTAATGTCTTCTACTCCGTGGAGGCCATTAGGGACATGTTGGGTGCGGAGAGATTGGAGGACTTGACCAGGTCCTTCCTGGCCTACCTCTCAGTTACGCCGTCCTCGATGGTAGATAAGCTGAGGTCTATGTCCTCGATGCTGAGACTGGGGAGGATCTTTCCCAGGACGAGGAAGCAGGCCTTCAGTGAGTCCTCGTTGGATTTCTCACTGATCCCTGCCCTTAGGACTTGGCCCAAGGACGCGGGGAGGTTCATGACCTTCTCCATCCTCATAACCAAGGACCCGGAGAGTCGTGTCCACAACCTGAGTGTTTACAGGATCCAGATACTGAACAGGAATGAGGCCTTGGTCCACTGGCAGGCCTTCAAGAGGGGTTCCCTAACAGCTAGGAAGTACCTTGACAGGGGGATCACTAAGGTGCCTGCAGTCATAGTTAACGGAGTGGATCCTGTCTTAGCTTTCACTGCTGCGTCACCGGTCCCGCCTGGACTCGATAAATACCTATTCTACGGCATACTAAGGGGAGAAGGTGCTGAGGTGACCGAGCTGGATAACGGTATAAGAGTTCCCTCTTACGCTGAAACAGTTTTCGAGGGAGAAGTGGACTTGAGTGACCTAAGGATAGAAGGACCTTTTGGTGATCACATGGGCTATTACACACCTCCAGATTACTACCCTGTCTTCAAGCTGCGTAGGTCCTACTCAAGGGATAACCCGATATTCCATGCCACCTCTGTGGGGAAACCACCTCTGGAGGATGCTTGGATAGGGAAGGCTGTAGAGAGGCTTTTCTTACCCTTCTTCAGGCTCGTTGTGCCTGAGATAGTGGATATGAATCTCCCGGAGTACGGTTTGTTCACCGGAGTAGGCATATTCTCGATTAGGAAAACCTTTCCAGGTCAGGGTAAAAGGGCCATGTTGGCCATATGGGGCACAGGTCAGCTAAGTCTCCTCAAGGTAATAATCGTTGTTGATCACGACGTGAACGTCCACGATCTCAACCAGGTTATATACGCTATTTCTACGACCGTAGATCCCAAGAGGGACGTACTGGTCATAGATAACGCTCTAACTGACTCCCTAGATCCCGCTACCCCTACTCCTCCTCTGGGAAGTAAGTTGGGAATAGATGCGACCAGGAAGTTCAAGGAGGAATTAGGGAAGGATTGGCCGGAGGAGGAGAAGGAGGACCCTCAAGTTTCCAAGAGGATTGACCCTATCTGGGCTAAAATACTCAAAGCTCGTGGTCTTCCCTGAAGAACTTACCCTCCCTGCTGTAGACTATCTCGACCTTCTTAAGGTTCTCCAAGGCTAGGTTGACCTCGATCTTTTCCCCGGCCCCTATCCTCCTTCCTAGTTTGACCTCGTCTGGTATCTCCCTCCTCGTGCTCTCCTCAGTCGGCGTGGTGGCACTCACTAAGTACCTCAGTGTTAAGCTATCGACCCAGAGGGCATTGACGGACGCGTTCTCTATTATAAGCCTTCTCCCTTCTCTCCAGGCTCTGAAGTTCGCGGAGACTGACATATGTATTTCCCCTCGTACCGAGTAATAAACTATAAACGTCGAGGGCTCCACCTTAAATCTCTTAGCGTCTAATAAAATTATCAGACCTCAAATGTCCAATAAGGTAAGTGATTTCGTTAAGGGTTGGAGTGGTAGACAGGAGCCCACCATAGGGGAGAGGATAAGGAATGCATTCAAGTCCCAGGAACCCCTCAGGTACAGGCTAGCGATGGCCCACTATAAGCTGAGGGCCATGTTGAATAAGTTGGACATCTACATCGGCAGGCTACAGGAGAGGGACAGAATCCTCTTCGAGAGGGTAGTAGAGGCTCACATGAGCAAGGACACAGCGAGGGCTTCAATGTACGCCAACGAAGTGGCCGAGATAAGGAAGATATCCAAGCAGCTCATAGCTACGCAGATAGCGTTGGAGCAGGTAGAGCTCAGGCTCGAGACCTTCACTGAGCTAGGGGACGTATTCAGCAATCTAATCCCGGTCATAGGTGTGGTTAAGGAGCTCAGGAACGCTATGAGAGGTGTAATGCCTGAGATGGGATTGGAACTTGCGGAGCTTGAGGAGAGTCTGCAGTCCATAGTGGTGGAGGCTGGCGAGTTCACTGGAGGAGGCCTAGAATACGTTGGGACTTCGCCTGAGGCTAGGAAGATACTGGACGAGGCGGCAGTCTTAGCGAACCAGAGGATGAAGGAGAAGTTCCCAGAACTCCCCACCTACGCCACTACGGTCTCTCAATCTCAAACATCACCTAAATAATAATTTTTAGGATTATAAAGTATATAGGTTTATTATTAAATTTTTTATTTAGTTTAATTCTGCTTTCCAGGTCCTGAACCTTGCCGTAGCTAACAGTTTCAGTGGAATCTTGAAATTCATACTCCTAATATCGTTAACGTAACTAGTCCTAGCAATGAATTCACCAACCCACCACGACACTGTGGTGTGGGAGATAGTCCCGAACTCGAGGAGCAATTGGAGGGAGAGGACTCTTTCTGCAGGCGCATCTTGGCTGGGAACTCCCAGGTGGGAGGACCTCTAACCCACGCCCGCCAAATGAGAGATGCGAACTCACGGTGGGAAACATGAAACGTTCTGAGGGGAACCTCCTCGAGGGCGGAGAGGAAGTCAGCCCTATAAATTATAGGCGTCTTCCCCCTAAGTGTTGGGCGTGAACTGTAAAGTACCTCTTGTAATTGAGCTGGGAACTACTAGAGGATGTGATAGGGAGTTAGTGAAGACAGCTGCTTTGTTAGCTAAATTAGCAGACCATAAGTCCTTAAAGATCCCCTTCGGCTTCATTACTACTTCTCGAGCTTTCTCAGAGTCCCTGGAGTTAAACCGAGACAAGGTGGAGTTTTGGCGCCTCGTGATGGAGGAGGGAAAGCTTGACTTATATGCTCAATACCTACCCAAGGCTTCGGCAGAGATCGGTGAGGACCTAGAAGAGGAAGTCCAAACTAGAGCTGAGGAGCGGAGAAGCGAGGCCTTCTTCTTGATCCCTCTCTTCTCTAGCCCCATGGCGATCTGGTTGACACCCGTGTTATGGTGGACTCATTTAGGAACGGTTTCGACTAATAGAGTTATTGACGCGCTTAAGGGGATTTTTGGAGCAGCCTTACTCCTCTGCCCGTTAATTCAAAGGCGCGGTATCTCATGCCAGGAAGCGGGTTTGACCGTAGTTATTGAGGAGTTGGTTCAAGTAGAAAGTGGAGGTTTAAGTTTCAGTTGCTCTCCTGGATCTAGGAACTGTGATAGTATATTGATCAATTCGAACTGGGGAAGTCCTGAGACTGTGATGAGAGGAGACGTGACTCCAGACGAGATCTTCTTGGAGAGGAATAACCTGGAGATCCGTGATAGGAAAACTTCGAGAAAAACGATGAAAGTTATATGGGATTACCTCGAAAGGCAAGCCAGGAGGATCCCTTTAGTTGGTGAAGAGGCCGTATCGATCAGCCTATCAGAAGATCGGTCTCTCCTAGTAGCTAAGACTACTAAAGAAGTCGAGAGCAGGTTAGGGGAACCAGTGGAGCTCACGTGGGGAATTAAAGGGGAAGAGCTGTGGATCTTCTTAGTCAGACCATTAAGTGGCGTTTAAGATCAAGCGAAATTTTGGATCATTTCCTCTCGTCCTGAAACTGCCACTTTCGAGTGAGGTATTAGGGGTTTGGGCTTCATGGGATTTCATAATATTTGATATCGATCCTCAGCCCTTAGACTTCACCAGAGTCACGGGAGGACCCGTTCATACCCCTCCATCCGATTAGCGGGGTAACCCAGACCCACACCCCTGGTACTTCACAGGTGTGGGGAAACCCGCACATCTTGGGATTATCACTACACCTTTCGGGAAAACTCATCCACATCTGGTATGGCTGTATTTTATTTTAACTTCAAAGTATATAAACTTCATGACTTATCGGAACAGTGTGTCGATAGTGTCGGCACTAAGCTACGAAATTTTCTTCGTTAACGAGAATGGTGTTTACAAAGTGTGAATAACGCATACTCTCAAGGGGAACTCCTAACCCTATGATTTGTAGCTTAATATCTACACTCTCACCACGGCTCTCCAGTTCCGAAGCGCATTGATCAGCGTTTAGTGTAGAGATTAACCAATTGATCCTCTAGGAAGTAGAGGCTCACCTTTCGTCTGTTAAGTCTTTGAACTTAGCTTATCCGTAATTTGATTGAAACTTGATCGAACATTTACTGCACAACCTCCTTGCCCCGTCAAAGGAACCTGTACACTCTTCGCAGATGAGCAACCCACACGAGCTGCAGTAACCTAAGGACAAGTTGACCCTACATACCTGACAGGTGCTCATGGAGCATACCTTACACCTATTTAACTCCTTATCCCAGTCCCTATTGCAAACTCGTCTATCACAGATCATGCAAGTTCTTACTGGGTCGTCTTCCTCACAGATCTCACATTTCAACGAACTCTCTGAACCACCTGTGAGCTTCATCATCGTCCTTCGCCTGGACGGGCGGATGTTTGAAATAGAAAGCGGAGACTTCCCTGAGTGGACCCTTAACGCCCTTCACCATAGCCAGCTTCACTGCCCTTATTACGTCGGCGAGAACTGCGGCGCAGTTCGACTTATCGTCCACCTCAAGTGACGTCTCGACTTTCACCGACGCCCCAGCGAAACCTGAGCCCTTAATGTAAATATATGCGACCTTCGTGTTACCCAGAAAGGGTACATAATCGCTGGGACCTATCCTGATCTTCCCTTCAGATTCTATCTCCCTCCCATTAGACAACGTGCTAGTGACAGCCTTGGTCTTGCTTATCCTCTTAGAGGCCAATCTCTGCTCAGTTTTCATGTTAAGGAAGTCTGTGTTCCCTCCTACGTTGAGCTGGTAAGTCTCGTCCACTTTGACCCCTCTCATTCTGAAGAGGGAAGTTAGGGCCCTGTGCAGAATAGTAGCTCCCACCTGACCCTTAACATCATCTCCAGCTAAGGGCAATCCCCTCTTGATGAAGGCCTCTGGGTAAGCGCCTGTAGGGTCACTCGCTATGAAGACTGGGATCGCGTTGATGAAAGCCGTGCCTGCCCTGAGAGCACAATCAGCGTAAAACTTTGAGGCCAACTCGCTACCCACTGGGAGTAGGTTAACGAGGATTTCGGCTCTACTGGACTCGAGTTCTTGGACCACTGAATCCATGTTGCCTCCCTCTAACGGCTTAAAGACTTCGACCATGTGTGGGGCCACTCCATCCAAGACAGGTCCTAATGCTACCTTAACTCCCTTCCTCTCTATTTCCACAATCTTCGGCGTGAGGTTGGGCTTAGCGAATATAGCCTCACTTATGTCCTTCCCCACTTTCTCCTTGGAGACGTCAAAGGCTGCTACTACTTCTATATCCGTTACTTTATACCCCCCTATGATCGGGGTTATTAGGCCTTCGAAGTAATTCTCCCCCTTCATTTTGTAGTATTCTATGCCCTGAACTAACATGGAGGCGCAGTTTCCTAACCCAGCTATGGCCACCCTTATCAACGTGGCTCAAGACTTAAAAGTTCACATTTAGTTAAGAGCTTTGTGATGAGGGTCTACGCGCCGATCGGTGAGGAGGTGGAGCGACACTGAGGTGATCCCATGCTCAAGAGGCTTCACGCCAGAGTTTTCGGACAAGTCCAAGGGGTGGGTTATAGGAGGTTCGTCTATGTAAACGCTAAAAAATTGGGCCTTAAGGGTTACGCTAAGAACCTAGCAGACGGAAGCGTGGAAGTGATAGCTGAAGGTTACGAGGAGTCCCTGACCAGGCTCTTGGAACTACTCAAGAAGGGTCCGATCCTCGCTAAGGTGGATGACGTTCAATACGAGTTCTCCGCCTATACTGGCCAGTTCGAGGATTTCGAAACACTTTGAGGAGAATCCTTATAACCTCCATGTCCCCTTAAATATACCCTAGGTGTTACTTGTGCACCAATGGTAGACGACATATTACCGAAGTATTGGTACAACATAATTCCAGACCTTCCTGAACCACTCCCCCCACCCAGAGATCCGCCTGACGCTGAGTTCTCGAGGATCGATCTCCTGAGACAGTTAATACCCAGGGAGGTCTTAAGGCAACAGTTCACCGTGGAAAGGTTAGTTAAGATCCCTGAGGAAGTACTCGACAGGTATGTGACCATAGGTAGACCCACCCCTCTCATGAGGGCCTCTAAGCTCGAGGAGAGATTGGGGACTCCAGCTAGGATATACTTCAAATACGAAGGCGCAACACCCACAGGCTCTCACAAGATAAACACCGCCATACCACAGGCTCATTTCGCTAGAGAAGAGGGAATAGAGCACGTGACTACCGAAACCGGAGCAGGGCAATGGGGCACTGCTGTGAGCTTAGCAGCTTCCCTATACTCCATGAGCTCCACGATCTTCATGGTGAGAGTCAGTTATGAGCATAAGCCCATGCGAAGGGTCATAATGCAGCTCTACGGGGGTGAGGTTTACCCCAGTCCCAGCGATCTTACGGACTACGGTAAGCGAATTAAGTCTGAGGATTCCACCCATCCAGGTTCGCTGGGCATAGCCATGAGTGAGGCGCTAGAGTACGCTCTGAAGCGGAACTATAGGTACATGATCGGTAGCGTCCTAGACGTCGTGATACTTCACCAGAGCGTCATAGGGATGGAGACGATGAAGCAGTTAGAGACATTGGGGGAGGAGGCTGACGTATTGGTAGGATGCGTGGGTGGAGGAAGCAACTTCGGTGGTTTAGTTTACCCCTTCATAGGGTCTAAGAAGGGGAAGAGATACGTAGCCGCTGCCTCTTCAGAGGTACCTAAGTTTAGTAGAGGAGAATACAAGTATGATTTCCCGGACTCGGCTGGTCTCCTACCCCTGGTCAAGATGATCTCCTTAGGGAAGGACTATGTTCCCCCACCCATATACTCTGGGGGTCTCAGATATCATGGAGTGGCCCCTAGCCTGAGCTTGCTAATGAAAAATGGTGTAATTGAGGGAGTAGAATATGGAGAGGGAGAAGTGTTCAAGGCAGCCAAGCTCTTCATGGAGACCCAAGGGATAGTGCCTGCTCCGGAGTCAGCTCACGCCATAGCCGCTGTAATAGATGAGGCTCTCGCTGCCAAGGCCAGAAAAGAGAAGAAGGTAATAGTCTTCAACCTGAGCGGCCATGGGCTGCTGGATTTGACGAATTACGAGTCCATGATGAGGAGGTGGAAGGATGAGAAGTCTAGTGGTTTATGATACTCTATGCTACCCCACTCCTGAGAAATTCCTGGAATTCATGATGGGTTCAGTTAAGCAAGGAGCCAATGCATTAGAGGTGGGAATTCCCCCGCGGTATGCAAAATATGATGGACCTGTAATAAGGAGGAGCTATAGGGCTGTCTCGAAGTTCTCCTCCAATGCTTGGGAGGTGCTGGGTGAGCTAGGAAGAGAGGTCGATGTTGATCTGATCGCTTTGACCTATCTAGAGGACTGGTTAGGTAACTTCAATGAACTAGTGAGTAAGTTGAAAGGAAGTGGAGTTAAGGGGTTACTATTCCCTGACCTAGTCATCGATTTCCCATTCGACGTGGAGAAGATAGCCGAAAAGGTGAGAAACGCAGGGCTCAGGAACGTGATATTCGTGACGCCCACAGTCCCTGACAGCTTCATTAAGAGGGTCTCCAAACTCGCTGACCTCTTCCTCTACTACGGCATTAGGCCCACTACGGGGGTTCCAATACCCGTAAGCGTAGATGCTCTACTGGGAAGGGTGAGGAGCTTAGTGGAGTCTAAGCTAATAGTGGGTTTCGGTCTATCTAATTTAGAAGACGTAAGGAAGGCGATCAAGGCCGGAGCTGACGGCATAGCAGTGGGGACTTCCCTGATCGAGGAGATGGAGAGGAGCGGAATCGAAGGGGCATTGAGGTTAGTCTCCAACCTGAGGGAGATAGTGGATGGAGCCTAAGGAGATCCTCTCTAAACTAGTTGAAGGGCGCGATCTAGAGGAGCTAGAGGCAGAGGAACTAGCGGACGCAATAGTGGAGGGCAAAGTGCCGGAGACCTTGACTGCATCCATATTAACCGCCCTCAGGATCAAGGGCGAGAAACCAGAGGAGATACTAGGCTTCGTAAGGAGTATGAGGAAACACATGGTGCAAGTCGATCAGTGCAATCAATGCGTGGACACGGCAGGAACAGGTGGAGATGGTCTTAGTACCATGAACGCTAGCACCGCCTCGGCGATCGCCGTAGGAGGTCAAGTGAACGTCATGAAACATGGAAACAGGGCCATGAGTGGAAGGTCAGGGAGCGCGGACTTCCTAGAGGAAATGGGGTATAATATATACATGGACTCCATCAAGGTTAGGGAAGCAATTAAGGTTTCGGGTTTCGCCTTCCTCTTCGCCCAACTGTATCATCCAGCTATGAAGAACGTAGCGAACGTCAGGAGGACTTTGGGGATTAAGACAGTGTTCAATCTCCTTGGTCCTCTCACTAACCCTGCGGGAGTTAAGAGGCAAGTCATGGGCGTGTTCTCCAAGAACTACATGCGGATTATAGGAGAGGTGGCAGTTAGGTTAGGTTACGAGAGGCTACTAGTGGTCCACGGGGAACCAGGGATTGACGAATTGAGCCCCATAGGAAATACTTGGATCGTGGAAGTTAAGGGAACCAGGATCGATGAGTTCGTAGTATCCCCATCGGATTTCGGCATAAGTGGGGTCAAGCTGGAGGACCTGAAGGTATCCAGTCCACGGGAGTCCGTGGAGAAGTTCCTTAGAGCTCTTAAGGGAAGAGATCTACCATCTCTTCGGTTTCTAGCGCTGAACATGGGGGCAGCCCTCCTAGCAGGAGGTAAAGTTAAGGATCTATTGGATGGCTACGAACAGGCGATCAGCCTGAGGGAAGAGATCCTGAAGTCCCTTCAGTTGAAGATCGAGGCCAGTGGAGGAGATCTGAAAAAGTTCAGGAAATTTAAGGAGGTGTTAGAGTGAGGGTTAAAATATGCGGTGTAACGTCTATTCGCGACGCGCTGAGTATAGCGGAATTAGGGGCTGACATGCTGGGGTTCATCGGCGAACCAGGCACCTTACGTTTCGTCAAACCCGACTTCTTAAGGGTAGTTAGGGCTGGAGTCTCTAAGCCCTTAGTTTACGTGAGGGTTAATGGGGAGATGAGGAAAGTATTCGAAGAAGGTAAATACGCTGACTATATCCAGATTCACAGGGTGCTCTCGGAGCGGGAACTCGAGGACCTGATGAGTCTGGAACCTCGGAAGTTCATACTCTACGTTCCTGCCAACGATATTGGATCTTCCTATATCAGGAAGGTGGACAACCTAGGACTAACGCCCTTAATAGACTCACCCAAGAGGGGACAAAAGGTCGATCCCAAAGTCCTAGCGGAGAAGTTCAAGGGCTTTCTCTCGCGAAGTGGGATCGGAGGCGGCATAACTCCAGATAACGTGAAGGAATACATGGCCCTGGATCCCATGTTCATAGACGTCTCAAGCGGTGTGGAGGAGTTACCAGGAAAGAAGGACCTATCTAAAGTCTCAAGAATGATCGAGGTGATCAAAGGCGAGAGTCCTAAGCCTAACTTCAGTTAAGCCACCTAGTGTGCTCTTCGGTTGCGTCAAATCCCATCAACCTGCAGTGCTCCTGGAGAGCGTCGAGGGACCTCAGAGCAAGTCCAGGTTCAGTGTAGTGGGGTGGGGTGCTTCCCAATATCTGAGGATTAAGGATGGAAAAGTGGAGGGTTCACTCAGTTACACAACTTCAGATCCCCTCCATTCACTCAGGGAGATGCTGAGGAAGTCCAAAAGATATAACTTTCCCAGTAGATTCCAAGGGGGGATAATAGGCTATGTTTCCTATGATGCAGTTAAGTATTTCGAGAAACTGAGGACGTTTAGGCCTGAGGCTGAGAGCTGGCCTGACTTCGAATTCTTCTCCCCGGAGAACTTAGTGGTTTACGATCACCTAAACGGCAAGGTTTACATTGGGGGAGATCTGCCGACTGAGTGCAGAAGTGAAGAAACCAGGGTGGAGTTCTCAGGTCCCCTCAATGAGTCTCTAAGAGATTCAGACTACGTTGAGGGAGTGAATAAGATCCTAGAGTATATAAGGCAAGGGTATACTTTTCAAACCGTCCTATCCAAGTTTTACAGGTTCCAATACGAGGGAGACTTGCTGAAGTTCTATGAGAACCTGCGAAGGATTAATCCTTCTCCATACATGTATTATTTGAAGTTCTGGGATAGGGAAATAATAGGATCGAGCCCTGAAACACTGTTCAGGGTTGAATCAGAGGTAGTGGAGACTTTCCCCATAGCTGGAACTAGGCCCCGAGGGAGAGACGAGAATGAAGATCTAAGGTTGGAGCAGGAGCTTTTGGAGTCGGAGAAGGAGCGGGCAGAGCACTTGATGTTAGTCGATCTCGGTAGGAACGACCTAGGGAAGATATGCAAGCTAGGGACCGTTAAAGTCCCCGAGTTCATGTATGTGGAGAAGTATAGTCACGTCCAGCACATAGTGAGTAGGATTGTGGGGAGCCTTCACCACAGGTTCGACTCCTTCGACGTTTTAAGGGCCACTTTCCCTGCAGGCACAGTATCCGGAGCCCCGAAACCTATGTCCATGAATATCATAGAGGAGATAGAACCTTACAAGAGAGGACCTTACGCTGGTGCGGTGGGCTATTTCTCAGTTAATGGGAACGCAGAGTTCGCGATCTCCATAAGGACAGCTTTCGCTAATAACGGGATTGTGAGGCTACAGGCCGGAGCTGGTATCGTCTATGATTCTATACCAGAGATGGAGGTGAAAGAGGTGAAACAGAAATTAGCAGCTCTAAGGGTGGCCATGGGTGATATCAAGTGGACTTAACGCTAATAATAGATAACTACGACAGTTTCGTCTACAATATAGCTCAAGTAGTCGGGGAAATGGGAACTCACCCTATTGTCATTAGGAACGACGAGATAACGGTGAAAGGGGTGGAGAGAATAAATCCTGACAGGATCATTATATCCCCAGGCCCTGGAACACCTGAGAAGAGGGAAGACATAGGGATAGTAATAGATTTAATAAAGGAACTAGGGCCCAAGATACCCATATTGGGGATCTGCCTGGGCCACCAAGCCATAGGTTACGCTTACGGTTCGAACATAAGGAGGGCCAGAAAGATCTTTCACGGTAAAATAAGCGTAATAAGACACCTAGGGAACAGCCCTATCTACAGCGGCGTAACGACAGAATTCAAGGCTACAAGGTACCACAGCTTAGTTGTGGACTCTGTCAAGAAACCCTTAGTCGTAGACGCGAGATCTAAGGAGGACGACGAGATCATGGGAGTCCACCATGAGGAATTCAGAGTTTACGGCGTTCAATACCACCCGGAAAGTATAGGTACGAACGAAGGATATAGGATCTTATATAATTTCATTAATAAAATATAAATTCTATAATCTCTTTCTTAGTAAATATAAAGAGAATAGCTCCTTCCCTAGACTTTCCCAGTGTGGGTCTAGACTTCGCAGAGTTATGTCACTCTCTATCTTCAGCTCTCGGTCTTAACCAGGCCTGAATTGGGCCGCTCATCCTCCTCCACTTCTTTAGCATATCCCGACCCGCTTGTAGAAGTGGAGTTAAGGACGTGAAGTCCCGCCGGTGGGAATGGGCAGCCCCCTCATTTAAATACTTTAAGTGGTGCTAACGACGCACCTCCTCCCCCACTCGGCGGGTAAATGGGACTGGGGAGGGGTCGACCAACACCTCCCTCCGCATGGCGGATCCCCACTTCGATCCAGACCCAGGGTGGGAAGTAAGTTAGCGAATTAGTTATCCGCAGTAATTGCCCCTATCTATATGAGATTGTCGAGGATCTAGAGTAGAGTCCAAAACTCCAAGAATTAATAATAGGGCCTTTCAGATAGCTCTCAAACAGGGGATGGATGTATGGTCAGGTTCCTTGAAGGCTGGCTAAGAGACGTGGTCGAGAGATCCTCAAAGAGACCGAGAGTAGATCGCAGGAGAAGTAGACCTCTATACAGACTGGAACATTGGATAACTGAGGCCAAGAGAGCCGGAAGGAACGCAATTATTGCCGAGTTCAAGAGGAGATCACCGTCAGGGCTCAATGTGAATAGGGACCCTGTGGATTACGCTATGAAAGTGTCTCAGTATGGTATAGTGGGATTAAGCGTCCTGACCGAGGAGGTCTACTTCGGTGGATCTTACGAGGATCTACTAGCTATATCATCATCGGTTAAATTACCGATTTTGATGAAGGATTTCATCGTCACCGAATCCCAGATAGACACAGCCTTCAACCTGGGAGCAGACTCGGTGCTTCTAATAGTTAGGATCTTGACCCAGAGGGAACTCGAGGGACTAATCGAGTATGCGAGGAGCTACGGTATGGAACCTGTAGTGGAAGTTCACGACCAATGGGAGCTGCAGGTAGGAGTAAACGCGGGAGCCCGGATTTTAGGCTTTAATTCAAGAGATCTATCTATATTTCAAATAGATATATCAAGAGTAGAGAAATTAATGGGTATCTCCCCGAAGAATGTAATAAGGATAGCTGAGAGCGGCATCCGTGAAAGGGAGGAAATACTCAAGTTAAGGGAAGCTGGAGCAGACGCCTTCCTCATAGGTTCTTCGTTGATGCAGAACCCAGAAAAGCTTAAGGAGTTCGTATAGGAGGCTAACGGGTGATGTCGAAAATAACCATTTACTCAGAGAGCCTAGCAAGCCTCTCGGGTGAGAGCACCTTAGTTTACCAGGATAAAGCCAGAGAGGTGGCCAAGAGAGGAATTCAAATAGTGAACTTTGGTATAGGTCAGCCCGACTTCCCCACTTTTGAGAAGATTAGGGAGGAGGCGAAGAAGGCTCTAGATCAGGGATTCACAGGTTACACTCCTGCACTTGGAATAGACGAGCTGAGGAGTAAGGTCTCCGAGTACTTAAACTCTAGGTATTCCGCTGACGTGAAGAAGGAAGAAGTTGTCATAACTCCTGGGGCTAAGATGTCTCTATTCATGGCTTTCCTGCTCTACTTGAACCAGGGTGATGAGGTCCTAATGCCCGATCCTTCATATTACTCTTATGCTGAAGTGGTTAGGCTTCTTGGCGCAAAACCGATTTTCAGTAAGATGAAATTGACTAACGGCATTTTCTCCATTGATCTTGAGGATTTAGAGAGCAAAATAGGCCCTAAAACTAAGATAGTGGTGCTTAACAATCCAGCTAATCCTACAGGCTCAGTTTTCAGCGGGAGTGAAGTGAGGAAGCTAATGGAGATAGTTAAGGAGCGGAAGGTAATACTCCTTGCTGATGAGATCTACGATAACTTCGTTTACGACACTGATTTCACCAGTGTCCTGAGCGAACCGGAATGGAGAGACTTCGTGATCTACACCAATGGTTTTAGTAAGACCTTCTCCATGACGGGGTGGAGATTGGGTTACATAGTAGCTAGGAGGGAAGTCGTCTCGAAACTGGGGGTCTTGGCAGCTAATACGTATACATGTGCTACCAGTTTCGCTCAGAGGGGCGCACTGGCTGCCTTTGAATCGTTTGATGAAGTCAAGAATATGATATCAGTATTCAAGAGGAGGAGAGACGTGATGTATAGCGAACTATCCAAAATAAGATTCATAAAGCCCAACGTCACCAGGGGGGCATTCTATCAATTCCCATTCATAGGCGAATTGCTCAAAAGAACCGGGCTCACTGCTAAGGACTTTGCCATAAAACTAATAGAGAGCAAAGGAGTAGTGACCATTCCTGGCGAGGTGTTTCCACTGGATATGGGAAAGTCCTTCCTGAGGTTGAGCTTCGCTATTTCCGAGGAGAAGATCAGGGAGGGAGTAAGTAAAATAGGCGAGTTCGTTAACGAGATAACCCAATGATGAGGAAAATTAGAGCGATCGGTGAGCTGAACTCCCATGGTCTGACAGAATTTCAGCCTTGATCTGGCCTGAAACTTCCTTTTCAAGCGTTTCGAGCCTTAGAGTCAACTTGAGATCTTCCTCAATGATCTCCAAATCCTTAAGGAAATCTGGAGGTCCATAGATCCTTGCACTCACTTTTTGACCGATCGGTATTCTATTCCTTATTTTTGCTGATCTTATCTCAGACGTAGCTTTCATGAGGTTCCTACCAACTCTCTCAGCTTCCTCGTCTATTGGAATATCGCTTACCTCTGGCATACCCTCCAGGATTACACTCCTTTGGTTGTCGTAGAGTCTGGAGTATATCTCTTCAGTTATGTGGGGGGCTATGGGGTGAAGTAGTACTATTATATCCTTCAGCACTCTCCAAATCACATATTTAGCCCCTTCGTCCTCTTTGAATAACCTGGACTTTATCAACTCTAAGTACTCGTCAGCTATGATCTCCCAGAAGTAAGACTGAGCCTCCTCCAGAACTAGGTGGAAGTCGTAATTTTGGTAGTGCTCCACTACCTTCTCCACGAACCTCCTATGGACTGACAGGATCCACCTGTCTACGATCGAAAGGTTATTAGGACTACTGGGTCTATAATCCTTTAGGAAGGGGAAGACTAGCCTAGCTGCGTTCCATAGCTTCTGCAGGAACAGCTTCTTACCTCTCACTACCTCCCACTTGAAAGGCAGATCCTCTCCCACGGAGGCGCTGAGGAGCGCCATCCTAATGGCATCCGCTCCGAACTCATCTATCCTATCCATTGGTGACACTACATTCCCTTTACTCTTGCTCATCCTGCTTCCGTCAGGTCCAAGGACTTGCCCGTTTACCAACACTTCCTTAAAGGGGACTTGTCCTGTTAAGGCCCAAGTCCTGAAGAGCGTGTAGAAAAGCCAAGTCCTGATTATATCCGTCCCCTGCTGTCTTAGGGAGACTGGGAATGTGATCTTAAACCTATTGGGGTCATGGTAGTACCCGGTGATGTATAGGGCCGTGACGCTAGAGTCTATCCATACATCAGCCACATCAGTGATCGGTTCAAGAGTTTCCCCGCACACTGGACAACTCCCCCTGTTCCCTTGCTTGGCTGGATCTACGGGCAACTCCTCTTCTCGTGCTGGATAAAGGTGATTGTTCCTACAGTACCAGAAGGGTAAAGGCGTTCCGTAAATCCTCTGTCTCGATATGTTCCAGTCCCACTCCAAGCTCTCTATCCACTCCTCTAGGTAGTGGGACATCCTCTGCGGCTTGAATTTCATTTTCTTTGCTTCTTCAAGTAAGTTATTTTTGAATTGTAAAAGTTTTATGAAAAGTTGTTTCCGGGAAAGGAACTCTATGGGAGAGCCGCAATCTGATCTCTCAGTGTGGGAGAGGACGTTGTGCTTTATCCTCTCCGACTTAATAAGAACTCCTGCTTCATCTAAAAGCCTAACTACCTTTTTCCTGGCTTCAGGCACCTTTAGGCCGTCCAATAGGCCTCCAGTATTCTTCATGACCCCCTTCTCGTCCACAGTCTCGGTTATTGGTAGACCATACTTTAACTGCCACTTAATATCCTGTGGATCCCCAAATGTACATATCATTACCGCGCCGGTCCCGTAAGACGGATCGACTGCCTCATCCGCGATCACTTTCACCTCCTTGTTGAAGAGGGGTACCTCAACGAGTTTTCCGAACAATCCCACATACCTTTGGTCCTTGGGATTCACAGCTACGGCCTGGATTGCAGATAATAGTTCAGGTCTAGTAGTTGCTATGATCAGTTTTCCTCCCTCCTTAACTCTGAACTCTATGTAGTGAAGTTGACCCTCCATCTCTACGTAACCCACCTCGCTCTGGGAAAGGGAAGTCTCGCACTTTGGACACCAGTATATGGGTCCGTCTCTCATCTCGAGTAGGCCCATTTTATACATCTGTATGAGGCTCAGCTGAACTATCCTCCTGTAGTCCGGGTCGTATGTCCTATATTCGAACCTCTCCCACTCAGGTCTATATCCAAGCCTTATCATCGAGGACTTCATTTTACTTATCATCTCCTCAGTCCACTCCCTGCACTTTGTCAGAAAAAGCTCCCTGTTCTCCTTCGGGACTCCCAGTTTGAACTGAACTTTCAGTTCGGTGGGAAGTCCTTGTGCATCCCAACCCTGCGGATGTAGGACGTTAAAACCCTCTATTCGTCTGAACCTAGCTATAGCGTCTATTATGGCCACCCACCTAGCATGTCCCACGTGGATTTCGCCACTGGTGAAAGGAGGAGGAGTGTCTATGACGAAGGTAGGTTCCTTACCATCTCTAAAGGAGTAGACCTTTTCCCAAAACTCCTTTGTGAGCCAAGCCTCCTGCCATTTTCTCTCTACTTCAGCCGGATCGTAATGTTTAGGCCATTCCTCCATGAGCTTCTGGAATTCCTCTCTCGACACTCGAGTCACACTCCGTTAATCTCCATCTATCCTTCTTAAATCGCTTTCGCATGTCAAAATTTATCAATATATATTCTTAAATTTGTCTGAGAATTCTAATGATATGGGTCTAGCGTATATCACATTCCCCTTAATTTTCTCCACCCTAGCCCTTATCTTGTCTCCTAACGCTCCTCCGTTGACTATGACCTGAAAGTTTCCATATTTACCCACTCCTCTCCCCCTATCGTCCACGGAATCTATGTCAACCGCTATTAACTCTCCAACCTTCACTTCATTCTTCTTCGCTAGGTCTCTGTTATAATAGCTGGTGATCCTGTAGGAATAGGGATCTTCAACTTCTGATCTATCCCTATCTCTTCTTCTCAAAACCTTTCACGTTCTAGGTAACGCATTTCCGTGTTCTTTATTTAAACTTTTCCACCTCCACAGTCCAGTTTCACTTCAAATAAGATAAATAAAAACAATTTATATACTATTCAATTAATTTACTTATTGAAATCGTGTTCTCGATGAAGAGGGCAGCAGAGGTTTCCAAACCTATTAATTCTTCGTTCTCACTCTCGGCAATCTAGCGTTAAGGACACCCTATGATATTTCTTTTTAAATAGGTGCCAGAGTCTAGCGAAAGTCTCTAGGTGGGGAGAAATGGACTTGAGATTCCAAAAGTAGATAACGAATTTCGTCGAACCCATAAACTCGACAAAACCTTTTTGGATTCAAGGTTGATCTAGAACTTGGCCACACGTTCCACTTAAGAGAGGCGCGGTGTTTAAACTTGAGAGTATCCATATTAGGAGGAGGAGTTGCAGGTTCACTTCTAGGGAAGCTGCTGCACGATCATGGACACGAGGTCGTGATTCATGATATTCTGAGCAAATATGTGAAGCCTTGTGGAGATGTGGTGCCGAACGTTTACTCCCCTCCCTATCCCTGGAGGATCAAGTTTTGGATAAAGAACTTCGAATTTTACCTAGATGGGATAAAACTTTATGATATTCAATATAGATACCCTAAATGGATAGTTATAGACAAGTGGGAATGGATAAACTCGATGAGGGAGAAGATAATACATGCTAGACCTGAGCTCCTAAACCCAAGGAATTTCGACCTAGTTTTAGACTCTAGAGGACCTTACCCAATGGATAGGAGACTGGTCTACACTTCCCGTGCCATATTGAAGACCGACGAGTTCAGGGACGTAGCTGTATTCGAGTTTCAATCTAAGAGGACCGGCTTCTTCTGGATTTTCCCTGACCAAGAAGGAGTTTTGAACGTAGGTGCAGGGTTCTTAGAGACTAAGGACTCAAGGGAGGAATTACTACGCTACGTTAGGTCCAGGTTCCGAAGCTATGAAATAGTGGATTTAAGGGGGGCTCCGATCTCCATATCCCCAGTTCTCGATAAAAGGAAAAGGATAGGGGAGGCTAGAGGCCTAGTTTTCCCAATGAGTGGTGAGGGTATAAGGCCTTCCGCTATTTCAGCGGAGCTAGCTTTCGAGGCCATAACCAAGGGGAAAACGTTTGAAGAGCATTTAGACCGGAGTCTCAAGACGCTAGAGAGAAGAATAGATATACAGGGCAAGTTACTTAGACTTTACGCGGGACTTTCAGTTACGTTGAGACGGGAAATGATCAAGAGTTTAGTTAAAAGTGATGTCCTCATAGACGCTTACTTAGAGGATAAACTAGACCTTATGGGCGTAATTGAATCTCTCAGGACGGTGAATGGTGGTGGAATTGCTCTTAGATAACTCGAAGAGTGTTACGGGTAAGCACGTCCTCAGAACCCTAATAGTGAATGTGAGCTCAGGACCGGCAATTGACTCAAGGGTGGATTCCTTTCAGAGTCACCCTTGCAAACCGTTATACAAGAAAGGCGAGTGCAGGGTAGTCAAATTACCCAACGGGAAATACGTCTATGTGAGATTATTGAGGAACCTCAGAGGCCACGTGTCTGGGGAATTCTGGGTCATAGTGAACGGCGAGGTGAAGTTGAAGTTGAAGTATAGGAAACTCAAGCTCAAGAGGGTAGAGGGGGATCCTTCCCACTGGGATCTAGTGAACAGAGTCATTTCGAGCTATAAAATACCACTGAAAAAGGTGAACCTCAATTGACTGAGATGTTTTCAGTTACTATATCAGTGGTCGTAGACAATCCATATGGCGTGGTTAGGGACCTCTTCCCTCACCTCAACGAGGCTATGGGCGAGTTCTGCAGTACAGTGAAAATAGGAGGCTCTGTCTTATGTGCTCCCGATCCCTTCACCCTCATAACTGTGGTAGTGGAGATGCGGGAGTTAAAGCCTCTTAACCTTAAGATAACGGTGAGATCCACGGACGCTCAAAAAGTAGTTGAATATAGCGAGAGGATATCCAAGATGATCTCAGGCTTCGGCTATCACTCTACTCTGCTTAGCTCCTGAAGAACCACCTTTTGAACTCTTTCGGCTATCTCTCTAGAAGTAACGGGCTCCCCCTCTTTCTCGGCAATTACTGAGCAGATGACCGTGCCTGCAATGGTGTTGCACAGGATCAGTTTCTTCAGGATCAGGTCTCCCAGCTTCATGTCGACATCGACGTATTCCACAAGCCCCTTTATCTCCCTTTTAGTAGGTAGAAAGGAATCCAGAATAATGAGGTTGTTGGCCTGTGTAACGATCGAAATCACAAACATATCGTCTATTGTAAACTTTAAAATCATTTTAACTCATCAATTCTAATTCGGAACCGCAGTGAGGACATTTGAACTTTAGTCCTCTAGCGTCAGCCTCACAGAAGTAGGCCTGTAACTTCTTCTCGTCCTTGGGGCACCTGTATACTAAATCAGATCCTATTTTCAGTCTCCTATTACATATCCTGCAGTAATATGTGAACCACCCTATGTGTCCGTGAGCGTTAGTACCCTTGATCTTCAGGCTCATGTTCGCCAGTGTTAGAGATCTGAGTTATATAGCTTATCCTTCTTCAAGGAGTTATGAAGTCCTTTAGGGCGAAAGCCTACTCCAGTTCTGCTAATCTGGGTCCAGGTTATGATATTATGGCCATGGCTCACACCGCCTTTCACGACGTTGTGCAGGCTGAGATCGTCTCTGAAGGCAGGGCTAAGGTTTCGATAGAAGGAGATCAAGTTCCTCTGGAACCGGAGAAGAATAGTGCAGGGCTAGCCGTACTCAATCTACTTCAAGAGATGCAAGTTCGTAGTCATATTAAACTATCTATTCAAAAAGGTATCCCAGCTGGATTGGGATTGGGAAGTAGTGGGGCTTCAGCTGCAGCCGCAGTCTACGCCGTGGACCAACTACTAGGTTTGGCCTTAGATCGCAACAAGCTGACCTACTTCGCCATGTTAGGGGAGCAGGCTGCTGCAGGAGCTCCCCATCCTGATAACGTAGCGGCCAGTGTTTTCGGTAAGGTGGTTATCGTGTACTCTCTCGATCCCCTCAAGGTAGCCCAGATCTCACCTAAAGGAAGTTACGGAATACTCTTAGTCATTCCTCAGGTCAAGATCGAAGCTAAAACCAAGAAGGCTAGGGAATTGGTACCTTCTCATATTTCCATGAGCTCCTATGTAGCCAACGGCAGGAGACTAGCTTCCCTAGTGGTTGGACTTATGATGGGGGAGAGAGGCATGGTAAGGAATGGTATGGAGGACGAGATCGTAGAAAGAGCTAGGATGCCCATGTTCCCTTACTACCCTGCGCTGAGACAACTAGCCTTGAGGTATGACGCTGTAGGGGTCTGCGTAAGTGGCGCTGGTCCCTCCGTCATGATACTGACTGATGAGTATACCAATAGGGAATTATTAGCTAATAAAGCTAGAGAAGAATGTTCAAAAGCGATCGGTGAGTGTATGGTTGTCGAGGCGGAGTTAGCTGATGGTGTCACAGCTACGCGTGGGGACTAAGCTAGTAGCTGAGGAGATCGAGGATGATGTAGGAGCCATAACGACCCCGATTTATCAAACAACAGCTTTCGCATTCCCTAAGGGCGAGAAGTATAGGTACTCGAGGGAGTCTAACCCCACCGTGATCAGGCTTAACAAACTCATAGCTGAGGCTGAGGGGGCTCAAGCAGGCGTATCATTCTCGTCGGGAATGGGCGCTATATCCTCAACGCTACTTTCGCTTCTTAGACCAGGCTCAACACTGGTGATCCAAAGGGACATGTTCGGGAGAAGCTTCAAGTTCGCAAGTGATTTTCTGAGGTCTTGGGGGGTCAACGTGAGAGTAGCTGAACCGGGTAACGAGGACCTATTGAATAAGATAGAGCAAGGTGCAGATATGGTATTCGTTGAGAGTATAACTAATCCTTTGCTTCGGGTAGCCGATTTGGAAAAAATTTCAAAAATATGTAAAGAAAAAGGTAGCCTATTAGTAGTGGATAGTACTTTCGCTACTCCGATCAATCAGACTCCCCTTAGCTTAGGGGCGGACATAGTAATCCACAGTGCTTCCAAGTACTTGGCGGGTCACAACGACGTGATAGCGGGTTTATCAGCAGGGGGCGAGCACCACATAAGCCGAGTAGATCTGATGAGGAGAACTTTGGGCACCTCTCTAGATCCTCATGCGGCTTACTTGGTGATAAGAGGTATGAAGACCTTGAAGTTAAGAATGGAGACCATAAACAGGAATACTATGGAGATAGCGGAGTTTCTGCAGGATCACCCTAGGGTTAGTAGGGTCTATTACCCTGGATTGAGTTCCCACCCCGATTATGAAGTTGCCCTAAGGGTGTTAAGGGGTTTCGGGGGGGTGGTGAGTTTTGAAGTGAGGGGGTCTCAGGAAGACGCTCTATCTGTGATCAGGAGAACTAAACTCATAATTCCCGCTCAAACTCTAGGAGGAGTCAACTCCGTGATTTCTCATCCTGCCACCATGAGTCACAGGACCTTAACCCCTGAGGAGCGTAAGTTAGCGGGGGTTACGGATAACTTGCTCAGGCTCTCAATCGGGATAGAGGACGCAGAGGATTTGAAATCGGATCTATCTACGGCTCTCAGCTCTTTATGATCCTCGAGATCTCCAGCTTGATTTCCTCCTCTATTATCTTTTTGACTTCCCTTCTGTGTAATCTAACTAAGTGAAGATACATTCCCTTTCTAGTGAAAGGGCCTTTAGAACAGAGCTTGCATCTCAGGTTCTGGTTCTGTCTCTCTACGAACCAGAAGCTCACCCTCTCTATCACTTCTCTTCCCAATTCCTTGAGTGAGATCCCCGTTACCTTCTCGATCTCTGTTTCCTCCACTTTAAGCAAGCAAGCTCTCTTAACTGCAACTTCAACTAGCTTATCTGCAATTACGGAGAGCGCGCTTTCCATAGGTCGCCACTCACTAGTGAAATGATCAAGGCTATTGCCAAGGCTGATGCCAGCCTCTCGATCTTCCCAGGTGGCTCATCTGATATCGCCTTCTCCAACTCCGAATCGGAGACTCCTAGACCATTCAAGATCCTCCTTACCCGAAGCTCTATTTCGTTCACATCTATGATCTCTACAATCCCCTCCATTTTAAGCAGTGCTATCAAGTGGAGGACTTCTCCAAGTTCTTCCTCGCTAACGTAATTGAAGATCTCCGTAATTGGCCTTTTTACGCTCTGTGAGAGTAGATCCACCATGCCTGGTATATAAGCTAGACTTCCTAGCGAGAGTATCCACGAGTCTAAGTACTTAAGTGCTATCTCCTTGTCCTCCTCTGTAAGGGGACCCTCTACCTTCTCCACGACCGATAAAGCTGCCATTATATGGGAGAATGCTTCGCCCCCTACGGAATACCTGATCCCTCCTGGAGTTGTATTAACTGAGTCTAAGCTCAATATTCATACACCCATAATGTCTCTATTACCCTATCTAGAGTGCTTAAGGGGTGATCCTCGTAATACGATAGGGCATAAGGATCGCTTTTCCTGAAAGAGTGTGAGATAGAGAGAGAGGTATTAAGCTGATATCCGTGGCTCAAGTTTATAAGCAGTCAATATCAGAATGAGGAGGTTTAAGGGGGAGTAAACGCTTAGTGAAAAGGATATGCACTCTCTACTTTTCTGGATCATAATTCACTAACCATGTCAATGACCCCCATTTAAGGGGGCTGGACTGTGGGTAGGGTTACAAAAAAGGGAGTTGAGGGGGCGGAAAGCCTCAGGGCGGGGATGGATAGCCCCCAATTTAAATACTTCTTTTTTCAAATATCTTTGATGGCTAGGAGGGTTAAAGCGATCAGCGCCTGTTTCCATGGAGATCGCCCTCTCCGAACCCCTCCTAGCCCTCGTTAATAACT
>Ga0208549_100108_pt1 | contig 41054 bp, 49 predicted proteins | sample BED_host_MetaG_FD_187135 | JGI IMG/M metagenome (GOLD analysis project Ga0208549, IMG submission 187135) | Hot spring microbial mat communities from Yellowstone National Park, Wyoming, USA - BED_host_MetaG (SPAdes) (version 2) | ecosystem: Environmental > Aquatic > Thermal springs > Hot (42-90C)... | reverse complement strand
TTACAATATAAGCTTAATCTCTCGTTATACTGAAAGATATAATTATATTTTATTCTTAATTAATTATAAAATTGTTTTTCTATCATACTATATTTATTCAATTATTTGCGCTTGGGACACTCTCTCAACCCTATCAATGATGAAATAATTAAATACGCTTCCTGCAATGAATCCGGTGTCAATTATTATTGAGAACAGCAAGGTATTAACTAAGCTTATTCCCTTAGCTAACAGAAAAGACGGAGCCAGTACTACAAAGCCATAGAAGATTCCAGACTGGAAGAATTGGAATATTAACATCATTATAGTCCTTGTTCTTAAATTCTTGGAGAAAAGCTCGGAGATCTTAGAGTGCTGTTCGACAACTTCAACTTTTTCGGGTTCAGGTAACACCTTCCCTTCTTTTAATACAGCATTCTCCCATTTTTCCACAATCTTATTTGCCTCCTCATGTCTTCCTTTATTCTCTGACCACCTAGGAGATTCGTCTAGCCTAGTTCTTAAAGCCCAAACTATCAGTACTGCAACACCCATGAACCATAATGGAATCCTCCAAGAGTAGTAGTTGAGCGGATGAGAAGTAAGTAACTATTGCAATTACCGGTGCGGAAGTTACTGCTAAAGTATAAACTAATTCAACTTCTCTACCTCTATATTTCCCTGGCATCATCTCTGAAGTATAAGTATCAACTAAGGGAAAATCTCCTCCTACTCCTATTCCTGCAATGAACATTAAAGCAGAGATTGCGTAAAAATTACTCATAAATCCTGCAATTATAGTTCCTCCGCCGAATAATAGTAAATTAGCCAGAAATACCGTCCTCCTACCTTTCAAGTCGGAAAGCCGTTGTCAGCAGTTTCCGATAAACCGTAAAGTTTATATAATTTGTATGTGAGTTTAATTATAATGCTGAAACCTAAGGAAGTATGCCAAAAACTAGGAATATCGTACCGCACACTACAGAGCTACGTAAAGAAGGGTTACATAAAACCAGTAATACTACAGAGCGGGAAGTGGAGGTTCAGAGAAGAGGATGTCGAAAAGTTAATGGGGATTGTAAGAAAGAGGAAAGTGATACTTTACGCAAGAGTATCATCAAACACGCAGAAAGACGATTTAGTAAACCAAGTAAAATACCTAGAGGAGAACGTTAAAGAATACGACCAAGTAATAACAGACGTTGGATCTTCATTAAACATGAAGAGGAAAGGATTCATCAAGCTATTGAGAATGATACTGAACAACGAAGTGTCAAAAATAGTTATAGCCTACCCGGACAGACTAGTAATATTCGGCTTTGAAATAATAGAGGAGGTGTGCAAAGCACACAACTGCGAAATAGTGGTGCTAAACAAGGAGGACAAAACACCGGAAAAAGAGTTAATAGAAGACTTAATCTCTATATTGCTACCGTTCAGCGATAAATTGCAAGGAATGAGGAAAGAGAAGGTGAAGAAGTGTGTCGAAGAACTTAATGCTTAATGACTTTCAACCACAAGAGGAATACGTCTACCTAACTTACTCCTTGAAGAACGATAAGAAGGAGGAGACGAAAATACTACTGGAGAATTACAGAGCCCTACTACAGAAAGCATTAGACTATCTGTGGGAAAAGACTAGGATAGAAAGGAAGGAGGTCAAGAAGGGTAAGAAAGCATCTACGAAAGTCAAAGTCAAGTTACCTAAGAAAAAGGAGGTTTACAAGGCGTTGAGGGATGAGTTAGAGAAAATCAACAAGTTAGCTTCCCACTACGTGGACAAGGCGATAAATGACGCTTACTCAATCTTGGGGAGTTGGAGGAGGAGGGCCGAGAAGGGGCAAGCCTCATTGAGTAAACCTAGATTGAAGAAGGTTTACGTTAGGGTAAAGTCTACTCTGAGGAAGGTTGAGGATGAGAGCGTAAGGATTACTGTAAGACCTTACGAATACGTCACCTTCTCATGGTCTCGCACTTGGTTCTCTAGAAGGGTTGAAGGGCTTGAGTTGGGTGAGCCAATAATTAAGGAGGATAAGGTGTACTTGCCATTTCGTTACAGATTACCTTGGTTTACTCCCATAGATTTTCTCTCAATTGATAGCAACTTGTACACATTAGACGCTTATGATGGAGAGGAGTTCGTTACATTTTCCTTGAAGGAGTTGTATAGTCTAAAATTCGGCATGGAGTTGAAGAGGAGTAGAATACAGTCCTTTGCTTCTAAACACGGTAGGAAGGGGAAGGTGTTGATGAGGAAATACTCTCATAGGGAAAGGAATCGCGTGCTTGATTATGTTCACAAGTTCGTGAACGAGTTACTGGAGATGTATCCTCTCACTATGTTTGCTGTCGAGAAGTTGAATAAGCAGTCAATGTTCCAAGACGCTCATGATAAGCTGTCCAAGAAGGTTTCGAGGACTGTATGGAGGACAATTCATCGCGTCTTAAAGTACAAGGCTCCCCTTTATGGTTCCTTTGTTAAGGAGGTTAACCCGCACCTCACTTCCAAGTCCTGCCCCAGATGTGGATGGGTTTCCCGAAAGGTCGGCAGGACTTTTCACTGCGAGAGGTGCGGGTTCACTCTGGATAGACAACTGAACGCATCATTGAATATTTATCTCAAGATGTGCGGGTTTCCCCACATCCGTGATATTCCGCGGATGTGGGTTGGGGTAACGGGTTTCCCCGTGACTCTGTTGAAGCCCAAGGGCTGAGAATTGGATAAAAATTCATGAAAATTCAATGAAGCCCAAACCCCTACTGCACCTTTTTCTAGGTCTGTCATAAGACATGACATAACTAAGAATTTTTTAAAATTTGCCGAAATGCATGCTTCTTGGTTGAATTCTCATAGACTCAACTCTTTGGTATAAATTCTAAATCAGTAGTAGAATTAGAAGTTTAATGTAGTCTCTTAGAGAAATTAAACAAGCTACAAAGCACAAATATAATTTCCTAATTTACCTTTATTTATCTCCTCATTATTTATAAATCTTGAAGCAAACTGATTAAATATGAGTGGAAAAATAGCCGACGAGATCCTTAACAATCCACAACTGCTTTCAGCGTTAGCTGATAAAATATACGAGAAACTTAAGGACGAAATAGTTATAAAGAAGTTAGAAGAAACAATTGCTAGCGTTAAAGCTTTACAAGAGGAAATTAAAAAGCAAGGAGAAGCAATAGCGTCTTTACAACAAGAAATAAAATCGCTAAGAAAAGCATCAAATAAACACGGTGAGGCGATAACGACACTTCAGGAGGCAGTTAAAAAGCAAGGAGAAGCAATAACTGCACTTCAAGAAGCTGTCAAGAAACAAGGAGAAGCAATTGCGTCTCTACAAGAGACCGTCAAGAAACAAGGAGAAGCAATAACTGCATTACAGCAGACTGTAAATAAGCACACAGAAGCAATAACTGCACTTCAAGAAGCCGTAAAATCTTTACAAGAAACTGTAAATAGGCACACAGAAGCGATTTCATCACTCCAAGAAACCGTCAAGAAACAAGGAGAAGCTATAATGTCTTTACAAGAGACTGTCAAGTCACTTCAAGAGACGGTAAATAAGCATACAGAAGCAATAACTGCACTCCAAGAAGCCGTCAAGAAACAGGGAGAAGTAATTGCATCTCTACAAGAAGCAGTTAAATCTCTTCAAGAGACGGTAAATAAGCATACAGAAGCTATTGAAGGCCTCCAGAAGGCGGTGAGAAAATTACAAAGGGCAGTTATGAAACTTTCAATAGAAGTAGGAAGCTTTACTAATAGGGCAGGAAAAGGAATGGAGAAAACAATGCTAAAGCTTTACAGGAAGGCATTAGAACTGCACGGGGTTGATCCTAAGAAAGTAGTCCATGGCATAATAAAGGATGAGGAAGGATTAATAGAAAAAGGTAAGGTATTTGAAGTAGACTTTTATGAGACAAACGATTACGTTTACGTATTTGAGATAAAGAATTTTGCCGATAAGGGAGCTTACGATCAAATAATTATAAGGAAAAAACTATTCTCCGCTAAGTACAAGGATAAGAAGATTAAGATATTTCTCGTAGCAAACTTTGTAGACAAGAAGATAAAGAAGAAACTTGAAGAGGAAGGAGTAGAAATTATAACTTCTCATGTAATAAAATGAATTTCGAGAGTGTCTATTCCACTTATGCTTCTTATTGAATTTCCTATGTTCTACCTTTTTCATTAAATTTAATACTCTGCATATCTATAGTTTCAGTAATATTATGATTAAAGGTTTTGCTTTGTTTTATATAATGATATTGAAAATTCTCTATTGTAATTCTTCATGTATGAAAGTTCATCATAAAGTGTCATCTTACCAACATCCTACTTTCAACGTAAGATATCTTCTTTAACAATTTTGGCAAAATTTCCTTCTACGAAATTTTCCCCAAAGTCTCCAAAATATTCATCCCCTATTCTCAGTATCGTTGCAGACCTCTGTGGTCTAAATTCTTCTTCCTCTCCTAACGCATTTCTCATGGCAACTCTTCCAGCATTAACTGCGACGTCCGCTGACATTGGTATTTCTGATTCTTCAAAAGTTGCACAATCTCCTGCACCGTAGACGTCTTTATAATCCACCGAATTCAAGAACATGTCCACTAGCATTCTATGGTTCCTATTTTTATGAATAGAATTTATCATATCAGGGCCTTTAAGACCCGTTTGTCCCTACACTTTCATTTCAATCATTTTATGATCAATCATGATCGAGTGTAGGGACTTAGCCCTCAACCACCCATTTACTGTAGGTGGGTCATGGGACTCCTTCGAGCCCAACGGCACGGAGCTCACATCTCCGTAATCTCCCTCACCCTTTTGGGCATAGCCCACATCGGCGTGAGAGATCATCATTTATCAACAAAAATTTGTTATAAACAGATATAAAAAGATTTCTATTAACGAGAAAAAGGATTCAGCCCTGCAAAAATTGTTAATTCTGACTTTACTTCACCGTGAGTTGTTATCACTTTATCCTTCTTAACATCCAATGCCTCAACTCCTAGAAGGAGGTTTACTCCCAGTTCAGTAAGTAGTTTCTCAGCCTTTTTTGCTGAGGCAGTAGTCGTTGTGGGAAGTAACCTATTCCTTCTCTGAATTAGCGTTATATTCTTCCCAATTATGTTTCCGGCTAGCTCTACGCCGGTAGCACCTCCACCTATAATTACTACATCTTTAACTTCTGATAACCTCCTTTTCAATAATAAGGCATCATCTAAAGTTTCTAATTTATGAGCAAACTTCTTTGCACCTTTTAACCTTGGTAAATTTTGATGATGACCTAATGCTAGAATTAATTTATCGTAAGCTATGGTGTGACCGTTCAGAAATATTTTCTTTTCTTTGCAATCTATTTTATTTAGCTCTCCAACTATTACATGATTATATTTTACAATAATGTTATTATTTAATTCACAAATAAAATCTATAAGCCAAGGAGTTAAAAGAAAATAATCTTTTCTATCTATCAGTACTACTTTCTCCTCTCTCCTTTCATCATAAGCCGAAAGTCCGGCAAATCCTCCGCCTATAATTACTATTGTCATATACTATTTTTTGTAAACTTCTTTATATTTACGAATTATAAAAATGCTTAAACAGATGATTTACATTGACTTTAATATTTCTTCATCCTTAACTCTAGATATAGGCCTCCAACCCCTTACATAAGCTATTGTTGTCCCTATGCCAGTAACTATTAAATTTAAGGCTAAAGCAATCAACGCAATGTAAATTGAACCTACTGGAGTTGGCATAAAAACGCTACCGTAATGATAATATAATCCGACTCCAGAAGCAACTCCAACTATCATACCTGCTAACAAGGACCATTTCTCCAGTTTATGAGTATAAAGACCCAGGAAGATGGGTGGCATAGTTTGTGTAACTATTATTCCTCCTAAAAGTTGTAGTGTTATTGCATAACCTGGAACTGCGAAAACAAAACCCAGAGCTGCGAATTTAAACACTGCTGACATCCATTTTGCTAAAGTAGATTCTCCCTTCATTGACAATGGCTTAAATTCTTCTATTATGTTCCTTACTAACAAGTTTGATATGGCAATAGCCATTATTGCAGCTGGGACTAAACCTCCGATAAATACTCCTACCAAAGCAATACCTATAAACCAGTTGGGCATAGTATAAGCTATCGTTGCTGGAACTACTAAGTCTGCAGCTGCAGATTTGCCTATAATAGGACTTAAGTCTTTTATTGCAGATAAAGCATTAGGTATTCCGTAAATTAATATGCCGAATAGAGCTAAAAATACTAACCCTATGCCGTAAATTGGTAATAGTGAAGTGCTTAGCTTTAGTTGTTTTTTACTTACTGAACTTAAGGAGCCGTTTATTGCATGAGGATATAAATATAACGCTATAGCACTCCCTAATGCTAGGGAGAAGTAAGCCATTATTAATTTAGAAGGCAGAGTTTCATATATTGATGCTTTGCTGGAAGGTATTGAAGAGAACGCTACATGGAATCCGCCAATTGCCATGGGTATTGCAATTATAGATACAATAACTGTAAACCATATTAAAGCATCTTTAAAGACTCCTGTTAGTGTAGCTCCTCTAAGTCCGCTAGTATAAGTAAAAGCAGCCAATATTACGAAAGCTATTACAAGGGATATCTCATTAATTAAGGTTATTGATCCATTAATTCCAAGGCCTACAATAAGCATTGTTAATACTGCTTTCATACCTACTATTTGTAATGCTATGTAAGGCAATTCTGCAACTATTCCTACCAAAGCTACTGCTAAAGCTAAATACCTGCTGTTAAACCTATCCTTTACGAAATCTGCAGCAGTTATGTAACCCTTATTCCTTGAAACCGTCCAAAGCCTCGGCATAGTTAACATGGCTATTGCAAAAGTCCAGGCTACGTAAGGTACGGCAAAGAAGTATAACGAACCTACTCCGAATAATGCAGCAGGAACTGCTATGAAAGTATATGCAGTGTATAAATCTGCTCCCATGAGGAACCAAACTAGGAGAATTCCTAGCCTTCTCCCGGCTAATCCCCATTCGTAAAGCTTAGATAAATCTCCTTTCCTCCAACTCGCACCGTAAAAACCTAGAAACACAAAAAATGCAAATAATATTAAAAACACTACTAGAGTAATGCTGTCAACGTTAGTTTGAGGGATTACCACTCTACTCCTCCTCCTTGAAAACATATGCTATTGTAAAAAACATTAAACTACTAACTGCTAGCATTATAGTTTGATACCAGTAGAAGAATGGTACTCCAAATAGGCAAGGAGTAACTCTATTAAAAAGGGGAAATAATGAGTATAAAATTATGTCAACTATTAGAGCTATGAAAATTGCGATATAAAACATGGATTTATACGCCATAAGAAACTCTCGGTTCACGTCTAATTAAGTTTATTTTACGATTTTCCCTATTATGGATTTAAATAAAACATATGAAATTTAAAAAACCTTTGCTAAGTATAAATTTTATTTTATTCTATTAGTTTCTTTATCTTATCCCACATTGAATCAACATAATTTTCCAATGCTTTATACTCATTTTCCGTAATACGTTTAAACCTACCTTGAATTTGAAGGAAATCTTTCAACGGCCTTCTTGTAGACTTCTCTAAGCAATGAAGAGACTCAGGACTTACAATTAACTTACCATTCTCGTATTCTATTAAAGGCCAATAGCAAGTTTGAACTGCTAATTTCCCAACTTCCACTGTTTTTGATGGATCAAACATCCAACCGTAAGGATCAGGAGCTAAAACTTGAACGTATTTAAAGCCGAAGATCTGTTTAGCCTTTCTAAGCTTGTTTACAAAATCGTGAGGATAACCTACTGAGGCAGTAGCTAAGTAAGGTATGTTATGGTCCATCATTATGAACATAATCTCCTTTTTATTCTCCTTCTTTCCTTCTGGTGTGGTTGAAGTATATGCACCAAACGGAGTCGAACCACTTCTCTGACCTCCAGAATTCATATAGGCCTCATTATCAACGCAAATATAAATAAAGTTCTCATTCCTCTCTGCAGCACCACTTAGCGAAGCAAAGCCTATATCAGCTGTTCCTCCATCTCCAGCCCAGACTACTACAGTAGTGTTTTTATTCCTCTGTCTATAAGCCCTCCACATTCCAGAGGCTGCAGGTGGTCCTGCAGCAAATGCTATATTAAGCACTGGAAAATTATAGGAATTCTTTGGGGCTAAACCTTGAATTACTGACGAACAGCCGGCTATTACTATTAATGCAACATCATTGCCTAAAGCCATTCCTACCATTCTCATAGCCATATTTTCCGGACATCCTGGACATGCAGAAGTTCCTGACAATAATGAATTACTCTTCAACATATCTCGGAGACCTAAGCTCAACTTTCTCACCTCCTTTAGGATAATACCAAGTTACGCCTTTCGCATTACCTTGCTTTGCCCTTTCCACAAATCTTGAAATTATCTCCTTAAAATCACCTTTATTCAGTAAAACTCCACCTAAGCCTGAAACTACATCACACATTTGCTCATGATGTAACGTTGATTTCAATTCTAAATACAATGGACCTCCTCTGCCCATGGAAGTTGCCCTATCAATTACTAATATCGCCTTCTTATCCTTTAATGCTGAAGTAATTTCTTCCTCACTCCAAGGTCTTATATACCTTATTCTATATAATCCTACACTTAAGCCTTGTTTTCTCAACTCGTCTATTGCCTCCATTGCGTCTCCTGCCCACGCACCCATTAATACTACAGCGTAATCTGCATCGTCCAACTTATACTTGACATTAAGGGTAGAATAATTGTTTATTCCAGTAATCTTCTGATATTCCGTTCCGACTTCTCTAATAACTTCTTCAGAGTGAACTATCGCTTCATGAATTGAGTGCCTAAGTTTCATATACTCTATTGGTGGGAAAATGTTACCCATCCCTACTGGACTTTCTGAATCTAACACAAAGGGCTGTTTCCTAGGAGGTAAGAATAAATCTACCTCATCCTGCGAAGGAATGATAACGTTAGTTTTCATATGAGATAATATAAATCCGTCCATTCCAACCATCATTGGTAAATAAACTCTCTCATCTTCCGAAATTCTAAAAGCTTGTAAGGTTAGATCCAACGCCTCCTGAGGATTGCTAGCAAATGTCATTAACCACCCGCTGTCTCTTTCACTCATAAAGTCAGTGTTCTCATCCCATATATTCCATGGTGCTCCGACTGCTCTGGTAGCTACTACCATTACTACCGGAACCCTACTTCCTGCAACCCACCATGTCATTTCGTGCATGTAAAGCAATCCTTGTGAGGCCGTTGCCGTAAAAGCCCTAACTCCTGCAATTGCTGCACCGAAAGTTGAAGCCATCGCTGCATGTTCACTCTCGACTCTTACGATATCCGCGCCTAATTCCCCATTAGCCTTCATTTCTGCTAATTTCTCTATGATTGAAGTCTGAGGAGTTATAGGATAAATTCCAACTACTCCAACTCTGGCTAACTTAACTGCTAACGCTACAGCTTCGTTTCCAGAAATAATCTTCATCGTCATTGTTCCATCACCATACTTATTGCTTTTACTGGGCAAACTGAAGCACAGACTCCGCACCCTTTACAGTATTCATAGTCAACGTAAACTCCATTATCGATGTGAATTGTAGACTCTGGGCACCATAGATAACACGCTTTGCATTGGATGCATTTTTCCTTTGAAATTACAGGCTTTACTACTCTCCAATTTCCAGTTTTTCCTCCTGCTCCTTTATCTGGAATTGATATCGGGAAATATTGGTAATCATATTGCAAATTCATACACCTCTGAGATTATTTTATAAGCAATTTCAGCTCCTCTTTTATTTAGGTCTGCCACTTTCCCTTCAAATTCTTCATCTATTGCTTCGTTTAGAGAATCCAACGACAAGTTAATAATCCTAGCCAACGCACCGAGTATGATTACGTTAACCATTGGCCAACCTGACTTTATTAATCCTATTTCTCTAGCTATCTTATAGGCGTCAATAACGTATGTAGTAAATGGAATGTTTACGCTCTTTGCATTTATCAACACTTTTCCGTCCTTTTTAAGCCCCCTTAACGGATTCGAAATGTTAAGTAATGTAGGATCTATGATAACTACAATGTCCGGGTCTTCAATTGGAGAAGTAAGCCTAATTGGCTGATTAGAAATCCTACAATATGCCTCTATTTCTGCACCCCTCCTCTCGGCTCCGTAGATTGGGAACGCTGATGACCATAACCCTTGCTTTCCTGCAGCAATTGCTAAAAGCTCAGCTGAAGTAACAACTCCTTGTCCTCCTCTTCCGTGAAAACGTATCTCAAGCGATACTCTCACCAATATTAATGTCTGTTATTTAACTTAATAAACGTTTATAATAAAAACTTCAATTATTAGGAATTCCGTAATATATAACCTTTTTGAAGAATTCGCGCCTATAATTAACTTCTGAATAAACGGCTATAGCACTGGCTATGACGGATAAAGGAGCAAATAGTAAAGATATTAAGAGGATAGCAACATAAGGTATATTGCATACTGTCCTTTCATGCGTGTTAAATTTCTTTGCCTTTTCATGCGCAGTAATAATCTCTAAAATGCTGACCAGGGCTCCTATTATAATAAAAGCTAAGTAATGAGTAAAGAAGTAAGCTAAAGGAAGTACTATAGTCAATCCAGAGCCTATAAAAGAAACTGGTGTATCAATGCTATACCAAGAAGGTCTACTTTTTAACATGTAAATAAGTATTGAGGACGCAACACCAATTATCAAGAAAGCTTCTGCGAGGTAATACATTGGAGAGTAAATCAAAGTAAGTGCGAAGAAAAACACCGAAAGAATTGAAAATATAACTTCCCTGCTTAGCCAAGAGTTCTTTAAACCGTAAATCATGTTTATTGACCTTGAGAAGAACTTGGCGTGAGTAATTGATAATAATAAAGTAACGAGAAGGATGGCTATTGATATGGGCACGTAAAAAGGTAACTTTAGTAATGAATAGAAGAGAGAAACTTGACTACCTATCGTGAAGGATAATAAACCTAAGTAGTTCTTCTCCTCCTTTTCCTTAGTATATTCTCCTTCTATCTTACCTTCTTTAGGGGGTATAACCTTAAAATTGGGTTTCGTTATTTCAAATGGAGGTAAGTAGTTAACTTCGTTTCCTCCCTCGATCCAACCAAAAGCTAAGGCTCCAGTAGGACAAGCCTCAACACAATAAGGCAATCCTTTACCTAATCTGTCCATGCATAGGTCGCACTTTGTCATGGAATCGTTACCCATTTCTAACGCCTCATAAGGACAAGCCCAAGTACAGTAATTACACCCTATGCACCTTTCTTTAATTATATGAACTATCCCGTTATCCTCCTTTCTTATTGCTTGAGTAGGGCATACTTTCATGCATTTAGGATCCCTGCAGTGATTACAAGCAATGGACAACGCTGTCTTATAACCGTCTATTTGAAATATCGGTAATTTTCTCCAATGATAACCGTAAGCTTGAGTACAAGCGTTAACGCAAGCGTTACATATAATACACTTGTTATGGTCGAAAATGAAACCTAACTGTCTCTCCATAAGGTAAAATTAGTAATGATAGATATTAAACTTTATTATTATAAAGAAATAATAGAATGCTATGGAAACGAATTTTTATAGGCAGGCATTGATTAGGAATTTTTTATCAATAGTAGCATTATCTGATGATATAAGGGCCCAAGTTAAAGTTCAATTATCCATAGATAAAAACAGGGAAAGAATATGCGGTTTATCGAGGGAAGAGTTAACAAAGTATTTAGAGGAAGTAGAATTTATTATAGGCGAGATAGATCGAAAGGAGGAAATAATTAACGCGATATTAGACGAATGCAATTCATTTAATGGTGAATCTTTTCCATAAGTCCTTGGATAAATTCTGGAGTTATAGGTATTTCTATATAATCCAGGTTAATGTTAAAATAATCCTCTATAGCATTAACTATTGCCGCCATTGGAACAGTAGCTCCTCCTTCTGCAACTCCTTTTGTTCCTAAAGGAGTTAAAGGTGAAGGAGTAATAGTATGAATAATTTTTAACTTCGGGGCCTCTAACGTTGATGGTATTAAATAATCTGAAAAGTTAATTTGTAGAGGATTTCCATTCTCATCGTATTTTACTACTTCCATTAACGATGCTCCAAAGCCCATTATAGTTCCCCCCATTATTTGACCGTCGACGATCATTGGATTTATCATATTACCGCAGTCGCTTAAAATTACGTAATCTAGAATTTTCACTTCACCCGTTTCCTCAACCTTAATCCTTACGGCATGAGCATTAATTCCATAGGTTGACGAGAAGTTAACCCTCCTTTTTTCGTCAGCAACGTTTAAATTAGGAGATTTAAGGACGAAAGAAGCCTCAAGCCCTATATCGCCATCTAGAATTGCCCTATTATATATGATGTTGGCAATTTCTCCTATTTTATATTGTTTACCATTAACTTTCACTATCCCTTTTTCTATGCTAACTTGATCCTTCTCAACGTTGAACGCTTTGGCAGTCAATTCCCTTATTTTTTCTTTTAACTTCTGTAATGCTCCGTAAACCGCAGATATTGTAACTACAGAGAACCTACTACCGTAAAATCCAGTTCCTGGAGGACCGTCTGTATCTCCCATTACTACCCTTACGCTTTCTGGAGGTATTCCTAGAACTTCAGATACTACTTGTACTATCGAAGTCTCGTGACCAGTACCCATCGAATTAGAACTTATTGTTACAGTAACTTCTCCACCGCTGTCCATCTTAACGTAAGCTCCTTCATAATACGGAGTTCTACTTTTACCTACTAGCGTTTGAAAAGCTAGAGAAGATCCAGGCTCAAGCGCAAAGGCTATTCCCAGCCCTCTACCTTCTCGTTTAATCTCTCTCATAAGGATACTTAAACTCTTAACGTAATCTCCGCTATCATAAATAGCTCCGGTTATCGTAGTGAAAGGAGTTGATTTTATGAAATTTTTATACCTAATTTCATCCTGCCCTATGCCTAATTTTCTTGCTACTGAGCTTACTAAATTTTCTAGAACTAAAACTGCGGGGGGGATTCCTAGACCCCTATACGGTCCAGTTGGCGGTTTATTTGTAAGTACGCCCTTAATTTTGAACCTTAAGAACTTCATATCATATGCTCCAGTCAAGTGGTAAATTTGCCTCAATATAGGTAAAGGTTGATACGTGTGAAGATATGCTCCAAAATCCTCTATCTGAAAAACGTCCATTCCTAATAACTTATCTCCTTTGTAAAGGATTCTGGCTTTGTAAATTCTGTCTGGACCTTGCACAGTCATTATGTTTTCAGTCCTAGTCTCTATGTATTTTACGGGCCTTTTAGTAACTATTGATGCAAGAGATGCTAAAACTAGAGGTTTTAAGAATATTTTACCTCCAAAGCCTCCCCCACTGTCTGGAACTATTATTCTAATTTTACTCCTAGGTATATCGAACACTATACTTAACGCTGTTCTAAACACTTGCGGAACCTGAGTATTTGCATAGACTGTTAAAGAATTTTCTGCATACGAATAATCTGCAATAACTCCGTTAGGCTCTATAGGTGAAGGGCAAATTCTATTAATTCTAAAAGTTTTTTCTAAATATTCGTAATCACTAGGTTCTTCTCCGTAAACAAAAGTATCATCATAAGCTATATTAGTTCCGAAGTCTCCATGTACTAATTCCTTATCTTCCATTGCCTTTAATGGATCAACTATAGGTGGCAAAGGTTCATATTCAACGTAAGTCTCGTCAATGAGGTCTTCAATTTCATACCTATCTTTAGCAACAACTAAGGCCAACGGTTCTCCAACATACTTAGCTTCCTTATAGGCTAATGGATATTCCTTGGGAGCTCTAGGTGCGAAAAAATTAGGTAAAGGATTAGTTATTTCCATTACATCTTCTTGCGTTATTACTTTGTCTGAACTTTTCACATAAAATTTTGCCCTAGCATACTGCGATCTAATAACGCCTAAATAAAGCATTCCCGGCAGTTGAATATCGTCAATGAATCTGCCTTTACCAGTTAAAAATCTAGGATCTTCAACTCTCCTCAAATTTCTACACCTAATTTTTTCCTTATTAAGAACTTTGCGGCAGAAAGCCTTTGAATATCGTTAGTACCTTCATATGTCTTCAATATTTGTAAGTCTCTAAGCATTCTCTCCAAACCAGTTGCCTCAGCCACTCCGTAACCGCCGAAAACTCTCATAGCCCTTAAAACTATCCTCTCTGCTGCTTCAGTAGAAAAGAACTTCGCAATTGACGCTACAATAACGTAGTCATTACCTTCTTTTAAATTGCCTGCCCAATAAGTTATGAGTCTTGAAGCGTATAAATCTGCAAGGGATTCTGAAATGTGCTGTTGTACATTTTGAAATGAAGCTATCTTCTCTCCAAAGGAGGTTCTTTGAATGGAATATTGTATCATCTTTTCTAAAGCGGCTTGAGCTATTCCAACTGCCTGGGCAGAGACTATTGTCCTAGCGTAATCAAAAGATGCAACAGCGTATTTAAATCCCATGCCCTCTTCTCCTAATAAGTTCTCTTCAGGAACTTTAGCTTCATTAAAAGATATTTCAGCAGTATGAGAGGCTTTTAATCCTGTAGTTTCTATTCTTCCTTCTATTTTGACGTTATCCTTATCTACAATAAACATTGAAATCCCTTTCCACCTTGGATTTCCTGCATAAGTCCTTGCAGTAACGAGGTAATAATCTGCAATGTCTCCGTTAGTTATGAAAATTTTCTTCCCGTTAATCACGTAATGATCATTGACTTTCTTAGCAGTAGTCTGTATCCCAGCAACGTCAGTTCCTGCATTTGGTTCCGTATTCGCAAATGCGGCAACTTTTTCTCCTCTTGCAACTTCTGTTACGTACTTCCTCTTCTGTTCCTCGTTTCCGAAGGTTAATATAGCATGAGTAAACATCCAATTAATTAAGAAAAACGTTGCAAATGACGGCCAGACTCTACTCATTTCCTCAGAGGCTATTAAATTATATAAATAATCACCTCCTTGACCTCCGTATTCCACGGGTACGTCCAAGCCATAAAGACCTATTTCCTTAGCCTTATCTTTTAAATCCCGCGGAATATCTTTCTCCTTTTCTCCTTTCTCGACCAGAGGTAAAACATCCCTTTCACAGAATTCCCTTATTGCTTTTCTAAACAACTCATGGTCTTGCGTTATATTAATCTTAAATTCTTCAATGCTATTAAATGGAAATACCATATGTTAATCTCGTAACTCGGTTATTTAAGTTTGTTAAAATAACTACTATTTTTTGATTATTTATAATATAAACTTAATATTTACTAAATAACAGATTGAAACTCTTCTTTAATATCAATGGTTATAACTTTAGTTAGTAAATTTTGATTTCTAAGATTATATTTATTTATTTCTTTCTTTAAATGTTTAGCTGGCTTACTAGTTTTTAAAGACAAATTGTATAATTTAAAGTTGCGCTCTTTGCAAATACTTTGTGGATAGTTGGATTTCTCTTAGGCTCACTTCTTCACTATAAATCAGCAGTAGAATTAGAAGTAAGTTTAATGTATTTTCTTAGAAAAATTGAACAGATCCTATATAGAACGTTACTAGGCACTTTGCCAACTAAAGTTTTTAGATGCATACGAGAAATATATATTATGGTATTCGAACCGGATAAGGAATGGATTGAAAACAGCAATGTTTATAGATTCATGACTGAGAAGAATCTTTTAACGCTGGAAGAGTTTATAAAATATACTTACGAGAATCCAAAGTTCTGGGAAGAGTTTGTCGATTTGATCAATCTGAGATTTTATAGACGGCATGAGAGGATTTTAGACCTCTCTAATGGCAAGCAATGGCCCAAATGGTTTGTAGGAGGAAAGTTAAACATAGGAGATCAAATCCCAGAAAGCTCTGAAGTATTCATAAAATGGATGGATGAGAACCTTAATTCAAGGGAAGTTACTTACAACCAAGTGCTTTATGAAGCAAAGGCTATATCTAGTTGGTTGAAAAAGATTGGCCTAAAGAAAGGTGATAGAGTGGCAATATATATGCCCATGATTCCTGAAATAATTTCAGTAATGCTAGGAGTTATAAGGGCAGGTATGATAATAGTTCCACTATTCTCGGGCTTCGGGCCGGAGCCAATAAGGGTCAGAGTAGAGGATAGTGAAGCAAAGGTAATATTCACAGTGGATAAAAGCATTAGAAAAGGAAAGGAAGTAAACATGATTAACAATTTGGAAGGGCTTAATGTAAGTAAAGTGGTATTAAATAAATCGGGGACTAAAGGAGATTTTTACGATTACAAAGAAGTTACGAGGACTGCTGGTGACGGATTAGAATACACAGACTCTGAAGATCCAATGATGATTATATATACTTCTGGAACTACTGGTAAGCCAAAAGGTTGCGTGCATACCCACGACGGTTTTCCTATAAAGGCTTCGGCGGACATATATTTTCAATTTGATATGAAGAAAGGAGAAACTCTTATGTGGATTTCAGATATGGGCTGGATGATGGGACCGTGGACAGTCTTCGGAACTTTACTGTTAAAGGGGAAAATGGGCATGATTGAAGGTTTTACTGACGGAAAGGTAATTTCGAAATTTATAGAAGATATGAAAGTCGATATCTTAGGGCTTTCCGCCAGTTTAGTCAGACTATTAAGAAGCGAGAAGGACAACATTAAATTAGACGTTAGATTAACAGGAAACACTGGAGAGCCTATAGATCCAGAGAGCTGGTATTGGCTATTTTATCATTCTGGAAATAAGCCCGTCATAAACTATTCTGGAGGAACTGAAATTTCTGGAGCCATCTTAGGTAACTATGTAATAAGGAAAATAAAACCTTCATCATTTAACGGTGAGGCGCCCGGAATTAAAGCTTCAGTATTTACTGAAGATGGAAAAGAAGCCCCTCCTAATACCGAAGGAGAGCTAGTTGTGTTGAGTGTATGGCCCGGAATGACTAGAGGTTTCTGGAGAAATCCCGAAAGATATTTGGAAACTTACTGGTCAAAATGGGAGAACGTCTGGGTTCACGGCGATTTAGCTTATAAGGACAACGAAGGCTATTTTTACATTGTAGGCAGAAGTGACGATACGATAAAAGTTTCTGGCAAAAGAATAGGTCCTGCAGAAATAGAGAGCGTCATAAATTCTCATCCAGAAGTAATAGAGTCGGCTTGCATAGGAGTTCCAGATCCAATAAAAGGAGAGAAAATTATATGCCTCGCAGTTACAAGAAAGAAAGACATAAGTGAGGAAGAACTACTTAAATATGCTGAGGAAAAGTTAGGAAAAGCATTAGCCCCATCTGAGGTGAAAGTTGTAGAAGAATTGCCAAAAACTAGGAACGCTAAAATAATGCGTAGATTAATAAAAGCTATTTATCTGAATAAACCAATAGGAGATATTTCATCTCTCGAAAATCCTTCAGCTCTTGAAGTAATCAAGAGAGTAATTAAAAAGGAAGAAAAGACGCAAAAATGAACATTAAATATCCTAACTTGGTCATTATTTTTCTTTTTCTATCTTTTCCAAAGCCTTTAAAGCCTCATTAACGTGATTTGCCGGATTAAATTGAGACTTGTAAATATGCCTAACTATGCCGTTTTTATCTATTACAAAAGTAACTCTACCAGGCAGTATGAAACCTTTTGCTCCATATAATTCTCTTATTTTTCCATCTGGATCACTAATTAAAATGAAAGGAAGTTTGTATTTTTCCTTAAATCTTTTATGGGATTCCACGCTATCTGAACTTACTCCTATAACTACTACGTCATAATCCTTGAGTAAGTCCCAGTTATCTCTAAATGCACAAGCTTCTCTAATACATCCCGGCGTATCGTCCTTGGGATAAAAATAAAGCACTATGTTATGTTTTCCTATAAAGTCTGATAATGCTATTTTATCTCCGTCGTCGCTTATAGCTTCAAATAAAGGTGCCTTATCCCCTATTCTTACCATAAATAGATATATCTTTCTAAGTTAAAAAAGTTAACATAATAAGTAAATTTACAACTTTACTCCTTCAACGCTTCCTTTAGCTCCTCTAATATTTTTATATCATCTAAAGTTGAGATATCGCCTGGGCTTTCATTATTTATTATTGCCTTTAATAGCCTCCTCATAATTTTACCGCTCTTAGTTTTAGGCAGCCTTTTAACAAATATTATTTTATCAACAATGTATCCTGCATTCCTACAATAATTTTTAATATCATTTCTTAACCCCTCTTCTATCTTAACTCCTTGTTTTGGAACAACAAAAGCTATTATATTATTTCCATGTCCGATTACTGCAGCTTCTGCAACTTGAGGGTGAGATACTATTACGCTCTCAACTTCTAAAGTTCCTATTCTTTCTTCCGCAGATCTTATTACATCATCTGCTCTACCCAATACGTACAAATAGCCTTCTTCATCAACATAACCGTAATCTCCGGTGTAAAAATATCCTGGAAATCTTGACCAATATTGCTTTAAAAGTTTCTCATGATAAGGGTCGTTCCACATCTTAGCCTCAGCAGGATTTAATGGCCTTAAAACAATGTAACCCTTTTGCCTGGGAGGTAACTGCTTACCTTCGTCGTCTACTACAAGGAAGTATGAACCTGGAAATTGTATACCTGCAGAACCAGGCTTATAAGGAATTTCTCCCAAGCCATAAGGAGTTGCAGCAATGGGACATAAATGCTCGGTCATCCAATAGGCATCAGCTATCTTAACGTGAGGTAAGCTCTCGCTTAGCCAATTCCATGCCCCGACGTTAAGCGGTTCACCGGTATTGAGTATTTCCCTTAAACTCGACGTATCTCCTGATTTCACGGATTCGTCTCCCAGACTCTTTAGAGTATAAAGCGTTGTAGTAGAACTCCAGACTAAACTAACGTTGAACTTTTCAATTATTTTAGAAAATAAATCTCTCTTATAAGCAATATATCCCTCAAATAATACTCCAGTCAGTCCCATTACTGGGATTACGTATAAATTTGCCATAGGCCATACCGGCCAACCTAATTCTGAAATAGTCCACCAAGTATCGTTCTCTGTTGGGTTAAATATTGCTTTGAAAGCCCAATTTAAAGCTACGACATAACCTCCGTTAGTGTGATATAACCCCTTAGGCCTTCCAGTTGTTCCAGATGTATAATAAATCGTAGCGGGCCCATTTGCCTCAACTTCTCTCGGTCTTACATAGACTTTGCCTTTAGGTTTAATATCTTCATAAATTACATCTCTATTACCTATAACATTAAAGTCTGAAAAGCCTCTCGAGACTACTAAGACTTTCTTTATCGGCGTAGTATGAGACTCTAGGACCTTATCTACAAAATCCTTAATCCTAATTTCGTTGCCGTTCCTAAAAGCCTTTGATGAGGTAATCAAAATCTTGGAACCGCAGTCGTTAAATCTATAGGAAAGCGTTTCCTCACTCAACCCTACGTAATGAATAGCTAAAACTGCACCTAGTCTATGAACTGCTAAAGAGAAGTACACTGCTTCTGGTATACTTGGCATTAAAATAGACACCACGTCACCTTTCTTAACTCCGAGTTGATCTAAAACGTATGATGCTTTATTTACTTCTTGATACAAATCATAATTACGAAATTTCTTTTTTATAATCTAAATTCTCATTAACCCAATAAAAGGCTACTTTGTTCCTTAACTTTGGTAAATGTCTATCTACTGCGTTATAAGAAATATTCGTAATTCCGCCAGGGAACCATTTATCTTTAGGAGGGTCTCCTTCAAGAATCTTCTCTGGAGCCTTAAACCAAGTTATGTAACTTGCTTTATCTCTCCAAAAATTACTGGGATTCTCAATTGCAAGTCTTGCCATGGATCTGATTTGCTCTAATGAATAAATTTTCCAAGCAATCAATAAATTTTTATTTGACTTGTTTATATACTTTAGTTTCCATTGATAAGTGATTTTAAAAACATATGAAATTAGGTTAATCTATGAGTGAAAGTGGCCTAATCATTCAATCACTAAGGGAGTTCTTAAGGAGAGAAGTGGAAGGCGTTTCGGCAAAGATTGATAAGGAAGATTCCTATCCTAGGGAGTTAGTTAGAAAATTGGGAGAATTAGGTTTCTTAATTCCTCTGTATAGTAATTTATCGCATTATGATATGTTAAAAATACTAGAAGAGATTGCTAAAGTTAGCGGTTCTTTAGCTTTAATTGCAGATGCCCAAGGGGAATTAGCTGGAGAAATGCTAAGGCTCTACGGTAATGAAACGCAGAGAAAGAATTTTCTTGAACCTATGAGTAAAGGGGAAATTATAGCTAGTTTCGCCTTAACAGAACCTTCAGGCGGGAGTGACGTAGGATCTATGAAAACGTATGCAGAAAAGAAAGGTTCATGGATTGTAAAAGGGCATAAAATGTGGATTACCCAAGGAATTTATGCAGATATATTCATAACTGTGGCAAAGACAGGAAACTCTAGAAAGGACTTGTCAGTTTTTATAATACCGAGAGGTAACTGTGTAGAGACCAGTAAGATTGAAGTAATGGGGAATAGAGGTACTGGTACTGCTGAGGTTATATTTCACGAATGCGAGGTTCCAGAAGATTACGTAATAGGTGAGGTAAATAAGGGTTGGGAAATGGTTAATTCAGTCCTAGAAGTGGGTAGGTTAGCAATATCTGGAATTGCAATAGGTTTAGCTGAAAAAGCATTAGAAGAAGCTTTCCAGTGGGCTAATTCTAGAGAAGCTTTTGGAAATAAATTGTATAATTTTCAAGGATTAAGGTGGTATTTTGCTGATTCAATTGCTAAAATTAATTCTCTTAAAGCGTTAGCTAAGGAAGTTAGCAGAAAATTTGACGATGGATCAAATGATAAAGGAGTTTACGTTTCAATGTTAAAGTTATTATCCGCAGAAATTGCACAGGAGGTTGTTGATATATCTCTCCAAATATTAGGAGGATTAGGCTATGCTAAAGGTACTTCCGTAGAAAGAATTTATAGAGACGTGAGGTTAATGAGGATAGGCGAGGGAAGCGATGAAATACAAAGACACATTATATCAAAATATTCTGAAAAATACGGCATTCCTATATTAGATTAAATTTTATAAATATTATGTTTATTATATGAGCAATAATATATCAAAAGTTAGAAAGCTTTAATAAATTGGGAAAGTTAAGATAAGCAGGGGATTATTTTTGAATCAAATTGCAATAATAGGCACAGGATGGTACGGATTTAAGCCTTCAACTCCAGAAGTCTCATTTAGGGAGATGGTTTTTGAAGCCTCCACTAGGGCTTATCAAGACGCAGGAAATATAAATCCCAGAAACGACGTAGACTCATTTATTTCGTGTCAGGAAGACTTCTGGGAAGGAATTTCAATTTCCGATGAGTTCGCGCCAGATCAATTAGGCGGAGCCTTAAGACCTACAATGACTGTAACAGGGGATTCCCTACAAGGGTTAGCACATGCATTTATGCAAATAAATTCCGGCATTGCGGATATAGTAGCAATAGAGGCCCACTCAAAGGCCAGCGATATACTAACGTATAGTGAAATAGTCAAATTATCTATGGATCCAATATATGTGAGATCAATAAATCCACAAAATTTCCACTTTATAGCAGGGTTAGATTCTGTAAAATTCATGGAAAGGAAGAAAATATCAAGAGAAGACCTAGCAATGGTTGTAGAGAAAAATAAAAATTCTGGCCTTTCATCTCCCAGAGCTTCTTACGCCAGTAAAATCTCAGCTCAGGACGTACTTAACAAGGAATTCGTAGTATATCCATTGACTGAACTCGACATAGCTCCGTTAGTTGACGGTGCAATAGTAATAGTTGTCTCAACAGAGGAAATTGCAAGGAAATTGAAAAAAGATGATTATGTAATAATCAAGGGTATAAGTTACGCAACAGATTCTGCAAACTTAGAAACTTCAGAACTAGGCAAAGCAAATTATATGAGGATTGCCTCTGATTTAGCATATAAAATGGCTAACGTAACTTCGCCTAGAAGGTATTTCGACGCAGTTTTCGTAGATGATAGGTATAGTTATAAGGAATTGCAACACCTAGAAGGCTTAAGGATTTCTGACGACCCTTCAAAGGATTTAAACGAAGGAAATTTCTCGCCTCAAGGAGAAATCCCTGTAAATCCATTAGGAGGTCACTTAGCTAAAGGAGTTCCACTTGAAGCCTCAGGATTTTCCCTACTTTTAGATGCAATAGACTATATCAAACAAGGAAAAATAGAAAAGGCATTAGTTGGATCTTGGAGAGGCATTCCAACATTCACTGGCTCTGTAGTGGTGGTGGAAAAGCCATGAAGGTAAATCTATATTTAAATAAAAGAGTTGCAATAATTGGAGCAGGATTAACGCTATTTAGAAGGAGGTTACTGGAAACTCCTCAAGAAATAGCCTGGGAAGCATCTAGTAAAGCTTTAGAAGAGGCGGGCTTAGAATTAAAGGACATAGATTGTGTAGTAATCGGCAGTGCTCCAGATGCGTTCGACGGCGTTCATTTAAAAGGTGAATATTTATCTCACGGCTCTGGAGGAATAAGGAAGCCGGTTAGCAGAGTATTTGTTGGAGGAGCCACTGGAGTTATGACTGCAATAGCTGGCTGGTATCATGTGGCAAGCGGACTTTGCCAAAAAGTTCTTGCTGTAGCTGAAGAGAAGATGAGTCCTGCGAGACCTCATCCTCAATCAGTGTTTAAATATATATGGGATCCTATATTAGAGAAACCGCTTAATCCTAACTTGATCTGGATATTTGCTATGGAAATGCATAGATATATGGCCAAATATGGAATAAAGAAAGAGGACATAGCATTAGTCTCAGTTAAAAATAAGAGAAATGCACTAAATAATCCATATGCACAGCTTGGAGCTAATATAACAGTGGATGACGTTTTAAATAGCGAAGTCTTAGTATGGCCGGTACAGCTTTTAGATGTTAGCCCAGTAAGTGATGGAGGTGCGGCAATAGTTTTGGCCTCAGAGGACGTTGCAAGGAGGTATACAGATACGCCAGTATGGGTTGAAGGAGTTGGATGGACTTTGGATAATACAGAATGGCCTGCAAGGGATTTATCTTACGCAAGGTACGTTGAATTTGCCGCCAGAATGGCGTATAAGATTGCGGGCATAGAGAGACCTAATAAGGAGATAGATGTTGTAGAACCTTACGATCCTTTTGATTATAAGGAGTTACATCACTTAGAGGCTTTACAATTGGCTAAAAGAGGAGAGGCACCCACACTATTAAAGGAAGGGGTGTTCGACATCGATGGAGATATTCCCAGTAGCCCTAGTGGAGGCTTACTAGGAGTAGGCAATCCGATAGCTGCCGCAGGACTTATGAAGGTTATTAGCATATATTGGCAATTAAAGGGCACTGCGGGAAAGATGCAAGTTAAAAAACCAGTTCACACTGGTTTAGCCCAAGCTTGGGGGGATTTAATGCAAGCCGGAACGGTTATAGTTTTACGCAACTAAGAAGGGTGGGGAAAAATGGTCACACCTCTAAAGGAAAATGAGTTAAAAGAACACATGATAATATCATATAAGCCTAATGCAAAGTACGCGTATACTGCAGGACAAGCTCAAAGCAAATATTTGATGGGATTTAAGGAAGGAAAGATATATGGAAGAAAGTGCAATAAATGTGGCAAAATTTACGTTCCGCCAAGAATGTATTGCGATGAATGCTTTAGGCCTACTGACGAATGGGTTGAGGTTAAGGATGAAGGTATTGTAATGACCGCAGTTGCAAGTTTTATAAGTTGGACTAGGGAAAGGTTAGAGGAACCTGAAATAGTAGGCACTATAAGGTTATTACCATCAAACGATAGAGATTTTGTATATCCCGGAATATTCCACAGAATATGCACTACTTATGAGGAAGTTAAGAACATGAGCATAATAGGTAAAAAAGTTAAAGCAGTCTGGAGATCTAAAGAAGAAAGGAAAGGTAGTATAGAAGACATACAATGCTTTAAGGTGATCTGAGTGTCTTGGGATAAGAGTGTAAAAGAAAGCATAAAATGGCACGATAACATGGAGGTCGAAAAATACGAGTATACTGTAGGACCGGCAGGAGAAGAGTTCTTCAAAGGGCTAAAACAAGGTAAAATAATAGGCAGTAAATGCTCAAAGTGCGGTAAGATTTACATCCCTGCAAGAACATACTGCGAAAATTGTTTCGTTAAGATTAATAATTACGTAGAAATAAAGAAGGAAGAGGCTTATGTTGATACTTACACTATAATTTACAAGGACGATGAAGGTCGTCAATTAGATAAACCTATTTATATTGCAATGATAAGGTTTCCAAATACTGTCGGAGGATTATTATGCTATGCTGAAGGAAACGTTAAAGTTGGGGGTAAAGCTAAGATAATAAGCTTCGATTGGCCGTTAAGGGTAACAGTTGAATAATCAAAAGTGTCTCAGGAAGTATTCTTCCATTTCCTCCAATCTCCAAATTTTTTATCATACTCCGGACATCCTCTTCTATAGTTAATTCCTCCTATCCAATCCACGTTTACGAAGGTATTAAAAAAGAACTTCTCCCTGCTGTTAGGTTCTTTCACAAAATTTCGTAATTCACCAACTGCAGAAATCATCTTTTCTTTACTCTCAAAATATAATATTATTACACCTCTTGACATTAGACTAACTGGAAATGGAAAGTAACCATATTTGGCAACGTAACCCTTCTTCTTTATCTCGTCTATGAAGACCTCTACTGGAACGTTAAGCAATGATATTGGTATTCCTACCTTATAACAGTGTAGAGAGTTTTCGTGCTGTAGGCCTTTCTCATAAGCAAGCCAACAATCTCTACACTTGTCCCATCCATTTATATGCTTCCACATAGGTGGTATTAAAATTCGGAAAATAAAAACAATGCTTCTTATCTATCAACGATAGGACATATTTTCTTATTCGTATTGTTGAGTTTTACTTTATCATGGAAAATATAAATTTTGTTTATAAATTTTCTAAGTTTTAAATTGAAGTCATGTTTAGAAAGTTTAATTATATTAGGTCGAGAAATCTAAACTATGGAAGATAGACATATTCCTCCAATAATTTTATCCTTTCCTCTAAGAAGGCTTTTCGAAAATCCTTACAAAATTTTAACACCATTCGTAAAAAGAGGCATGAGTGTAGTAGATCACGGTTGCGGTCCAGGATTTTATACAATTCCTTTATCATATTTAGTAGGAGAGGAAGGAATTGTTTATGCAGTTGACTCTGATGCAAGATCGATAAAAGTTTTGGAAGGTAAGTTAAAAAAGAAAGGTATAAATAACGTTAAAACTTTCGTATCTAGAAATCTAAATTTCATTCCTTCAGCATCAATAGACTTTTTACTTTCTAAAGACGTTCTATGTTGTACAGTACTTCACAAGGAATTGGCAAGAGAAATAGAGAGAGTTCTTAAGCCTGAAGGAAGGGCATTAGTTACAATAAGGATAGGGAAAAGATCAGATCCTAGGTCCCTTTCTGCTGAGGAATTCTTTTCCCTATTTACTAACATAGAGAGGAAAGGCTTCTCCAAATTTCACGCTTGGATTATATTAAGAGGTGAGAAAAATTGACGAAAGTAATTTACAAAAATGAAGGACTCCTATCTTGGATAATCTTCAATAGAGAGGAGAAACTTAATGCCTTAGACATGGAAAGCTGGGCGGAACTTGGGGATTCTTTAAGAAAAGCTGATGAAGATCCATCCATGGCAATAATTATAACAGGCAAAGGTAGGGCGTTCTCTGCTGGAGATGATATATATGCAATGGAAGGACTATCTAATGCAGATGAAGCAGAAAAATTCTTTAGCAGATTATACTCAGCTATTAAGGCACTAATAGAGGTCAAAAAGCCGGTAATAGCTTTAGTAAACGGTTTAGCTTACGGCGGAGGTTGCGAAATACTCTTACTTTCGGACATTGTGATATCCTCAGAAGATGCAGTCTTCTCCATCTCTGAAGGAAAACTTGGACTTATCCCTCCGATGGCTTGCGCTATAGGATATAAAGCCTTGGGCAGAAGGATTACAAGACTTCTATTAACAACTGAAGCAATAACTGCGAGAGAAGCTAAAGAAATAGGACTCGTGGACTACGTCGTCCCGAAGGAAAAAATTATGGAAGAACTTGATAAAGTAGTTAAAATGATCTCTCAACTGGACGTGAATTCCATAAGATCAATGAAAGCTTGGACAAGAGCAGACTTAAAGATGATAGAAAAAGCCGTTAAGGAATTGTCTCTGCTTTGCTTAACCTCTTCAGCTAAGGATAGGATGAGGGAATTCATTTCTAAACATACATCCTAAAGTTTTATAAATAAAGTTATTTTGCTAGTTGCAAAGATTATCATATGATAAAAAAGTTTACTGTAATAGGAGCAGGAACCATGGGACATGGAATAGCTGAACTGGCAGCTATTGCCGGTTACGACGTTTGGGTTAACGACATTAGCGACGAAATCTTACTTAACGCAAGGAATAAAATAGCCTGGAGTTTATCTAAACTTAAAAAGGAAGAGGCATTAGAACGTATTCATTTTACTACAAACCAAGACGAAGCTTTAAAGGACACGGATTTCATGGTGGAGGCAGTAATAGAAGATATAAAAGTAAAGTCACAAGTTTTTAACAAGGCCTCTAAGCTTGCTTCAGAGACTGCAGTACTCGCATCAAATACTAGTAGTATTCCAATTTCCGAAATAGCAAGGGCTGTGGATAAGCAGGAGAGAGTAATAGGGATGCATTTCTTCAATCCACCCGTTTTAATGCCGTTGGTTGAAATTATTAAAGGAGAAAAGACGTCAGAAGAAACAGTAAGAGTTGCTTTAGATGTTGCAAAGAATATGGGAAAGGAGACGATCCTTATCAACAAGGATATTCCAGGCTTTTTAGTTACAAGAATAATGTTTAGGGTTAACGAAGTGGGTTGTTGGTTACTTGACAATAAAATGGCTGAAGTAAAAGATATCGATTATACAGCAATTCAAGTCTTACGATTTCCCATGGGAGTATTCTTACTCCAAGATTACGTAGGACTTGACGTAAGCTATCTTATTCAGAGAGCTTTGATAGAAAGAGGTTTTGAGGTTTATTATTGCAAAGCTTTTGAAGAAAAATATAATTCAAAAGAATTCGGAATGAAATCAGGTAAAGGATTTTATACGTATAATGGTAAAATTGTAGAACCTAAGCTAGAGAATGCTAAATTAGTCGACCCAGCACTTCTAGTTTCCTCAGCAATAAACGAATCATTTAGGTTAATTAGACTCGGAATAGTATCAAAGGAGGATATAGGTAAAGGTTGCAAATTAGGATTAAATTGGCCAAAAACTCCTGAAGAATACTTAAAAGAATTTGGATTAACCGCAATAGTAAGAAACTTAAAAATGCTTTACGAATCCACTGGTTTACCCCATTTCATCCCAGATGAAGAATTAACGAGGTCTTACTCATGATGAGCCCTAGAAAAATTATTAGAGAAACAGAAAAGTACCTTGCTACAACAACTAGGGATCCAGAAACTTATCCAATAGTACTCGACAGAGGAGAAGGAGTTTGGTTATATGATATTGAAGGAAATAAATACCTAGACTTTACTTCAGGAATTGGAGTTAATAACTTGGGTTGGCCGTCTCACCCTGAAGTAATAAAAACTGCAATATCCCAAATGACAAAGTTAGCCCATGCTGCTGGTAATGATTTTTATAACTTACCGCAACTTGAATTGGCAAGAAAATTAACATTATGCTCTCCAGGAAATTTTGAAAAGAAAGTATTCTTCTCTAATAGCGGTACTGAAGCAGTAGAAGCTTCGATAAAATTAGTAAAAAGGAGGGAAAGAAAATATTTAATATCCTTCATTGGAGCTTTCCATGGTAGAACTTTTGGTTCCGTCTCACTTACAGCAAGTAAGCCAATACAAAAAGCAGAGGTAGGGCCATTCTTACCAGTAATATATGTACCTTACCCTAATCCGTTTAAGAATCCGTGGCATATTAATGGTTATGACGATCCTAATTCATTAATAGACAGAGTAATAGAATATATCGAGGATTACATTTTTGCCCACGTAGTCCCACCAGAAGAGGTAGGAGGTATATTCTTCGAGCCTATACAAGGAGAAGGAGGCTACGTAGTACCACCGAGAGGTTTCTTCCAAGCATTGCAAAGGCTAGCAAGAAAATACGGAATATATTTAATAGACGATGAAGTGCAAATGGGAATGGGAAGAACAGGAAAACTTTTCGCAATAGAGAACTTTAACGCAGAACCAGATGTAATAACCTTAGCGAAGGCTTTAGGTGGTGGCTTAGTTCCCATAGGTGCCACCATATTTAGGGCCGAGTTGGACTTTAAACCTGGAATGCATAGTAATACCTTTGGAGGTAACGCTTTAGCATGCGCAATAGGCTCAAAGGTCATAGAAATTACTAAGGATTTATTACCGCATGTAAATGAGGTAGGGAAAATATTTAGAGACGAGCTATCTACGATGGACGTAGATGACGTAAGAGGAATGGGTTTAGCTTGGGGAATAGAATTCGGTAGAGTACACGATAGGAAAATAAGGGATAAGGTAATTCAGGAGGCAGCGAAAAGAGGACTATTACTACTGCCTGCAGGACAAGGAGCTATCAGAATAATTCCTCCATTAATAATAAGTGGCGAAGAAGCAAAGAAAGGCTTAGCAATATTAAAGAAAGTTATTAATGATGCCACAAAATTGACTTAGTTGTGGTGAATCAAATTTTTAATTATTTATTTTTCTTCTGTTATCTATGGTAAAAATTTTAGTTCTCTTCTACGGCTACGGGAGCATTGTAGACTTAGCAAAAGAAATAGCAAAAGGAGCTGAAGAAGAGGGTGCAGAAACAAGGATAAGGAAAGTTAGAGAAACGCTATATCCAGAATTAATACAGCAATTCCATATCCCACTTGATAGCACTAAGGATATTCCAGAAGTTACATTGGATGATTTAAAATTGGCAGATGGGATAGCAATAGGTTCTCCGACTAGATACGGAAACATGGCAGGGGGAATTAAGACTTTCTTAGACTCAACTGCACCTCTATGGAGAAACGGAGACTTATATGGCAAGCCAGTAACGTTCTTTACTGAGGCGTCAACAGTTCACGGAGGTCATGAGACTACGATCCTTACTATGAGCACATATGCCGTCGTCAACAGTTTCCGATAAACCGTGAATTTTATGTCATTTAATATTATTTAACATTCCTAGCTCTTCTCATGAAAGTTTATAAATTTTGTAGTTACATGCTATCATGTAGAAGAGAGCTCTACAGTGAACCCGAGGAGCAATGTGAGGGGGAGAATGGGTTCGATGAGGCTCCCCATGTCCTTGAAGGGAGTGGTTTAACTACCGCTCCCGTAGACGGCATGGGGAGCTGGACAAGGGAAATGAGGACGAGAGGTTGAATACAAATTCATGAAACCTCAATGAAAGTCCGACCCCTACCACTTCGGTATGATAATAGTGACTTTAGGTTACGGAATTCCAGAGATTTCAAAATCAACAACCGGAGGAAGTCCTTACGGAGCATCACATTTAGGCTCAAAGAAGGAGTTGGATGAAGACGAAATAAAGATAGCGAGATTTCAAGGTAAAAGGTTAGCGCAAGTAGCTAAAAAGCTATTAAGTTAAGTTTATTTTATAACTTAAGAAAAATTTTTATTTTTTGATGCAAAGCATTACTTATGAAGAAATTAACTTGTGCATGTGGAGGACTATTAGCTCTAGCCACATATTTAATAGTATCAGACTTTACTTTGCCAATACCTTACTTTAAGTACTCACCAGACGTACCGATTTATCTAGGAATATTATTAGGTATAATATCCATGTTGCTTCTAGCATCTTCTAACGCCGAGGAAGAAATTTAATAAAGAGGATAAGAATTTATCATTATGGAACTAGCCGAATTATTAGCTGAATACTCGACCTCAATTTCTTATGAAGATCTAGGCGAAGAGGAAATACATGAAGCCAAAAGGAGAATAATAGACTCTTTAGGGGTAGCAAAGGCATCAATAAACTCTAAACCAGCGGAAATAATAAGAAGACTGAATATAGAAGGAAATTACCCAATGATAGGTGGCAGAAAAGGATCTCCAGATTACGCCTCATTTTATAATACTTTTTTAATAAGATATCTGGATTTTAACGATACATATTTGTCAAAGGAACCATTGCATCCTAGCGATATCATTGGAGGAATACTAACATTGGGAAAGAAAGGGAGAGATATAATTCTATCAATTGTAATAGGTTACGAAGTCGGGACAAGGTTATGTGACTCTACATCACTAAGATTAAGGGGTTTTGACCACGTAAACTTTACACAAATAGCAAGTGTAGTAGCATTGAGTAAACTGCTTAACCTTAATAAAGAGCAAACAATTAACGCAATTTCCATGACTGTAATTCCTCATGTGGCATTGAGGCAAAGCAGAGTAGGAAAATTATCCATGTGGAAGGCAGGAGCTACAGCGGAAGCAATAAGAAATTCAGTTTTCGCAGTCTTATTAGCAAAGGAAGGTTTTACCGGACCGGAAAAGCCATTCTCTGGGGAAAAAGGATTTAAATTAATAGCCGAGTTAGATTATTCGCCATTTGAAAAGATGGGAACTAAGAAAATCCTCCAGACGAGTATCAAGAAATATCCTGTCGAATATCATGCTCAAGCCTTAGTAGAGGCAATACTTAATTTGAAATATGAGGGTGAAATTAAGAAAATAATTGTAGAAACTTATGAAGCAGGCAAAAGTATTTTAGCAGATGAAGAAAAGTGGAATCCCGAAACCAAAGAAACTGCAGACCACAGTATACCTTTCATAACTGCCACAACACTAATGCTAAGAAAAATGTGGCTCGAAAATTACTCATTAATCGGTGACGAGAAGGTTAAAGAGTTAATGAGGAAAGTTGAGGTAGTTGAAAACCCAGAATACACAAAGGTTTACCCTAGAGAATTACCTACAAAAATTACTATAATAACTGATAAAGGAAAGTTTGAGAACGAAGTTAGGTCTCCAAGAGGTTACTATAATAATCCTATGTCAGATGAAGAGGTGGAGGAAAAAGCCTTGAAGCTTGGCCTAACAAGGGAAGTAATAAATAAAATTTGGAATTTAGAAAATGAAAATGAGGTAGACAAAATTGTCGGAAGTATTTAGAAAGGAAAAATTTCTTATAATTCCAGGGGTTTTCAATCCATTTACAGCTTTACTTGCAGAAAAAGTAGGCTTTAAGGCTGTGTATTTATCTGGAGGAGCGCTAACTTCGTCTTTAGGTTTGCCCGATATAGGTATAATCAGCCTTGAGGAGTTAGCCAGCGAAGTTAGGAAAATTAGAGAAGTAACTCAAATACCGATGATAGTGGATGCAGACACGGGCTTCGGAGAAGCAATAAACGTCTATAGGACGGTAAGAGTCTTAGAAAAAGCTGGAGCTAATGCTATACAAATAGAGGATCAAAAAATGCCTAAGAAGTGCGGCCATTTAGACGGAAAGGAAGTAGTTGAAAGGAGCGTAATGGTGTCAAAAATAAAGGCAGCACTGGAGGCTAGGAAGGACGCGTTAATAATAGCTAGAGTAGATTCAAACGACGTCTTCGGTTTAGAAGATGCAATAGAAAGAGCTAAGGAATACGTAGATGCAGGAGCCGACATAATATTTCCAGAGGCTTTACATTCAAAGGAGGAGTTCGCAAAATTCGCTAAAGAAGTTAAGGCACCTCTCTTAGCTAACATGACTGAGTTCGGAAAGACTCCTCTGATAACTGCCAAAGAGTTTGAAGAATTAGGTTATAAATACGTTATCTTTCCAGTAACAATCTTTAGAGTTGCAGCGAAGGCAATGAAGGATGCCCTAGAAGTTCTATTAAATGAAGGAACTCAAAAGTCTTTGATTGATAAGATGATGACGAGAAAGGAGCAATACGAGGTAATTAACTACGATTTCTATGATAAATTAGACAAGAAATTAGCGAAACTTTTATAATTATAGATAATAACTATTATTTTGACGAAGTGACAGTATGATCCAAATAAGTAGGGGACTGGAGAACGTAATAATAAAGCAAACTTCCCTAACATACATAGACGGAGAAAAAGGAATACTTAGGTACAGAGGATATAATATAGAAGACCTTGCAGAAAATTGCGAATACGAAGAAGTTGTTCATCTAATGCTATTTGGAGAACTACCAAATGCTAGGCAACTACAAGAAGTAAAGGAGAAAATTAACCAGAGTTACGAAGTACCTCTCGAAGTTCTTGAAGCAATGCAAAAGCTACCTAAAGACGCAGACCCAATAAGCATGATGGAGACAGCTTTTAGCATAATGAGCATTTGGGGTGAAAGAATAAATAGATTAACGGCACTTGATATAATTGCCAAGACTTCAACTATAGTCTCTAACGTGTATAGGATAAAGGAAGGGTTAAAAACAAAAATTCCAGAACCGTCTGAAAGTTATGCAAAAAGCTTTCTAGAGGCAACTTTCTCCAAAAAGCCTTCGGCAGACGAGGTAAAAGCAATGAACGCCGCATTAATACTTTATGCAGATCACGAAGTCCCTGCATCAACTACCGCCGCATTAGTTTCTGCATCAACTTTAACAGATATTTATTCCTGCATAGCCTCAGCACTTTCCGCATTAAAAGGGCCTTTACATGGAGGAGCTGCTGAAGAGGCTTTCAAGCAGTTTGTCGAAATAGACAGTCCAGATAACGTGGAAAAATGGTTTGAGGAGAACATAATAAAGGGTAAAAAGAGACTAATGGGCTTTGGGCATAGAGTTTACAAGACTTACGATCCTAGGGCAAAAATATTTAAAAAGATGGCTTATTCACTAGCCAACGAGGAGAGTAAAAAATATTTAGAAATAGCGGAAAAGCTTGAGGAACTAGGAGTAAGATATTTCTCACAAAAGAAAATATATCCAAATACAGACTTCTACTCTGGGATTGTCTTCTATTCATTAGGTTTTCCAATTTACATGTTTACTTCACTCTTCGCATTATCCAGAGTATTGGGTTGGTTAGCTCACGTAATAGAGTACTTAGAAAATCAACCTGCAATAATCTGGCCTAGAGCTTTATACGTTGGCCCAGAAAAAAGAGATTTTATACCTTTACCACAGAGAGGATAAAAAGAATCGTCATTTATATTGTAAAAAGCAAACATATGCACAATTAAATAAAAAGTCTTTTTAATGAACAACCTAAGATTAGGAAGAGGTCTCCATATTGAGAGTTAATATTATGTGAGAAAATATGGTTAGAATTAATAAATTTTCTAAACTTAGTAAGGAGGTTAAGTTATACATCTTATCATCCATTTTAGCTGGGATAGCTGTAAGGATGTTTGAGACTGTAACGCTTCTACGTAACTACTCGTTATTTTTAATCTAAATATCGTTTTGACAAGTTGTGTTTATATAGTATTACGAGTTGTTTTTATTGATGATCCCCTATCTGATGACTGCTCACGAGGGTGGGAGTGATAAAAGTGTGGATGGGAGGGTAGTAGTGCTTCCCTCGACTAGCCCCAAGGACTTAAGGGTGACTGTGTACGATCCCTTAAGAGGGGTGCCCGTGGCGGAATTAGAAGTAATTAAAAGTAAGGAAAAGTTACGCCAGGGGTAAACACAATAGCTATAAGTTTATCTGCATTTCCGTCAAAGGTCTTATCAGATAAACTAGGGAATATATCCTCTTTAGCGATAACTAGGATTCTATCTGGAATAACTTACGCTTCACTTTATTTTATAAAATGTCCGCCATTTTTCATATTAATTTCATTGGAACGCTATTTTTGGCAATGGATAATATCCCGGAAATAAGCGTTATATCTAAGACGAAATACGCTAACCTTGCTATGTCATTAATAGAATCCTTATCAACTATACTATCAACATCTTCACTAATAATTGACCTCTACGTTTGGGTTAACATTTCACCTAATACTCTATTTTTACTCTCTCTTCTAGTAATTATACCTTCAATTGTAATACTTAGTTATAAAATTACAAATTAGTTAAATTTAAAGTACTCATATTTCTTCTTTGCTATCTGAATCACTATAATTAGGATCATAAAATTTATTATTTTACTAATATTTCTATTCTACCAGTTTTTGATAATTAAATTACACATAATAGAGAATTTATAAACGCCGTACTTAATGATTCCAAGAAGGAAAAATGACTTTCTATAATATCAGAAAATATAAATAAAGATTCGAGAGATTTGTGAAGGTCGTCATCTATATATTTTCTTATTCTCCGCTGGGGTTAGTTTCCCGGTCCTCGGACAAAAAGAAAGTTGATCATTAATATATACAGAATAACTGTTAAAAACTTACGCTTTTAAATTATCTTTACCTTAGCTAGGTCTTTAACTATCTCGAAGTTCTTATCCTTAGTTAACACTACGGCGTTTTTCATCTTTATTGCGGTAACAACTAAAAAGAGCGTCAGTGATATCAATGCCTCTTTCAATAGAAAGATTCATTGCCTTAATATAATCTTCAATAGAGTTACCCACTAACTCTTCGCTAGATAAATTAAGAATATTTTTAAAGAGCATATCCCGTTGCCCTTTCTGGCGAAGATCCCACAAAATCTATTTTTGAAAACAAAATTTTGTAAATTCATGAATTATGCTCTCAATTATCGTAACGTTCTTCAGCTTAAAATATCCTTATAACGTTAATGTCTACGAGAATCTTCTCTTTCTCGATTTCTCAACTACCTCCTTAATTACTGAAGGCTCTCCTAAAAAGTCGAACAGCTCTTCTATATTCTTTTTGAGGAATTCCTCCTTTCTTTCCTCTATTTCCTTAGCTTTCTTCTCGTCATCTAGTAATAGAACACTATCAAAGATTCTTATAACATAAAGATTTTTCCCAGCATAATCGTTACCTAAGTAAATCTTACCTTTACTATCAGCTTTCCTTATTTCCATAAAATATCATATCGAGAATGAGATATAATACTTTTTCTTTTCTAATATTACTAAAGTTAATCAAAATTAATTCTCCAGTGTTAATTACGTAAATAATCCATTCTGGGTTTTACGTAACTTAAGGTAAACTCTAAATGATCAACAACTAGATCCTTTAACGTGGAGTAACATTGTTACTAATCAGTAAAGAAGAAGGTTAAGAAGAAATAAAATTCCGTCATTAATTATGGAAGGCAAATATTCTGGACTTTTATTGTCCCTATCGCGGTTGCTTCTACGTCGCTTCTTTTCATAATTCAAAGATTATTCAATTTTAATGAAGTTTCTCTTCGGAAATCTTGGATAAAATCGATTTACCGTAGTCGGTTAGTGTATACACTTTTATCTTTGGACTACTATAAGCTACCGTCACAAGGTTTAAAGTCATCAAGATGGATAAGTTTCTGTCAACTTCCTTCCAGTCCATTTTAAGCTCTTTTGCAATATCCTGCCTTGTTCTAGGCGAGGTCAGTAGGGTTAAGATCTTTAGCCTGCTTTTCCCTCCCCTAAGCTTAAAGAGGTATTCGTAAAGCCTTTTATCCTTTATATTTATCAACATATAATAGAGCAGCTATGGTATAGCTTGAAATTGATAGAAACGGAGAATATTTAATCAGTAGTAGAATAAATGGGTTTTCCCCAGAAACTTCTGTGATATATTTAATATTTAGTAAAGCTAAATCTAATTTAGATAAATAATGGTTAAAGAAAGAAAATTCCAATTAAGTAGTATATTATCTATATTTTTTATACTCTTAACAGTATCTATGCTCCTATTTGCGGTAAATATTAACATTGCCTCCACTACTGTTCAGTGTAACTTAATAAATGAGATAAATACGCAAGTACTAGGCTTAAATAATGTTACAGTCCAATCATATTTAATGGGTAAAAATAACGGTACTATAACATACATAAGTGAAAATATATCGACAGAATGCAAATTATCCTTAGTAAATATGTTGCAACTAGAAGAAAATCTAACGAGTCGTCAATTACAAGCTTTAAGGCAAGGTGAGAACATTAGTGCTATATTATCAATTATAAATCAGAAATCTGTCATAGCTAGAGACGTTATTAAGGATATCAATCAAATAACTTCAAAGTTATGTAAAATATTGAATTTACCTTATACATTACGCTTGGCCGTATTTGGAGTAACATACAAGCATGGAGCATATATAATTTGTCTAAATTACACGCTGAATTATCAAGGCCATGAGATATTTAACAGTCGTGTTATATTGGAAATAGTAACTAAAGGTTGTAAAGTTGCATTAATTTTCAGAGCTCAGTGTGAGACTGCATCTCCCACTAAGTTTGTCCAGAATATGTATTAGAAACTAACACGAAGTCTATTTCGTACTTCCTAACTAAAGATAAAGACGCTTCAGCTGCAAGTTCTAATGGGTTTTCTTTCCTTTTTCCAAATCTTGTGAGATTTGAGTTAATAATTGCAACCATTCGACTTCACATTTGATTCTAAAATATAAAATTAAACTCTTTACGAAGAGAATATAAATATAAAATGTAACGCTTAAAACTTGGTTTAATTCTCTACAAAAGAAACATTTATATAGCATTATACAGAATGTAATTAGCATGACGGTTTTTATCGTACTTTCCAATTTAACCGATAAAGGAGCAGAAACTATAGCAGATAAACCAGAGAGAATAAAAGAAGTAAACGAAGAATTAGCCAAGATAGGTGCTAAGGTTAGAGAACAATATGTAGTATTTGGGGATATAGATTTCATTAATATCGTAGAGGTAGATAATATAGATGCTTTCTTAAAGGCATTAATAGAATTAAATAGTAGGGGAACTGTAAGAACTAAAACGTACCTAGCAATTCAAGTTGATGAGGCAATAAATGCCATTAAAGCCAGGCCTTCAATAGGACATCCTCATGAAAAGAAGTAATTTTTTAAAGATAATACATTTTTGCTCTTTATATTTACTTAAGTATTCTAATCTTTCCTTAAGTGATGCGTCCTAAATGAGAAAAACCCCTTCTATCACTTATATTATTAATTATAAATTCTTTAGCTAAAAATATTTGAAGGGAAGGAACGTACTTAAGCATGTTATATGGAATGTCCCCGCTTAAGTACCCTATCTTAACTAGAGAACTTTCTAACCAATAAACTATATGAGGATCTACTTTTACCGCAGTCAAGTCAGCTCTCTTTTCTATAATTCTATGAATTAAAAAACACTAAAGGGAATAGAACAAGAAAATAGATAAATATTATTAATGGAAACAGGTTAAAGGGCAAATAATTTACCGAAATAGCATATATTGAATTTATGAATATTATGGAAAGAAGCATTGTCTCTGGGTCATAATTTCGAATATGAGCTAACTCATGAGACAGTACGACAATTAGTTCCTCATTAGTTAAGGCTTCAGATAGAGGTATAGTTATCGCAACTCCCCTGAAAAATAAATTTCCGAAGGCAAATGCGTTAAGAAAATTATCTCGAATAATGTAACTTTAGATAATCTCACGTTAAATTTTTTGAAATTGAATTAACTAGCGAGATTAATTCTTGAGGAGCCTTTTTCATTTTAAAGGAGATTAACATTATTAATGGAGAAATCAAATACCATATCCCAAATACCATACATATTTGTATTACGAAAAAATATGGAATATTAACTGTTAGTATAGATACTAATAAGTCAATTATTAGAATCGATAAAGAATGAAATGAAATAATATTTCCACCAATAAGTAGTTATTGATTGCACAACATACTACTGTTTTGCAAGTTTATATACTTAAAAGAAAGATAATAAAAGGTAAACTGCAATACCAAATAATACGTTACTAATTATGGGAAATATAATTTTATATAAAAATTGATTATTAATACCTTTACTTAATAAGATATTCCTTAAGCCAATGAACATATGAAGTATAAAGAAATACGTAAGAGGTATAGCAATAGCTACGTGAATTTCGGTCGATATTATTCTATTTAAAAGTCCGAAAGTTAACTTATTAACTAAACCTGAAGTACTAGGGGAAGCCCCAATTCCAGTTATAAACTCTATAAAGAAGAGTATCATTAGTGCATATGCTGATACTCTTTGAAATTCCCTACTATATATAGTACTAGCCATTATTGTTCAACTCCGGAGGCTTATAATTTGGTATTATTGCCACATCTGGATAACCTAAACTTTCCCAATACCCCAAGAAATTTGGATCATTGCTTACCTCAATTTTTGTAACCCATTTAACGTGTTTATAACCCCACCAACCAGGTATTACAACTCTAGCTGGGAAACCGTGAACTTTAGGTATTTGCATTCCGTCAAGAAGATAGGCCACTATCATCTGATCATTTAAGTATTTTAGTGGTAAATCTGATACATAGCCATCAGCACCATAAAATATTAACTTAACTGCAGTAGATTTAACTTTAGCTTGTTGAAGTAAGTACGACAATTTGATACCCGTCCAAATTATATTAGCCCTAAGAAACTTTGGGTCAGAAACACACTCTAACGTTTCAACTACTTGAGTTACTGGCATTTTAATTAGATCTTCATACGTTAACAATAGGGGATTTTCAACTTCACCAGTGATTTCCAATCTCCATTCATCTAAGTTTATGTCTGGAGTACCTCCAATTTGAACAACATAAATTTCATCTATGGGAGTTAGTCCGTTGCCGTATTCCTTAAATAGTAATGGAAAATATCTAGCTGTAAATGCACCTCCTAAAGCTAATATTGATAATAAGAGAAATCTCTTTCTACTATCTAGAAAATTAGTTTCTTCCCTCCTATCTTTCCTCTGCACATAAAAAGAATTTCTGAATCCTTAATAAATACATTTCCCCAAATCTACAGAAGAATTTGAACAATATTTCTAAGGATGAACTTGTCATAATAATTTATATTATCGTATAATAGATACTATTTATATGAAGCCCGAAGAGGCCTATTCGATTAGATTAGTATCTGATGTTCTAATAGCTAGAAAAAATTTATTTCATGTAGAGACCTGGATTGAAGAGGATAAGTATAAATCATCTATATTTCTAAATCTGAAAAGGATTACTTTTCAAGGAAATGAAACCATGCCTAAAATATATTAATGATAAGTTATATTTCATAAGGAATTTAGATAATCAATCCATATTATTTGAGGATCAACCATATAGGGAACCTAAGACTCTCCTTACATTAGGAAAGATTCATAAATTCGAATTTCATAAAAAGGGATTTATTAATAGGCGAAGATAATGATGATAAGAATGAGCCATTTAAGGCTAACAAGTTAAAATATAGATTCGATAGCAGAGGTTTATTAAGGACTAGACAATCACTTTACTTATTTGATGGTAATAGCATTAGAAAGATAGTAAGTGGAGATTTTGACGTTACTGATTTAGCTACTAATGGAGATAGGGTAGTAATAGCTGCTACCAAAGAAGGCGATGACTACGGTTTAGGAGATTTATACGAAGTAGATTTAGAGACAAGTGAATTAAAGAGGATAACTAAAGGAGAGGGGACAGTTCAGGCTATAGCGATGAACCAAGAGGGTAAAATAGCCTATTTAGGACATAGGAAGGGTCTAACTCCGTGGGCTGTTTTAGAGATAATACTCCCAGAAGAAGAGAAAAGTTTCATGTATGGAAAAGGTTGTGGTAATAAAGTGTTAAGTGATTTATTTGATGGAGCTAAGGATAAATTAGTTTTCAAAAAAGACGTAATAGCTACATTATGTCAAGAAGGTGGAACGTCGCATATATATCAGATAATCGATAATAAAGTAGGAAAAATAACTCATGGAAATATTGTTGTAAGGGGCTTTGATTATAAAGACAATACTTTGGCTTTTTTACTCTACTCCAGTTTAACAATGCATCTCAAATTAGGAATACTTTTGCCCATATGGTTGGGTTGCTATCACTCCAATTGACGACATAGCTGATACATTCATTAATATGGAAGTAGTGTATTGCCCTTCTAATAATACGTGGTTAGCTGGATATTGCTTGTATAATACTACAACATAATGAGTTAATAGCCTATAAATGGGCACCTCAGCCGTCAAACTTTAGTATTCATAAGCCTACAGCCGATTTCATAGTTGAGAATTCTCCTGGATGCATACCACTTTATACAAAACAAACTTTTACGCAAACATCCGATTTACTCTGGCATTATAACGATGAAAATTCTCAATATTGTAGTATTTCACTATACGCAGCGTATCAAAATGCACAAATCAGTTGCCCAGTATTTGGAAATTTGAGATTGTGTAAAGTTATAATAAATACACCAGATGCATATTCATGTATATCAACAGTATGTTCGCAATCTGGATTTAGCGTGACTATATTAGCAAGATAAATAATTTATTAAAGATATTTTTATTTTTTAACTTTAATGAGTATTCACTAGAGCAACTCTGATATTGTCCTAAGTCTAACTTATTATCAATTAAGATAATATCAAAATGTTACTTACAATTTCATTTACAAAGTTGGAGGTTAAGGGGCGGAAAGCCTCGCCCGTTCCACGGTAGACCCAAAATCATATTAGAAAAAATATTTCTGGTAGGATAATATCGAATTTATAAAAGATAAAGAAATTTATAAGAGTGTAAAGAATTGAAGAAAGGGTTTAAGGTGAGGGAGATGGAGTATTACCACGTGAGATAGGAAGATGGTAACACCCGGTCTCCCTCACCAAAATAACATTCAACAAATAGGATATAAATTACTTTCCATGCTAAACTTTAAGGGAAAGAAAGGAGATGAGGTAGCAAAAACTCTCATCTCCGCGTGTTTGTGGAACGACTCTGTAGAGAACAAGTCCGGAGCGTATGACGTATCCCCACAGACCGTGAGGAACTACGTAGAGAAACAAGGGATGGAAGTGATTGAAAAGCTCTTGGAAAGAGCTAGGAAAATATCCTTAG
>Ga0208549_100107_pt1 | contig 41095 bp, 52 predicted proteins | sample BED_host_MetaG_FD_187135 | JGI IMG/M metagenome (GOLD analysis project Ga0208549, IMG submission 187135) | Hot spring microbial mat communities from Yellowstone National Park, Wyoming, USA - BED_host_MetaG (SPAdes) (version 2) | ecosystem: Environmental > Aquatic > Thermal springs > Hot (42-90C)... | reverse complement strand
GAAACTCCCCATGTCCTTGAAGGGAGTGGTTTAGCTCCCGTAGACGGCACGGGGAGGGAAATAAGGGGCATGAGGACGAGAGGTCGAATACAAATTCATGAAACCTCAATGAAACTCCGACCCCTTATATGACGACTTTCAACTTTTGTAACGTTGATTTTTTATTTTTATATCTTCTAAATATGATATGCAAAAGACTTTCATCGATAAAAATATAAATATTCAAAAATTAGTCCAAGACCTTCAGAATTCCTTAAGTATTGACGGTTGGGAAGTCACGACTAACCAGTACGCTCAGAATGATTACCTACTTAGAGGTCAAAAGAAGGGACATTTTCATAAAGTTGAGGAAATTCTAATAAGAGTAAGAGGAGATCCAAATAACGTCCTGATTACAGTAGACGAAGAGAATATAGGGACTTTCGGAAGAGCCTGGATAAACCTTAAACTAATGGGCGAGATTGAGAGAAAAGTTAATGATGGTTTCTATAGTTGAATATATAGAACTATTTAGCTTATGTAAAACTATTTATTTTATGTCGGGAAAATATAAATATAAACTTTCTATATTTAACTCGATAAAAATGAGCAAATCCTTCCCTTCGCCCTTTAAACCTATAGATTCCCTAAAACTAACGTTTAATCATATAAAAGTTTGGTATACTGCAGGAATGGGATTTTTTACAGATGCGTATGATTTATTTATTATAGGCGCAATAATAGATATTTTTGAGGCGTACAAGTTACCGGGCTTTCAATTAAATTCTTTTTATGAGGGAATCTTAGGTTCTTCAGCAATAATAACTGCCGTATTAGGTCAAATATTATTCGGAATTCTAGGAGATAAAGTAGGCAGGAAAAAAGTTTACGGAGTAGAGGCAAGCTTGCTAGCAGCAGGAGCTTTCCTTAGCGCCTTTTCTCCTAATCTACTATGGTTAATAATATTTAGAATGATCATGGGCGTTGGAATTGGCGGGGATTATCCCATGTCCGCTATAATAATGAGTGAATACGCTAACGTTAAAGATAGAGGGAAACTTATTGCATTAGTGTTTGCTAATCAAGGAATAGGATCAGTAGCTGCAGTGGCAGTAGGAGCAATCTCTGCCTACACTTTGCCTCCTGACATTGCGTGGAGAGTTATGGCAGGAATTGGTGCAATTCCTGCAGCAACTGTAATATACTTGAGGAGGAAGGTTCCTGAAACTCCTAGGTACGCTGCCTTAATAAAAGGAGATTTGAAAGAAGCTGAAAAGAGTGCTTCATTTTTGGGTGCAAAGTTGAATTTAAGTAACAAAATAGAAGTTAGAAAGATTTCCTTCTTGGAGTTTTTGAGCAAGTACTGGAAACAATTAATAGGAACTGCAGGGTCGTGGTTATTAGTCGATATGGCATTATACGGAACAGGGATTTATTCTGGTCCTATAGTCTCATCAATTCTAGGTAAGCCTTCAAGCGTAGGTCAAGAAATAGTATTTGCAGGTATTCCTTTCATGGCAGGTTTCTTTGGATACTTTACTGCGGTAGCTTTAATGGACAAGTTAGGCAGGAAAGTTATACAAACTCAAGGTTTCATAATGATGGCTTTAATTTACGTTGTAGTTAGCTCCGTCATGATAGTAACTAACAATAAAGTTACAGGATTCCTAATTTCGTCAAGCGAAGCCTTAGCAATTTACGCAATGAGCTTCTTCTTCATTGATTTTGGGCCAAATACTACAACTTTCGTTATTCCTGCGGAGGTTTATCCTACATCTTATAGGACTACTGGTCACGGTATTTCTGCGGCAGCAGGTAAGACTGGTGCAGCGATATCCACTTACTTATTCCCTACTTTGCTAGCAACAATAGGTCTTAAGGAACTTTTGGTCATGCTGTCATTACTCAGTATACTTGGTGCAGCAATAACTATCGTGTTTATAAAGGAGCCTAAAATGAAGAGCTTGGAAGAAATAACTGAAGAATTAAAAGTAGAGAAAGAAGAAGTATAGGCTTAATTTTTTGCGTTCTATTTCTTATTTAAGGTGAAATTTTGCAATATCAAATTATAGGCGACGATATACAATACGTTAAGGTTTTCTTAAATCCTGGAGAGAAAATTTATGCCGACGCAGGGCATATAATGTCCAAGAGCTCTTCTGTAATTATTCAAGCAAAAATGAGGGGAGGAATTCTTTCTGCAATAAAAAGGGAATTAACAGGGGCAACGTTTTTCGTAACTGAGCTTATGGGTCCTGGGGAAGTAGATATTGCAGGGGTTTGGGCTTCATTGAATTTTCATGAATTTGTATCCAATTCTTAGCCCTTGGGCTTCACCAGAGTCACTTCCGTTACCCCTCCGCCCCTTTAGCGGGATAACCCCAACCCACATCCGCGGAATATCACGGATGTGGGGAAACCCGCACATCTTCGAGTTATCGCCACACCTTTCGGGAAAACCCATCCACATCTGGTGTGACTTTACTCATATTAACCATTAAAGTATATAAACTTCACGGTTTATCGAAAACTATTGACTACGGCGTTTTTCCAGGAAAAATAGTGCCAATACAACTTAATGGTAAAGGAATTCTTGCAGAATCTCATTCATTTTTGTTCGCAGAAGATTCTGTCAGTTACGACGCTAAGCTTGCTCCTTTAGCTCCGGCAATTTTAGGAGGAGAAGGGCTATTTCTTGCTACATTTAGCGGCGTAGGCCAAGTTTTTCTGCATGCTTATGGCGGATTGTATGAAATCAATTTAATGCCTGGGCAAAGCATAGACATAGAGGCATCTCATTTACTTGCGTTAGAAGAAGGAATGCAATTCACGGTTACTAGAGTTGGAGGATTTAAAACGATGCTATTTGGAGGTGCTTTGTGGATCTCTTCAGTTTATTTCATAAACAAAATATGATACACTGAGAATTTTTCAGTAATTAATATTTAACGTTATTCTCAAGCTCACACCCTAATATCCGGAGCTCTACCAACTAAAGAATTAGCCAAGTAAGCCATCCACGCGTAGGCCCAAAACTTGAGCTTAGCCTCAACCACTTGCCCTAAAAAACTTGTAGCCCCAACAGATTCACCAAAAGTACGCTTCACCGCAGAGAACAAGGACTCAACCCTCCACCTAACACCGTAACCCTTCTCCTCCAACGATTATAACTCCTTGAACTCCCTCACAGCCTAGCAGGATGACCACGCCTAGTAGAAGCGTTCTCCCTAGGTGGGACGACGACCTCAACCCCAGTATTGTAAACCTCATTAGCGTCATAAGCTTTATCTCCGTAAAACCTCTTGACCTTCTTTCCCCTATCTTGTAAATCCTTAACCGTCTTGACTGCAGTCTCAACCTCGTTGTTGGTTACTTCAGCGTTTATTACGTTGAGCTCGTCCTTGTCAATTACTATCTTGAGGAATTTTGAGTCCTTGGTTTTACCCCACTTCGCAATGATGTATTGTCCTCCCTTGTTTGTGCTTATTCCCGTTGCGTCTGCTTCAAGTTGGTCGTTTGCCTCTGGGAATTTTATGTCCATGTTTCTTACTCTTTCCCATATTGTTGAGTAGTCTAGGCTTGTTGATTTTCAGTCTCTCTAGTGCTCTCAATACTCCTTCTATGGCCCTGTAGGGTAAGAATAAGTGGAGGAATGCTAGGAATTCGTTGAACTCCTTTGGTGCCTTGTAGGTTTTCTTTGCATCCCTATTCTCCTCTGCTAGTAAACCAGTGTTCGAAGACGTAGAAGGGGAACATTAGCTTGTATCTCGTTATGACGTTCTCGTCGTACTTGCTCCAATCCCTCTTGTACTTACTCTTTCCCATGGGTAATACTCGATATATTAGTTATAAATTTTTGTATAATTCTGAAGAGATCCACAAAGCAATTTGGAGGAGAAGGTTTATATTTCGTTAGAGTTGTAGGACCAGGGAAGGTTTGGATTCACTCTATTACTGCACAGCAGATGGCTTCCGCGTTAATGCCCTTTCTCCCTGGAGGTCAGAAAGGAGGTCTACCGTTCTAAATAGATCTATATAGCTAATAGTAGGATATATTTATTTTTCCGTTTTAGTATATAGTCACATGCCTTATGCAATATCAGTAGATTTGGGCGAAACGCTTGTAGGTTTTAGGCCTAGGTCTTACGAATACATACTAGGAATACTTAAGGATTACGGATATAAAATAGATGAAAGGTCCTTCTTTAGGGCTTTAGTCAAAGTTCTAGGGAAGAGCAACTTTGCCAATGAGGAAGGATTAAATCCCCTTAACCTCCACGAGCTATTTTATGAAATAGGTATTCATCCTTGTAGGAAAATAATGGAGGAAATTGCTAACAGGGACAAGTACCAAGATTATTTCCTTTATGAAGACGCTATTGACTTTCTTAAGGAAGTCAAAAAGAAGTATAAAGTTGCTATAATTTCAAATTCTACTAATAGAATACATAAAATTGTAAAGGAATTTGAACTAGATAAATACGTAGACAAAGTAATAGCTTCTTGTGATATTGGAATAGTTAAACCAAATCCTAGAATATTTGCTTATGCTAAAAGGTATGTAGGAGATATTCTTTTACATGTGGGTGACATTTACGAACTTGACGTAATGGGAGCTAAGAGAGCGTTTATTGACGCCATACTTTTAGATAGGTTTAACTTTTATCCTGAGATAAAAATTAAGGCTAAGACTCTCTATGACGTGTTAAGGTACATGGAAATTAAAGGTATGCTTCAAACGTCATAAGTCTTTGCAGCATTATCTTCTGCGATCATTTTTATTATCGTCAAGGAATTCTTCTCGTCAATAATTTCCTCATTTTCCATCTCTTCTATGATTGATATTATATATTTTCTAAATAATTTTGCAGAAACCCAAGCTATTTCTGGAATTTCAAAAGCATCAGAGCCATACATTACTTTATTCGCTGGAGCTATTTGTAATACCTCTCTTAAAACATCTTTTCCTGCAGTCGTAGCAAAGGGAAAGATTTGGGATACGTCTAAATATACTGAAGGAAATAAGTAACTCATCCATGCACTTTCTCTATGAAATGGAAATCCTGCGTGAACCAAAACTATTTTTCCTTCATATTTTCTAACCAACTCTGTTAAGTACGAAGGTCTTGAAAGCTCAAGCTTAATATCCCTATCCCCTGCCCCTGTATGAACTTGAAACGGAACGTTCAATTCTTTCGCTATCTCCATGGTTTTACAGAATAAGTAATCTCTAAATCCCTTTGCTTTTCTTCCGAACCATTCTCTTTCTTCATCTAGAAAGTCGTTTCTTGCAAGGTTCTCGTCGCAGATAATCTTTAATCCAGTCCTGTAAGCAATTATTGACTTAAAGCCTGCGTAGTTTTCTTCCTTTATTTTGCTCCTCAATGTCTCTTCAAAAACCTCTACAGCTTTTTCAAAGGGAAGTGAGAAGAGATTTTCGTTTATTATACTCTCTATTCTAAAAAGTAGTCTATACTTTACTGGTATTTCTTGTTCTTTTTTACCGAATCCCTCATCGATAACGAATGCTCTTATTTTAGCATCTTCCATTAAAAATTTTACATAATTGACTGGATCGTCTTTTATTCTTCTATTCCTCTCATCTATAAAATTCTCTCCAAGTAATTTTTTCATATAATTTCTTAGCATTAGATAAAAAGGTCTCCAAGAGTTCATTGAAATTATTCTATCAGATAAGGAAGGTAGTTCTTCTTCCCTCCAAGATTCTGAAGAAGCAATCATGAATTGTTTTTCGTCCATAATCTTTGCTGAGAACCAATGAGAATGAGAATCTACTATTTCAAAGTTTTCTATAGACTTCATATTCCCAGTCCGTTACATAACTCTCATATTCTTCTACTTCTGCAGTCTTTACTTTTATGAATTCGTCGATTATCTTATTTCCTATTTTTTCCTTTAAGGTTGAATCCTTATTTAGCTCGTTTAGTGCTTCTCTTAAGTTTCTAGGTAAATCCTCTATATCTTTCCTATAGTAAGCATTCTCATTAACCGGAGAAGGAGGCTTTAATCCCCTTTCTATTCCGTCCATTCCTGCTTGTATTATAGCTGTCAATAGTAAATAAGGATTAGTAGAAGGATCTGGAACTCTATATTCTATTCTCCTGTCAATTGAAGACATACCAGGGTATGGCGTTGGAATTCTTAACATGGACGATTTGTTATTGTAACCATAGGCAATCTTCGTTGGAGCCCAAGATCCTGGAACTAACCTTTTATAAGAATTTATGGTCGGAGCGGCAATTGCAGTTAAGGCTTTGGCATGTTCAATGATTCCTGCTATAAAACTGTAAGCTATTTCACTTAAACCAAGCTTATCTTTATCATCAAAAAATAGGTTAGAATTTCCTTTCCAAATACTTAGATTTAAGTGAAGCCCAGAACCGGCAAGTTTGTTGAAAGGCTTAGGCATAAAGTTTGCTTGTATACCGTGTTTTGTAGCTACTTGTCTAGCTATTTCCTTAAAAATTACAACTTCGTCCGCACTTCTTAAAGACTCCTTATGAAGTATGTCAAATTCGTATTGACCCAGACCGTATTCTTTAATTATCCTAAGAATATCTATTCCATTATCGTCAAGCAATTTTGCAATTTCTGAAACCACAGGATTATTGTAAAAAGCAGAGGGATCAAAACACCTTGCGTCATCATAAGGTTTTTTATATTTTACCAAGTAAAATTCAATCTCAAAGGAGGATTTAAACTCGTATCCGTACTCTTCTCTAATTTTATCAAGCGTAGACTTTAGAGTTGACCTTACGTCGTATTCCCAAGGTTTTCCATTAGAGTAAAGATTACAGATTACCATTGCAGAAGGTGGAAAAATAGATAATGTTGAGAGATCCGGAACTAAGAATACGTCTTCATCCTCTGGCCCGAAGGAACCGTAAGGGGATAAAGTATCCATAGGCGTAAAGCTGAACATTGCCTTAGTTAGCCCTATCCCTGTTTTAACCATTTCGTCCACATGATCTACGTAAGCCCCTTTTGCCCTTATATAACCGTCTAACCCAACCCAAGTAAATCTTAATATATCTATTCCTTTCTCTTTTAATTCCTGTCCTACTTGCATAAAATAATTTATTTCTACAAGGTAATATGCTTTAATTCATAGTTATCTGTTCTAGAAATTAACGTTTGCTGTTACATATTATTTAGAATGAATTTATTATATCACATTCATTAAACCTCTCCACATGAATATAGAGGAAATTGCAGAAAAACTTTTGAAAGATAGCGAGAGTATAGAGAATGACGTAATAACGATTAGAAGAATATTACACGAGAATCCCGAATTGCCGTTTCATGAGACTAATACGTCAAGGCTTATAGAAGAAAAGCTAAGGTCTTTAGGAATACAAACAAGGAGACTTTCTACTACAGTAATAGGTTTAATTGATAGTGGAAAACCTGGAAAAACTGTGGCATTAAGGGTTCAGATAAGTGCATTGCCTATAACTGAAAAGACTAATTTACAATTCTCTTCGAAAAGTCCCGGCATTATGCACGCTTGTGGCCACGACGCTAACGTTGCTATGCTTTTGGGAGCTGCACAACTGCTAGTAAATAATAAGGATTTATTATCTGGGAAAGTTAAGCTCATTTTTCAAGCTGGGGAAGAGGAAGATCTAGGAGCTAAAGAGGTTATTTCTAATCACGAATTGGATGATGTAGATTACGTATTCGGTTTACACGTATCGCCTTTTATTCCTTCGGGATTTTTTGCTACTAGGAAAGGAGCTTTAATGCCCTCATCTTCAAATTTTAAAATAAGAGTTAAGGGATTAGGAGGTCACGTATCTTCTCCTCATTCGACTTTAGATCCAATTTTTATTTCAGCACAAATAGTTAACCTTTTACACGGATTAACTTCCAGAATTGTTAACCCATTGGACGGGTTTACTCTTTCAATTACTTCTATACATTCTGGGACTAAAAGCAACATTATACCGGATGAAGCAGTAATGGAAGGTACAATAAGAGGTTTTGACGTTTTTACTATCGAGAAAGTTAAATCGAAAATAAAAAGCTTAGTAGACTCTCTCTGTAAAAGCTTTAATGCAGATTGCGAAGTTGTCTTCAGTGATAATTGTCCTCCTCTTATAAATTATCCAGAGGTAACTTCTAGGGCTATGGATATCCTTAATAACTTAAGAAGGCCAATAGTTGAAATTGAACCGGTTATGTTAGCTGACGATTTTTCACGTTATCTTCAACTAAAGCCTGGCTGTTATATCTTCATAGGTACTAGAAATCTGGAAAAGGGATGTATATATCCTACGCATAGTCCTACGTTTAAATTAGATGAGGATATTCTAAAATATGGCTCTGCGGCTCTAGCTTTGTTGGCAATTTCATTCTCTAAAGAAGAAGAAAGTATATTTAAATAAAGGTATATGGAAAAAAAATAAATGCAATGGCTAAGATTAAACCTTTTATATCAACTGGTATTTTAAGACTGTAACGCTTCTACGTAACTACTCGTTATTTTTAATCTAAATATCGTTTTGACAAGTTGTGTTTATATAGTATTACGAGTTGTTTTTATCGATGATCCCCCTATCTGATGACTGCTTAAGAGGGTGGGAGTGATAAAAGTGTGGATGGGAGGGTATTGGTGTTTCTCTCGACCAGCCCCAAGGACTTAAGGGTGACTGTGTATGATCCCTTAAGAGGGGTGCCCGTGGCGGAATTAAAAGTAAGGAAAAGTTACGCCACGGGTAAACACTGCAATTACACTTTCCACGTCGCTCATTGACGCCATGTTTTTAATTACTACATAGGATAGGGGTATTTTTCTGCCTCCGAAACTTGGATTACTACTTTCATAAAATATATATTTTGGGAACGAGTAAAAAATATCGTCAGTTTTTATCGAAAACTATGCGTTACGAATGTATATAGATTCTGGAGTTAATATATGCAAATATAGTCCTATTGATTTTATGTCGAGAATATTTAAAAAAATGATATAACTATATAGACATATTAAGTTAAGTGATGTATTCAGACCGTTAGACGATAAAAAATTTGACATGTTCCATATAAAGAGCTTGATAACTACAGGGATGGGAGTTTTTACTGATGGGTACGATTTATCCTCAATAGGAATTGTAATAAGTGCGGTGCTAGCAAGTTTCGGACTGCACAGTAAGACACCAGAATATAATTATTGGGAAGCATGGGTTTCGTCTTCAGCATTAATAGGTGCGGCTATAGGAGCAATAATATTCGGAATTTTAGCCAATAAAGGAAGAAAAACATTTTACGGCATAGATGTCGCATTATTAAGTATAGGCGCAGTTTTACAAGCTTTCGTTTCTTCTCCTCTTGAATTAGTTTTAGTTAGGGGCTTATTAGGTCTTGGAGTTGGCGCTGATTACGTATTATCTCCGTTGATAATGGCTGAACACGCTAATGCTAAGGACAGAGGTAAGATTATAGCCTTAGGCTTTGGTTTAATGTGGGGCTTTGGTGCTACTGTTGCTGCAGGGATTTACCTTGTATTAACCAGCCTCGGATATTCATTAGATACTGTATGGAGAGTAGTATTAGCGGCAGGAGCAATTCCAGCAGTCTCAGTAATTTACTTAAGAAGGAAAATACCGGAGACCTCTAGGTACTTGGCGAGAATAAAAGGAGATATGAAAGCCTTTGAAAATGTAGTTAAACAAGTTGCAGGAAAGGAGGTTAGAGTTAATGAAAATTTAAAGGATACAAATTCATTTTCTGAATACTTCAAAAAGCAATGGAAGATTTTCTTAGCTGCTGCTTCACTGTGGTTCTTGTTTGACCTCTCTGCATATACTGGAATATTATTTGGTCCAACAGCAATAGCCAAAGGCGTTGGGATAAATAATCCTGCAGTTTTCCAATTTATAACGGAGTTTGGCTTCGTTGTACCGGGCGGATTATTAGCATTAGCTACAATTGACAGAGTAGGAAGAAGGCCAATGCAAATAATCGGCTTTGTCGGAATGGCAGGTTCGTTAATGTCGTTCTCTTTCTTTAAACCTTTATTGCCCGCTTTTCTAGCATTAATAATTTACGGAATGTATGATTTCTTCATGCAGGCAGGACCTGGTTCAGTCAGTGCTTCAGGAATGCTTGGAGTTGAATTGGCTCCTACTAAAGTTAGAGGTACTGTACAATCAATTACTGTTGCTGCAGGTAGAATAGGTGCAGCAACGGCTGGACTTATTGTTCCAACAATTATATTGCCTTCAGTAGGGGTAGACGGATTAACATTAATACTTAGCTTATTAACTTTCCTTGCAGCAGCAATAACGTACTTCTTCATACCCGAAACTAAAGGAAAACCACTTGAAGAATCCTCAATGGAGAATCTGTACGTTAAGTTATAAATTTTTTAAATGTCAAGTCTCCTTCTTCATATGGATTTTTATTTATCAAACATCTCTCAAGTCCCTAAGGAGGACGTTCCAATAAAAGGTACTAAAGGAGTTAAAATACAATGGTTAATAACAAAAAACGAGGGCGCCATTACGCAGTAAGGAAATTCTCTCTAGAAAAGATGGGAGTAATACCAATGCATGTACACAAGTACCAAGAGACTGTTATAATAACTAAGGGAAAATGTAAAGTTTGTGTAGCAGATAAGGAATTTGAGCTGAAGGAGGGAGATTACATTTTTATCGATGGCCAAGTTAAGCATGCAATTATTGCTGAAGACGAATTAGAGTTTTTCTGCGTAATAGATTACGTTGATGATATGAGCATAAAGACCTTAAATGAGGATTGCCCTTAGCTCTTTGGGGTAATGCTTAAATTCCTTGCTTGAAAGTAAGTAATAATGATAACTTTAATAATTGTGAGGCATGGAGAAGCTGAGCCTCAGATAGATGGGAAAGACGATAAAGATAGGAAACTTGTTAAGAAAGGCTTAAAGCAAATGAAAAGAGTAGCCAATTTCTTGGATGATCTTGATTATACTTTTGATAGAGTTTTGACTAGCCCTTACATTAGGGCTTATCAATCAGCTGAAGCTATACTTGACGAATTAGGGGTTGACGATAAAAAAATTGAAACTTTTAACGAGCTTTCACCGGAAAAAGAGCCTTCTGCGTTCATTGAGAAACTTAAGGAAATGGATAATACAACATTACTAGTCGTTGGGCATGAGCCTTATTTATCTTCATTAATTAGAGCAATGACTGGAGGTAATGTAGAACTTAAGAAGGGAGGAGTTGCAATTATTGATTATAATCCAGTTGAAGGCAAAGGAGTTTTAAAAATGCTTTTAACTCAAAAGGTGTTAAAGCTGATTTGAATGCTTTCTGCGGTAATAGATGCAGGATATAACTCATTCAGACTTTCAATTTATAATGTTTTTCAGAATAATACTTTCAGACTTTTAGGTTCATTGAAGTATTTTGTAAGGATTGGCGAAGGTATTAAGGAAGGAAGCAAAATTTCTGACGATAAAATTAAGACTGCAGAACAAGCTTTTATCGCATTTAAAAACCTTATAAACGCTAAGGGCATAAATAACGTTAAAGCCGTAGGAACTAGCGCTTTCAGATATGCATTAAATGGGAAGGAAGTTTCTGATAAGTTATCTGAAATACTTGGTGAAGATTTAAGGATAATTTCTGGAGAAGAAGAAGGAAGATTTTCGGCAACAGGGGTTATTAATACTTTACCAATTACAGAGGATGCAATAATCTTTGAAATAGGCGGCGGTTCATTAGAAATAGCTAAGATAGAGGCTGGAAATATTACTAAAGTATATCAATTACCTATAGGAGCGCTAAAATTGGCTACTTACTCAGAAAAGGAAATAAGAAAGATAGTTTCAGATGAAATTTCAACAATTTCTATAACTCCTTCAAAACTTGTTGTTGGTTCAGGAGGAAATATGAGGGCTTTAGCTAAATTAGATGAAAAAATTTCAGGTTTTCCTTCTGACTCTATTCATGGATACGTAGTACCTTCTTCGCAAATTAGCAAGTACGCAAAAGTACTCTTTTCATTAGATATAGAAGAAAGATCCGCATTGCCCGGGATTAGTAAGGAGAGGGCTTATACTATTCATTCTGGTGCTGTGATTATTGACGAGCTTTTACAGCATTTTAATGCGGACAAAGTAATGGTTTCCGCTTTTGGAATGAGAGAAGGAGTATTGACAGATGGAGTAAAACTTGATAAAAACAAATGGTTAGAAGCAATAGCTTTTTACCATTATCTCGATCCTCCGTGGGATGTATTTTACGATGCAGAAAAAAAGGTAAAAGGAGAAATGGGATTTTACGTCGGTTCAGCGGCATTTATTTCTTCAGTGTTCAAAATGTCAGAATACCTTAATCCTTATGATGCCTGCTATAGAATGACTAGGACAGCTATCATTCCAGGTTTTACTCAGAAGGAAATATTAACTATAGGATTGATATGTAAAGCTGCAAAGGGTAAAATTAGGAAGAAGAATATTAAATCAGTGGGTTTAGATTTTAAAAAGAAAGAGTTATATGAATATGGTAAAATAGTTAAAGAAATAGTAGAAACTTATCCTTTAGGTGTTAGGTGGAGTGGTTGAAGGGTATATTAATAGCCTTTGAGGGTATAGACGGCTCAGGTAAATCGAGTCAAGCTAGTTTATTAAAGGATTGGATAGAAATGAAAAGAGATACATATTTAACCGAATGGAACTCCTCAGAGTGGATTCACGACATTATAAAAGAGGCTAAGAAAAAGAACTTGTTAACTCCTATTACCTTCAGCCTAATTCATGCTACAGATTTTACTGATAGGTATGAAAGGTTCATATTACCAATGTTAAAAACTGGTTTTGTAGTAATAAGTGACAGATATATTTATACCGCCTACGCTAGAGACAGCGTTAGGGGAGTAGATATTGAATGGGTTAAGAAACTTTACTCCTTTGCAGTTAAACCAGACGTTACTTTTTATATAAGAGTTTCAGCAGAAGTTGCTTTAGAAAGGATAAAGAAGGCTAGGAGGAATATAAAACCCCAAGAGGCAGGCTATGACGTTTTCCCCAACTTACCTCCGGAAGAGGGATTCTTAAAATATCAAACAATGATCCTAAATGCTTATGATAAAATAGCCAAGGAGGAAAATTTTGTCATAATAGATGGTAATAAAACTCCCAGGGAAATTCAGATGGAAATTAGAAAAGTATTAGGTGAAATTCTTGATAATAGCCTTTGAAGGAATAGAAGGCTCAGGAAGGACAGCTCATTTAGATGCAGTAAAGAGATATCTAGAGAAAGAAGGTTACGGAGTAGTCACTTTCGGAATACAAATGTCAAAGTTAATAGGAGAAAGAATAGCTCAAGTTAAAAAGGAAATAGTCTTCGAGAGAAGGACGCTCTTTCTGGCTTACGTTACAGATTTGGCGGATCAAATAGAGAACGTGGTTAAGCCAGCAATAGACTCAGGGTTCATTGCATTGGCAGACGGTTACGTTCTAACATTGATGGCATATGGACTTGCTAGGGGATTAGAAAAAGAGTGGATGACTGAAGTGCTAAGCATATTTCCTAAACCTTCGCTTTCCTTCTCTCTAGTTTCAACTCCTGAAGAAATAATGAAGCGAATAATAAAGAAAAGGGGTTATTTAGATCCGTTAAGTGCAGGAATTGATATTTGCGTAAAGGAGGACGTTTTCAGTGCTTATAATGAATATATAGAGAGATTCCAAAAATACCTTGTAGAATTATCTATCAATTCCAAAGTAATAAATACTGCAAGGGATTTTAGTGAAGTAAATAAGGAGATAGTGAGTGAAATTGAAAAACTTGAGGCCTGAAGATTATGCTAATAAAAACTTAAGAGATGCCTTATCAATATCCGGAATTTCAAAAGAGGACATTCACGATAGGAGGGTTAAACTAAGGAAATATTTCGACGTGTTATATTCGCTATATCCAGTTTACGAAAATCCAGATTGTCTAGTGAAAGCAAAGGATCTAATTCATAAGTTAGGAGTAATAAGAGATATGGACGTAATATGCTATCAGCCTAATAGGGATAAATTGGCAGAGATAGTTTCAAAGAAAATTCGCGTAATGAATAACTGCTTCTTGCCCAAAGTTTATGGCAGTAGACTTTTAGTTTTTAACAGAATTCTCTCACTTCAGAAGAAAATAGAGAAAATAGAAGATTTCCATGAGCTGAGAAAAATAGCTAGAACTACTAGAAACCTTGTGGAATCTTTAGGATATAAAAATAAAGAACTATCCAGTTTAGCCAAGGAAATGGGAGATTTAAGAGACGAAATTCTTAAAATGGAGTGTGAAGGTAGAAAGGTTAGCATTGATGTCGAGAATTATAAGAAAAGGGCAAATGAAATTATTGTGACATTTATCATTTACCAGGATGAGTTTCATCATTTCTCACTATAGCAATAGCTCTAATAGGCGATCCGTCAACTCCTTTAATAGGTAAAGGTAATGAGATAAAGTCCACTACCTTTCCTTTAATCTTTTCGAGATTTGAAGAGAGATTTTCGACGATGAGAATTTCGTTAGATAATAATATTCTATGAACCTTGGAATTTCCTATGCTTGGTGAATCTATCCCGACTAGCCTGTAACCCTTCCTTACAATGAGCTTGGCAAACTCCTCGTCAATAGTTGCGTAATTATCCATTGTCCATCCATTTTTCCAGAGTTTACTACTTCCCGTGTATATGAGTAAAATATCTACAGAAGAGGGCAATTCTAAAGAATGAATATCTTTACCTTCAGCGTCAAGGACGTAAGCCTTTCCGGAGAACCTTGTTAAATCTATTTCATCCAGTTTTTTACCATCTCTTATGAAATGAAAAGGAACATCAACGTGAGTTCCAGTATGAGTTGAAAGAAGCAAGGAATGTATAACATAATCTTCTTTTTCAATCTTCTCTATTTTAGGCTGAGGATCTCCTGGGAAATATGGCATCCCGTTTTCTATTGGCACGGATAAGTCAATTATCATGAGAAAATAAAACATGAAGAAAATTTAAAGTCATATTTTCATTTTCCACACATCGTTCTTTGTATAAGCTAAGGCAACTCCGGCTATTGTAATAACTCCTATAATAGGCACTGCAAAAAAGTCAGTAGCATATAAAGTTCCAGCAATACTTCCATACCCAAGCCTAAAGCCTGCAGTAATAAATTCGTCTATTCCTAGAACGCTTGCCATTAATTCTTGTCTTGCCATCCTCATTGCTTTTATCCAGATTATTTCAGTTAAAGAGTCTCCAATTCCTACGCTTCCAGTACTTAAGCCTATTAACCAAGGATTCTTTAATGCCAACATTATAAATACAAGGAAATACATAGCAAAACTCGTTACGACTAATTTTGTTACATTGTTAAATTTTGTCATCATCCAAGGTCCTATGAGCCAGGATAAGTAAAACCCTAGTTGTGCTAGAGTATATTGAATAGTATTACCGTGAAGTATTTGAATTATGGCAGCAGAATATAAATAAACCATCCCTAAAGCCCCTTGGCTAACTGCAGTGGTCATTGATATAAAGAAAATTTCCTTTCTTCTGTATTCCTTTAAGGCTTCTCTAAACTTAACCTTTTTCCCTCCTTTACCTCCTAAAGGTAATGTAAAAATTAACGCGAATCCAATAGTTGCTAAAATTATTCCCGGGATAACTGTCCATCCGCTGTAGAAGGCATAAAATAAAGGCCAAATTACTATTGATAATATAGTTGAACTCTCCTTAACTGCCCTATTATAAAACATTACCTTTTTCATTTTATCTTCTGGCAAATTTTGAATGAAACTAGGCGTTATTGTATTCGTAGTTACTATTGTAAGACCAGTTCTTACTACATATAAAATTACTGCAAGGATGGGATTAAACGATATTATGACAAAATATACTATAAAAATTGGTAAAATTCTGTGTATAGTTCCAGTAATTGCGAATAATTTCTTTCTATCATATTTATCTGCTATATATCCAGTAAAGCTGGAGAGCAATAAAGTCCCTATAGGCTTTGCGGAGGCTACGGGGATATAGAGTATTGGATTCTTTAATGCCAAGTAAAGAATCCATAATAGTGTCATGTCTATTAAATTTAAACCGAAAGCTGAGAATCCATTATTTATTATGAAAATCTTATTAAATCTATCCACAAGAAGACAAACTCGAGGTTTTTTATAAGGAATCTTGCGAAATTGCAGAAAATTGTTTAATTATACTAGGCATAAATTTTACAGTTAACTATTCATGGACAAAGTTTACTTTACATATTTAAAAGATTTTACCGTAAATTTTGCTGTATTATAGACTCCTATAAATAAGAATGAAAGCGAAGCTCGAATAAAAAGGCTTGCTTTTCTGCACTAAAAATATTTTTAAGATTTTCTACTAGGTAATACTGTGATAGAGGAAAAACTAAAGGAAGTTTATGGCATAGATAAATATGGCAAGAACGTTCCAGAATGGGCTGAGAAGATAAAATATGAATTTGTAGACGAAGTAATGCAGGATAAACTGAGAGAAGCCAAAATTTGGATTAACGAATTATACAAAGTCTTTGAAGAATTACAGGAGAGGTTAAAAGTAAAGGGAATGTTGTTCAGCAGGGAAATGAAGAGCTTCCTAGACGATCCTAGAAGGCATTTAGTCAAGAAGCTATTTATTTATTACCACGATTTAATTAGAGGAAAACTTTCAGTAGAGGATTTTATAGTAAAAGGGAAACAAGCTATAGTCAGTTCTTTCAATTCTAACATGAGGTCTATTTATCAATCTTGGGGCTTGGCTTCAATAGTTCTACTTCTTGCAGAAAAAGGTAATTACGAATTAATTTACCCAGAGCACGGATATTTGGACTTTGATAGGAGTGGGAAGCAGAAATCAGGAACAATTCCTCCTAATATAGTTGTAGGTAATGTCGTGACGTCTTTTAGTTTCTTTCTTGAAGCTCCTAGGCCAATAACCTGGGAAGACGGAGGAGATCTAGAGAAAGTATGGAAATTCTACTCTTTAGTTAGGCCTGATATGTTAATATACGAAGGAACTGAAATAAATATAGTAGACCCTCAAGGAGATATTCCTATTAAGAGACCGGACTACATTGTTGAGTACAAGGAGTTACCTAATTGGTGGAAGAGGTGGAGATATTTAAAGGACTACAAACCTCTCGACGGTAATGAATGGAGAGCAAGATGGTTGAAAGGCCTCTATGAAGGGTTTGCGGAAATATTGGGAGTTGAGGCAAAGGACTTGCCTTCATTCTCTGAGGGTAAATCTAAGAGGATAAAGGAATATAAGGTAATAGAGCTTTATGAAGCTATATATAAGCCTAGAAAAGGAGGAGTAGTAATAAGTAGAGTTCCAGTAGAAGATGAAATAAAGAGGGAAATTATAAATGATAACGTTACTTTAATAGATGATGTCGGATTTAATCAGGGAAGATTAGAGATACTTATAGAGAAAATGACTAAAGGAATAAAGTCTACTTACGATTTAAAAGAACTAGCTTACAAATTTGCTATGAGTAAGAAAGAAGAATTTATTGAATGGATGAGGTCACAAGGATTATATTAAGTATTGTATTTCTGAAGTAGAAATAGAAATTAATATCTATGCCAAACTATTAAAATAATCACATTATCTTCCTCAAAATAATTCATTTCAATTTCATAAACATAAAATATTAACTCCTTAATTTTCTATCAATTTGTTCTCCAATTTCTGCAGACCTTTTATACGCAGCTTCAATCGTTTTTATCAAAGCGGATTTTATTCCCTCACTCTCCATTGTCATAAGTCCTCTTATTGTTGTACCTGCGGGAGTAGTAACTTGATCTCTAAGCAATGCAGGATGCTTACATTTCCTTAAGAGTTCTACAGTACCTTCTATCATATCTAGAATAGCGTTATAAGAAAGATCTCTTGGCATTCCGCATTCAACTGCTCCTAAAGAAAGTGCATCAATTATTTCAGCTATAAATGCGGGACCACTGCCTATTAAAGCAGTCCATGCGTCCATCAGTTCCTCTGGAACCCAATAAACCTTACCTATTTGCAAAAAGATTTTCTCTACAGTTTCATCCCTTTCCTCTGCGAGTGCTGTAGTAGATTTTCCAACTATGGCGTTAATATTTGGCATCGCTCTATATACCTTACTTCCTTTTAGGAGTGAAGAAAGAGTTGAAATCCTTATCCCAGCCATTACTGAAACAACCTTCTTGCCTTCCCAGCTTTTTAACCGATTTTAATACTGAAGGAAAGTGTCGTGGTTTTACACTAAGTATAATATAATCAGAAGAGGAAACTGCATAATTATTATCTGTAGTAGCTTCAACTCCTATTGATTTAATTTTTTCTAACGTGGAGTTACTCCTTCCAGTGGCTATTAACTCGACGTTACTCATTTTATTAAGTGCTGATAATATTGTAAAGCCTATTTTCCCTGCACCTATTATAGCAATTCTCATAAATGGATAAGCGAAAACGCTCAATTTAAGCGTAATTAATTTTTACCTTCAGTTCTAATTATAACTGATGATAAGAGTTTTAACGGTTCCAGACGTGCTAGTGCTTGATGCGGATGAGCTTCTTTCTAGGGGCGACGTTGTTCAAGCTAGTGAGAAGTATTATAAGGCTGTTGAGGAAGGAATAAAACTCCTAGTAATAAAAAAAGGGATTAAATTGTATTATAAATGAAGTAATAAGAAAACGCGGTTGGAAGAGTGAAATATTGTATAAAGCTTCTAGAAGACTTTCAATTATTTTATCTGAAAATATTTTGAAATGCTGGAGGGATGCATATTATTTTCATACGTTAGGCTTTCATGTGCTTTGTGGATCTCTTCAGTTTATTTCATAAACATAATATGAGATACTGAGGGTTTTTCAGTAATTAATATTTATTTCAACGTTATTCTCAAGCTCACACCCTAATATCCGGAGCCCTACCGACTACAGAATTAGCCAAGAAAGCCATCCATGCATAAGCCCAAAACTTGAGCTTAGCATCAACCACTTGTCCTAAAAAACTTGTAGCCCTAACAAATTCCCCAAAAGTACGCTTCACAGCAGAGAATAAGGACTCAACCCTCCACCTAACACCATAACCCCTCTCCTCCCTCCAACGATTATAACCCAACCTCTTGAACTCCCTCACAGCCTTTCTCCTAGCTGGATGGCCACGCCTAGTAGAAGCGTTCTCCCTAGGTGGGACCAACCCCAGTATTGTAAACCTCGTTGGCGTCGTAAGCCTTATCTCCGTAAAACTTCTTGACCTCCTTTCCCCTATCTTGTAAATCCTTAACAGTCTTAACTGCAGTCTAGACCTCGTTGCCGGTTACTTCAGCGTTTATTACGTTGAGCTCGTCCTTATCCATTACTATTTCGATTTTGAGGAATTTTGAGTCCTTGGTTTTGCCCCACTTTGCAATGACGTATTGTCCTCCTCTTGTTGTGCTTATTCCAGTTGCGTCTGCTATTACTTCTAGCTCGTCGTTTGCCTCCGGGAATTTTATGTCCATGTTCCTCACCCTTTCCTATATTGTTGAATAATCTAGGCTTGTCGGGATGATTTTCAGTCCCTCTAGTGCTCTCAATACTCCTTCTATGGCCCTATAAGGTAGGAAGATGTGGAGGAATGCTAGGAATTCGTTGAACTCCTTGTAGGTTTTCTTTGCATGCCTATTCTCCTCTGCTAGTAAACCAGTGTTCGAAGACGTAGAAGGGGAACATTAGCTTGTATCTCGTTATGACGTTCTCGTCGTACTTACTCCAATCCCTCTTGTACTTACTCTTTCCCATAGGTAATACTCGGTATAATTATTTATAAATTTTTGTATAATACTGAAGAGACCCACAAAGCAGCTTTCATGAGATGGTATTAAATGTTGAAAAGATGAAAGCTAAGCTCAAGGATTTCAAATACGAGTTAGAATACTTGTTATCGCAGATTTAAAACTTATAATTTAACGATCAATAAAAATTTTATGGAAGAGAGAAATTTAGACGAAGAAGGTATTATCAAAGAATTAGAGAATAAACTAAATAATGCCGAGGAAGATGCAAAAAGGAACGGAAAGTTAATAGGCAGAGTTACAAGGTATAGGACTGTTAGGTTAGAGGAAGAGGAGTTAATTGGCGTAGATATCTCATTTGAAGATTACATGAGAAGTAACGTAAGTAGAGGCCAATATTTAGCTATAAGAACAATCCTTCGCCCAGTAATTATAGTAGGTCAAGTAGTTTCAATTTCACGTTCCGATGTTTTAGCGGAGATGGGCATAAGGGAAGTCACTTCTAGAAAGGATCCTGCATCAATAATTACTGATACCTTTTTAGGTATATATCCGATATCCGAATTTGATGAAGAGAAAAACATAGTTAGGCCAGCAGTTACTCCTATAGATCCTCAGAGTCCTGTTTTCATACCTAATCCATCACTTCTGGAGAAAATCCTAAGAATACCAGAAGAAGGAATAACAATAGGTAAAATATTCTCAGGCGGTGAAGAAATTGAAGCAAAGGTTAGGCTCGATGAGGAAGCTTTAGTTCATCACACTCTAGTTTTAGGCACTACCGGATCTGGAAAAACAACGCTCTTAAAGTCCATCCTCTATAGTAAAGATTTAGATAAGCAAACTATAGTCTTTGATAGGCAAGGAGATTTTGTAAATTTCTTGATCTCCAAGAGAGAAAAATTTACCGTATTAATGCCAATAACTTCAAAGATGGGCAATTCAGCAAAGGACTTTCTAGATACGTTCGCCTCAACATATGGATGCAAAGTACTAGAGTATGAAAGCGGAGCATTAATTTGTAACGATACTGAAGTTGATGTAATACCTTATTCAATAAACTTCTTTGATAACATTAAGAACTTCCATAAATTGACACCGTATTTTACTCCAAAGGCTTCAATGTATTGGGAATCTTTAGTTGACAAAACTCTTGAACTACTAAAGATCACTTTACACGAGATTTTTAACGTCTATATTAACGATGACATCCTTGATAGGATTTTAAGGGATAAGGTAACTCCTGCCTCTCTAGCAGAGGAAGGTAATAGAATAATTATTTCGCCTACCTTACTTGATGAGTTGAATTTAAGACCAAAAGGTCAGAATATCTCAAAATCTTTTGTCTCATTTTCTCAGGGAAATTTAACAATATCCTTGAACAAGGCATTTCAGGAGGCAATGAAGGCTTTAGATATAGCTCCATCTACTAAGGAGGCAATAATTAGGACTTTAAAAGCCTACGACGGTTACGGTATTTTTACAGTAAAAGGTACAGTGGACTTTGATCCAGAAAAGGCTTTCAAATTAAACGATAAGATAATAGTTGACTTAAGCTTCGTAATGAACTATTCTGCATCCATAGAGGCAGTAGCTACTATAGCTTATAAAATCCTTGAGGAACTATTTAACTGGAAAACAGAGCTTTACAGCAAAAGGAGTTTGGAAAATAAGTTAACCTTAATAATAATGGATGAAGCCCACGAATACTTCCCTCAAGGAAATAGTGAAGCTGTTGCTAAGGATATAATTGAGGAGTTAATAAATAAAATAATGAGGCTAGGTAGAGTGAGGAGGATTGGAGTAATTTTAGCTACTCATATGCCTGACGATCTTAATCCTCTCGTGCTTCAATTAACAAATACTAAGATAGTTATGAGGAACGACATAAACGTTATTAAAAAGGTGGGAATGGAAAATTACGAGGACTTCCTGCTTCACGCTACTCCAGGGTTAGCTATAATAAATTCGTTAAATTTTGCTGGGATACCGATAAAAACTCTGATACCGTAGTATCGTAAGCTAATTTATCGTCATGAATTATACTTAAATACGACGATGCGATCTCGTAGGCGGTAATAAACAATCCTGCAGAAATCCTTTTTGCCCTATTGTCTACAAGTTCGATAAATGTGGGAATAAGTCTATCAGAAAGGCGAGAAAGTGCAGTTCTCATTCCCTTTTCCAGAAAGCTCTCGTCAAGTCCTTCTATTCTGAAGTAAGTTGTTGGAACGTAAGGTTTCCTCAAAATTACGTAATATGCGTACTTTGAGGGCACATTGCTTAAGTAAGTTGAGTTACCATCGCCTTTACAACAATTTTTCGGCCCTTCTACATGCAGGTTGTAGTCTATTTTGAAAGGCCCAATTATACAAGCATAAGAATGCCTTCCAGATTTTCTGCAGAATTCATAATCTATAAATTCGAGAATTGTAGGATCTTTAAGCCCCCTTATGTTCTTTCCACGTTTCTTAAACTCCTCCGTGATCTGGTTATCCTTCCAAAGCTTTCCGGAATTTTCTAACCTTTTAACTATTCCAATAACGTTTTCTCTCAATAGGGAAATTCTCTTATTAACCAATGATGCGTAAGCTAATTGATGACATAATCTAGAAGGGCTACTTAAATCTAATTCTTCGGTTAATTCAAGTGGGGTAGGATATATAGGCCCATCCAAGATTACCAAATCGTGATCATTAACAACTTCGCTAAGTCCAATGTTTTCAGCCTCAGTTCTCATTTCGTCTGCTACATCATCTAATTTATAATTTTCATCAAAGGGATAATTTATTTCGTTTTTCACTTTTATAAATTTCATTCCAGCTGAAATTTTATCTAATATCTTCCTATAAGTATTTACTCCAATATAAGGAATTTCCTTAACCAATGGAAAGTCAATAAATCCTTTCCTATTACTATATATTGACATTCCTAAAATAACTAAGTTAACGCTTATGTCTCTTAAGTATCTTGTTGATGAGTCTAAAGACGCAATACTTTCGAATTCTTGGTTGAAATTTAATGGCTCAACTACTGGTTTAAAATCGTTAAGTAATTCAATTTCTATCTTGTTTTCGCCTTCCTCTTCTTCTGTTACCTCGTGAGAAATTACATAATCCTCTGGTAAGTACTTCTTAGCCTCAGAGAGTTGTACAATCATTTTCTGTAGCTCACTTTTTATTTTCCAATTCACATGAATTTTTAGTACACGGAAATTTTATCTTTTGTGATGAAACCGCCAGTGCCTGAAGATTGATGAACGCCCGATTGCCTGACTATACTCTGATATACTCCTTTTAGATTTATATTATATTTATGGAAATATACGTAGGAACTTCAGGCTGGATGTACGACTGGAATCCTAAGAAGAATTTATCTTGGTACGTTGAAAATTCTGGGTTCAATGCGATAGAGCTCAATGCAAGCTTCTATCGTTTTCCTACCAAGAAGCAAGTAGAATCTTGGAAGAAATATAAAATTAGATGGGCAGTAAAGGTTAATAGAATCATAACTCACGTTAAAAGACTAAAAGACATTGAGATATGGAAAAAATTTGAGGAAATATTTCATGATTTAAACCCAGACTTTTACCTTTTTCAGTTACCCCCAAATTTCAAATATTCAGAAGATAACCTGAGGAGGGTCAGAGAGTTTGAAAAGGAAGTTGGGAAGAAAATGGCTGTAGAATTCAGAGACGTGAGTTGGTTTAATAAAGATATAAAGTTAGAGGAAGCGACCATTGTTTCAATAGACTCCCCAATAGGCGTTTATATTATAAATAATTCAGGCACAGTGTATCTAAGAATGCATGGAAGAGATAATTGGTATTTTTACGATTATAGTGAAGAGGAATTAAGGGAAGATGCTAAGAGAGCAATTTCATTGAGTCCAGAGAAGCTTTACGTATTCTTTAATAATGATCTTTGGATGTTAGATAATGGGAGAAAAATGATAAAGATTCTCCATGAGTTGTCTATATAAAATTAACTATCGTTAACTTTTACTTTTTAAAAACGATAAATCTTAAACAAAAACAAAGGTATAATCATTGAGAATTAAATAATGATAAATTCTTTCGATAAAATAAAGAGATGAAGATGAATAGTTTTAATGAATTATGTGAGTGAGATAGTTAAATGAGAAAAGTAATAAGAAAGAATGATGAATAGTTCAAAAAGTATATTAAAAGTTAAGGAAAGGCCTTTCAGTGAAAAAATAGATAAGGTGATGAGCCTTGTACTAGGCTAGAGTAAAAAGGAAGTAATTTTATTATTACATATTAATTTAATTCTGATGGTGTATGTGATTAATTCTTTCAGGTTGGAAATTCTTCTTTAAAATATAAAAGAAATTATGTTTAGTATGTCTATTAGAAAATTTAAAATGTACTATTAGTATGCTATATTTATATCTAAAAATTCTTTATTGGTCATCTAATATTATAAAATTATAAAACTAGAAGTATTTATGCCTTAGCAAAGAATGGTTATTTTCCTAAGTTACTAACTAAGATAAACGAGAGAGGAATTCCTCTCCTCGCCCTGATTGTATCATTAATATCATCTGCGTTATTCCTCTTGCCGATTCCTTCTTGAATAGTTGGAATATCTTCCTCTGCAACAGTGCTTACATATATAGGAGTAGAAAGCATGAGAAGAATTGCTCCTGAGGTTAAGAGGACATATGTTTTAAGTTACATAAATGTGTTAGCGCCATTAGCAACAATATTTGCAGGATTACTAGTTTATTGGTCTGGATTCTCAACATTATTTTATATAGTTACGTTAGTAATCCTAGGATTATCTCTATATAGAAGAGGATTGCAAGGGGTTTGGGCTTCCTTGAATTTTCATGAATTTGTATCCAATTCTCAGCCCTTGGGCTTCACCAGAGTCACGGGGAAACACGTTACCCCTCCGCCCCTTTAGCGGGATAACCCCACCCATCAGAGTGTTGCCATCTGATGGGGAAACCCGCACATCTTCGAGTTATCGCCACACCTTTCGGGAAAACCCATCCACATCTGGTGTGACTATACTCATATTTACCATTAAAGTATATAAACTTCACGGTTTATCGAAAACTGTTGACTACGGCATAATAAGCGGTATTATAGCATTATTAAACTCTTATGCACTTTACGTAGAGACTTTAGCGTTAACTTCGCCAAGTTGGTACTTTATTCCGTTCATTATAATAGATACTGCGATAATATCCTACTTGATTCTAACTTCAGCAGAAGGCAAGTTCTCTGCTTGGGCAATACCATTACTTTCTGGGACTTTAGTATTATCATACATTAGCCCATTCGGCCTTTACGATTTAATGCCATTTCCTTATGATATAATAGTTGCGTCAGTTTCCTTCTTCATTATCCATAAGATCGCTGTCAAATTTTCTCTCCCAGCGTTGAAGATAGAGTCCCCTATAAATTCTTAGCTTTTTAAGTGAGAGCTCTAAGTGTTTACAATATCCCCTTAGTGCAAAACCTTTACAACTACACGAAGCTCTAATTTTTTCTCTCCCTACTTCTATCTTAACTATGTAAGATTCGAATGGGTTTTCCTCGCTATCAACCACAAAAATATACACATCCTTACTTTTCTCATGTCTTTCAGTTATCGCATAACTGTACATGTAAAGAAGGAAAATTTTAAAAAGAAAAGGAGTAGGCTGAAAGTTTTCTATTTTCTAATTATGGGTTCTCTTAATCTGGGCTTTATTAGCTCTATTAATCTAAGTTGCTTTTCTCTGCCTACGTTTTGTATAGCACCTTGAGTAGATATTACGCAGTCGTGCTCTCTCATTTCTTGGAAAGTTACACAATTTTTTAGTAAATAATATATCTCTCTAATTAAGAAATCTGTACCCTTTTTAGCCTTTATAGGAAATTTTTCTGTAGAAATCTTTTCATATTCTCCAAACCACCAAATTTCCTTAAAGACTATCCTTAAAGGTCTTAGATTCTTATCCTCAAAGTATGCTTCCTCGTCAATACCTATTCTTTTTCCTCCACAACTCCGACACCTATGATTCCAGTGGGAAGAAAATCTGCTGATATATACTCTGGCTTCATTGAGTGGAAAATAAATATATCTCCGGGCTGAATTTTATCCCATTCTCTTTTTAATCTTTCCTTCTTTCTGAAGCCTCACTCAATTGAAGTGAAAGTTTTTAGCCAATCCTCAGGAGGTCCAGTCAATTTCTTATATCCTTTTTTCTGCATTTCCTCGATTATCATAGAAAGCCCTAATAATGATAAAGTAAAAGAACTTTTCTTTCTTGGGACTTTTATTAAATATAGCAAGGAATGGGATAATGACGTTTTCTTATGCAGAAATATTTAGCGATATGGAGAGATTTATTCCAGAGTTACTTTATGGTAGAGAGAATGATCTTAAGAAACTTGTAGATCTTGTTTCTAAACAAGATCCTATTTCCTCGTTTTTATTCTTAGGCAATATCCGACCTCCCTTTTAATCGATACTCACATGTAAATAAGGAATTTTAACAAACCTTGAATATTTTCTCTACAGGAGTTAGTAATCCTTTCCTTTCCTCTTCCACAGTAAAGTAAGCTATCCACAAGGCTAATAGCCAACCCCCTAATATATCAGCAGGCCAATGAACTCCGACGTAAACTCTAGAATATGAAACTAGCAATGCCTCTATTAAAAGAGGGATCCACAACCATTTTGGTGAAGACAAAGCTAAAACTGCTGCTCCATCTCCTACAATTAACGCATGACCAGAAGGATAGCTATAATCGTGAGGTTTAGGTATTAGTAAATTTGAGTGAATAAAATAAAATGGTCTAGGTTCAGCCATTATGTATTTACTTGCCTCACCTAGTATTATTGCTAAGATAAATGACGCAGCTAATGTTATTCCAGTTCTCCTAGTTTTTTTGAAGATTAAAAGTAACGCATTAAGAGGAATCCATACGTAACATCTGCCGTATTTAGATAAATCGACCATGGAAGCGTTTAGATAGCTAAGCTGGTGATAATTAATGAGCTCAAAAAAGTAAACGTTTATTGGATTATCCTCGCCAAATATTTTTATTAAAATCGATAATAACACAAAAAATATGAGGAATAACCAATATTTACGCATAATGTAAGGAGAGCTATATAGTTTATAAAGTTTATAGAAAGTATGAAGAAAAAGGAAGTAACAAAAGATTAATTGAGAAAGTGGAAAACTAGGAAAGAAAAAGAGAGAAGAAGAAAGAAAAATACCCTATTCTCTAGCTATTTCCTTTTCCTCCTTTTGCAAGACTAGCTCCCTTCCTTTCCTTAGTTGAGAAACTGGAGTTTCACCAAACATTTTAACTACTTGCTCTAACGATAAGCCCTTAGTTTCCGGTAGCAAGAAGTAAACTATTGCTAAGGCTATCGCGTCTAATGCACCGAATATGAACATTGGCCCTGCAAGCCCAACGCTAGATAGCATTACTGGGAAAACTTCAATTATTGCAAAATTAGCTAACCAATCTAATAGAGCAATTATAGCAGCCATTCTCCCTCTCACAGCAGTCTTAAAGTACTCAGCTTGAATTAACCATCCAGTACCGCCAACTCCGTATGCAAAGAATATTATAAAGCCAGCAAATGCAAATAGTGCACCTACTAGAATTCCGTTCATTACTAGTATTCCACCAATTAAGTCTGAGGCAAACATTCTTATATAAGCAAAGATTGCTAATGTCCTCCTTCCTATGCGGTCTATGTATTTGAAAGCAATGTATGTTGCAGTAGTATTAATTACCGCTAAAATCGATGCAGCTAATACAGAATATATTTCGGAATAAACCGGGTTAGAGGTACTTCCAAACAAGTGCAATTGAAGAATTATAGCGGGGCCGTAATAGAATGGTACATTTATTCCGGTAATTTGCTGAATATTATCCATAAGGCTATAACTAGGAATGCCCTCTTAGTTGCAGTATCAAATTTCTGGCTTTCCTCATATCTAACTTCGCTAATTGCCCTATTAATTAAATTGTCGCTTACGATAACTCCGAACCTCCTCAGAGAAAGCCTTTAATTTATCAACCTGGCCAGAAAGTAGTAACCATCGTGGAGATTCTGGCATCATGAATCTAAAGACTAAGCCTATTATTGCTGGAATTGCAGCTAATCCTAATATTAACCTCCAATCAACAGTATAAGCTAAACTTGGAGCTATGAAAAGTACTGTACTACCTACGAAATAGGAACCTAATATACCAATAGTTATCATCCATTGTTGTATTATTGCTAACGAACCTCTCTTATCCTTTGGAGCGTATTCTATAATGTAAGCAGTTGCTACAGCTGAGTCTGCACCAATTGCTATTCCTATTATTGTTCTCATCACTAGTAACATTATTCCGTTAATTGTTAATGCGAAAGTATTGCGGCAGCAGTATATATTGCAGCGTCCACAATCAGCAACGATTTCCTACCAAATCTATCAGTGTAGAAATAGGCAATTATTGCGCCTATTGCTGCACCTAAAGATTCACTTGCTATTTCATAACCGTAAACTAGTCCAGTAAAATGATAAGGCACGAAGACAGAAGCAATCGCAATAACCGAAGTATCATAGCCAAATAGGAAGCCTCCTATTGCCGCTAATATAGTTATTATCCAATAAAATTTATTCAATTTCCTCGTATCTATCTGGTCCAATATTTGTTGGACTGCAGATTGGGACGCCATCAAGTATATATAACTATGATGATCTTTTTTAAATTTTATTAAATAGTTTAAACCAGATAAAGTAAGCTCATGCAAGTATGTTCATGTTTATACGAAATGATATTAATTAAACTCTTTCTAAAAAATGCCAATCTAAAAAGGAAGATTTTAATTTGGGAAGAGATACTATTATTGGTTCACATGTTTATAGACCTTCACGAGGATTTTGCTTATGCAAATCAAATGGGCAGGGACATAATTCACGGTAAAGATCAATCAAGTATCGAAATGCTAAAAAACGTAGATAGTAACGTGATAATATTTTCATCAATTTTCCCTCATATTGACGTAATAAATGAGAGAAGTGCAGAATTATCATCAAAATATGGTTTTCCTATAAAGTCTTCAAATTTTTCATTTGATATTTTATTATCTCAATTAAAAGTTTACTATTATCTAGAAAGAGCTGGTTATGTAAGTATTGTGAGAAGTAAGGAAGATTTAAACAAGCCTGGAATAAAGTTTTTGCTTTCCCTTGAAGGAACAGACGTTCTAAAGGAGTACGAAGATATTTATATTCTTAAAGAGCTTAACGTGTTTAATTTAGGTTTAACTTGGAATTATGATACAAAATTTGCTTCATCTTGCTTCTCTAAAAAGGACTACGGCTTAACAGCTGAAGGAGAAGAGTTGGTTAAACTAGCTAATAAACTAGGGATAATAATTGACTTGGCACATGCAGGCAAGAGGACAGTGTTAGACGTATGCTCTGTTACGTCTAAACCAGTAATAATTTCTCACGGTAATGCTAAGAGACTAAAAGATCATGAAAGAAATTACGATGACGAAGAGTTAGAATGTATTGTAAAAACCGGAGGAGTTATAGGAATTACAGCAATTACCTCAACGTTACCTGAGAAGACCTTGAAGGGAATTATAGAAAATATAAAATACGTAGGGGAATCTTTTGGTTGGGATTACGTTGCCATAGGTACTGATTTTCTGGGAATTTCGGAAGTTCCGCAAGGTTTTGAAAACGTGACTAAGATAAAGGACTTATTAATTGAAGGTCATGAAGATCAAATACTTTGGAGGAACGCTTATAGAGTTATTGAAGAGAACCTTAGCTAGTTTTTTAATTTTCCTATTTAAATTCCTCCTATGCCTATTGAAGAGCTTTCAAAAGTTTTAGAAGAGATAAGAAAGAAAGCTTATGATACAAAAGATGCAGTGTTAAAAGATACCGCGAGATTTTACACAACTCTTCACAATACAATAAATTCAGAAATTGCAAAGGCTAAGAAAGAAGGTAAGAAAATAGACGATATTCAGAAAGAGTTTGAAGACTTGCTAAAGAAAATTGACGGATTAAGAGAAAAACATAAGAGTATGAGTACTGAAGACTTAAGAAATGCTTTAGTTAGTTATACGCAGAAAGCAGAGAAGCTTATAAAGAAAATAAAAGGTTAACTGGAGAATTTTTCGTCCAGATATTTTATTTTTTCATCTAATTTCTCTATTCCTTCATCAATTTCCTCCTTCTTAAGGTGGAGAAATAACTAGCCATGAAGGTCCGTTAAATACGTAAACACCTTCGTCTAGCAATTTCTTTGCTAAAATATCGACTTCAGTGACTCTTCCTTCGTACTTATCCTCATATGTGCCAAAAGGAGTCTGTTTTTCGTCCTTAACAAATTCTATAGCCCAAAATAACCCAACTCCTCTTACGTCGCCAATACTCTTATGCCTCTCCTTAAGTTCTTTTAATCTCTCGCCAAGGTAACTACCCATAGCCTTTACGTGAGCTAATAAATCCATTCTTTTAATATTCTTCAATAACTGCGGGTATTGCCGATAACGATACGGGGTGGGCTTCAAAAGTATGACCATGTGCAAACATCTTATCCTCAAAAAAGTCTGCAATCTCCTTACTTACTGCAGTTATACCTATAGGTACGTAAGATGCTGAAGCTCCCTTTGCTGTAGTAAGAATATCCGCTTGAACTCCCCATAGGTTAACTGCAAACCATTCTCCAACTCTTCCCCAGCCAGTCATTACTTCATCAGTTATTAAGAGTACGTCGTTTTCTCTCGTTATTTTCCTCAAAGTAGGTAAGTATTCTTTTGGAGGAACAATTACGCCGTTAGTTCCAGTTATTGGTTCTACTATAACTCCAGCAACATTTCCTTCATTTTTTATTACATAATCTACGTAATTAACGCAGGCAAGATTACATTCCGGGTATTTTAACTTGAAGGGACATCTATAGCAGTAAGGCTCCGTAATTTTAACTACACCGGGAGCAACGTTGGGCTCAGCATACCATCTTCTATAATCTCCAGTCAAAGCTAACGAACCTAAAGTTGAACCGTGATACGATCTATACCTTGAGAGTATCTTATATGAAGGAGATTTGTAAAACCTAGCAATTTTTATTGCGGTCTCATTTGCTTCTGTTCCGGAGGTGGAAAAGAAAAAACTTAGTTAAATTGCTCGGCATCACTTCCAGAAGAGATTTTGCCGCTCTGGCTCTAACTTCTGTTGCAAATGCAGGCGAAATATATTGGAGGTTTTCCAGTTGATCTTCTATACTCTTTATTACCTCTTTATTTCCGTAGCCTAAATTTACATTAACTAACTGAGAAGAGAAGTCAAGGATCTTTTTACCGTTAGCGTAAAAATATACTCCTTCGGCTTTATCAACGTTTAAAGGATTCCAAGTTTTTTGAACTTTCCAAGTTCCGAAAGTATGTTCTTTAACCAATTTAACGACATCTTCATCCATGCGATACTAGTAGTTTAGACGGAATTTAAGTATTTTAGGACAGCTATTGTAAAAAGTACAATAGTTTAAATCTTGCTTCAGAATGTCTCTGTATAATTTCCAAGATAATCCCTTTTTATTTCGTTGTATATTCAACTTATTCGTCGATAAAATGTATAGGGTTTAAATTACCTCTTCTAATTATATATTATGGAGCTAGACGAGGTAGACTTAAAGATACTCAAAATAATTCAAAATGACGCAAAATATCCTTTAGAAAAAATAGCGGAGGAAGTAAAAGTTCCTAAATCAACAGTAGCCGTTGTCAACAGTTTTTAATAAACCGTGAAGTTTATATACTTTGTATACACATTTAATTACAATGTTAAAACATAAGGAAGTATGCCAAAAACTAGGAATATCATACCGCACACTACAGAGCTATGTTAAGAAAGGCTACATTCAACCCGTGATATTACAGAGCGGGAAGTGGAGGTTCAGAGAGGAGGACGTAGAGAAGTTAATGGGAATAGTAAGAAATAGGAAAGTGATACTTTATGCTAGAGTATCATCAAACATGCAGAAAGATGATTTAGTAAACCAAGTAAAATACCTAGAGGAGAACGTTAAAGAATACGACCAAGTAATAACAGACGTTGGATCTTCATTAAACATGAAGAGAAAAGGATTTCTCAAGTTGTTGGGAATGATATTAAATAACGAAGTTTCAAAAATAGTCATTGCCTACCCAGACAGATTAGTAAGATTCGGCTTCGAGATAATAGAGGAGGTGTGCAAAGCACACAACTGTGAGATAGTCGTTCTAAACAATGAGGACAAAACACCAGAACAAGAGGTAATAAAAGACTTAATCTCCATACTAGTCTCGTTCAGTGGAAAATTGCAAGGAATGAGGAAAGAGAAGGTGAGGAAGTGTGTTGAAGAACTTAAGAATTAAATCATTCCAACCAGAGGAGGAGTACGTTTACCTAACTTACTCCATAAAGAATAATAAAAAGGAGGAGACGAAAATACTACTGGAGAATTACAGAGTCCTATTGCAGAAGGCTTTAGACTGGCTGTGGGAAAAGACTAGGATAGAGAGGAAGGAGGTCAAGAAGGGTAAGAAAGCATTTACGAAGGTCAAAGTCAAGTTACCTAGGAAAAAGGAGGTTTACAAGGCGTTGAGGGATGAGCTTGAGAAGGTTAACAATTTAGCTTCACATTACGTGGATAAGGCAATAAATGACGCTTACTCAATCTTGGGGAGTTGGAAAAGGAGGGCTGAGAAGGGGCAAGCATTGAGAAAACCAACACTTAGGAAGGTTTACGTTAGGGTAAAGTCGACACTTAGGAAGGTTGATGGCGAAGAGGTTAGGATTACAGTAAGACCTCACGAATACGTCACCTTCTCTTGGTCTCACAAATGGTTTTCACGAAAGGTTGAAGAGCTTGAGTTGGGTGAGCCAATAATTAAGGAGGATATGGTGTATTTACCATTTCGTTATAAATTACCTTGGTTTACTCCCCTTGACTTTCTCTCAATTGATAGTAACCTTTACACATTAGACGCTTATGACGGTGATAAGTTCGTCACTTTCTCAATCAAGGAGTTGTATAGTCTAAAATTCGGTATGGAGTTGAAGAGGGGTAGAATACAATCTTTTGCTTCTAAACACGGTAGGAAGGGGAAGGTGTTAATGGAGAAGTATTCCCATAGAGAGAGTAATCGCGTGCTGGATTACGTTCACAAGTTCGTGAATAAATTGCTTGAGATGTATCCTGTGACGATTTTTGCTGTCGAAAAGTTGAATAAGCAGTCAATGTTCCAAGACGCTGATGACAAGCTGTCTAAGAAGGTTTCGAGGACTGTGTGGAGGACAATTCATCGCGTCTTAAAGTACAAGGCTCCACTTTACGGTTCCTTTGTTAAGGAGGTGAATCCACACCTCACTTCCAAGTCCTGCCCCAGATGTGGATGGGTTTCCCGAAAGGTCGGCAGGACTTTTCATTGCGAGAGGTGCGGGTTCACTCTGGATAGGCAATTGAACGCATCTCTCAATATTTACCTCAAGATGTGCGGGTTTCCCCACCTCTTTCTTACTCCCAGTGGGAGTAGGTGGGTTGGGGTTATCCCGCTAAAGGGGCGGAGGGGTATGAGTGGGGCAATGCCCCGTGACTCTGGTGAAGCCCAAGGGCTGAGGATTGGATACAAATTCATGAAAATTCAATGAAGCCCAAACCCCTATAGGATAAAGAAAATGGAAAAGATGGGCGTAATAAAAGGCTATTTTACTTACGTTGACCCAGCCAGCTTAAACTTAGATTACCTAGTTATCACTTTAGTTAGGGCAAGGTACGGAAAAGACTATCACGATAGTTTAGGCAAGGAACTTTCCCAACTTCCGGGAGTTTGGGGGGAGTTTATTTTGTATTAGGAGATATTGACTTTGTAGTGTTAGCAAGGTTCAAAAACAGAGAAGATTTTATGAAGAATTTTCTAGAGAAATTGATAAATATGCCTTAAATTGAAAGAACGAGCACTCACGTTGTTGCTAAAGTGTATAGAGAAACTCCTTATGTGACTATAGATGAAGAAAAAGTTAATATTGAAGAGATAAAAAATGGAAAATAGAATGCCGTTAGAGGAAGTAATAAGAAAACTAGAGGAGAAAGGGGTTGACGTTACTGAGGCTTTACTTGATATTTTAAGTAGGGAAGACCCTGAATATAGTAGTAAGGAAAGAATAAGTTTAGCTGAAAAATATATGCAGGAAAGCAAAGAGTATGCTGAAAAAGGTGACGTAGTTCAAGCCTCAGAGAAAGCTTATAAAGTTGCCGAAGAAGTTGTTAAGGCATTGGCGGAAAAATTTAAGACGGAGGAATATGAGGAGTTTTTGAAAGAAGGTAGGTGGTACACTTACTCATTAGGCAAAGCTAGCAAGACTCTTTCTAAAAAACTTGGTTATTGGGTTTTAGACGGATGGAATGCTGGTTATGATTTACATATATGGGGATTTCACGGGAGAAAATACTCTGTGGAGGACGTTAAAGTCTCCTTAAAAAGGATAGAAAAAATGCTAATCGAGGCAAAGAAGTTATTTACTTGACGTACATTCCTCAATGAAGGCTAAAACGTATGAGTATTCCCTAGCCTCAGACTCAGGATCTGCTATTGCGTGCCCAGAATCGTTAACAAAGAGCATGACATCATTTCCTAGTTTTTCAGACTTAGCAACGTACTTTAATGCATGAGCAGGATGAACTCTATCGTCATTAATTCCAGTGTATACGAAAGTCTTTGGTAGCCCTTTCTTCAGATTATGATAAGGACTGTAAGAAAGTAAGTAATCTCTGTACTTAGGATCGTTTGGATCTCCGTACTCCTCAACCCAGTATTTCCCTACGTAAAGTTTATCATATCTCAACATATCAAGAACTGGGTGTCCAATTACTGCACAGTCAATGACGTTAGGATATTCATTCTCTGTAGCGCCTACCAAAAGCCCACCATTGCTTCCTCCCATAGCAATAGTTTTACCGCCCAAGCTCTTCACTAATCTAAGGAATTCTGAAAAGTCCTTGAACACGTTTTTCTTATTAAGCAACATTCCTGCCTTATGCCATTCTTCTCCGTTTTCGTAACCTCCTCTCAAGTTTGTGATTAAAACAGAGTACCCTTCGTCAAGCAATAGTCTTGTAGACATAAGAAATGAAGGGAGTAAAGAAATTCTGAACCCTCCATAACCATAAACTATAACTCCCTTGGAATTATTGGTCTTAGTTAGGAGAAACCCGTGGAGTAATACGTCTCCTTTAACATATATGTCCGTAACTTTTACGTCGTAATTACCATACTGCATTATTGTTTCTTCGCTCTTTTCCTTAACTCTCCTTGAGACCTTGAATTTGTAATTGAACGAGGTTTCTACAATAAATAATGAATGTCCTTCACTATCCATAAACTGGATATTATCGTGAATTTCCTCTCCTATCTTGTCACCATTAATGCTGTAAAACAATAAAGGGGTTCTATAATCCTTTATAACCTCAACGGCCAAGGTTTCTTTAAGAGAAGAGACTCCTAAAATCGGGTAATCGGATTTTATTATCTTCTTTTTATCTAGGTACACTGAGTCATTCTTCTGATAGATTAAACTTCCTTGAACGTAATCAATTACGTCTATTACTTCTCCCTCATCAATCTTTTTAAGAGAATCAAAACCTTCGCCAGCATAAAGTTCGCTATACCTCCAGCCTTTACTTCTGATCAGCGTTATAAAATCTCCGAAAGTTCTAATTGATACGAACTCGCCAGGCTTTAAATCTTTGCCGTAAACTATTTCATTACCGCAAAATACTCTGTCAGCAGGATATTCTCCACCATCAGGTGGAGGAGAATAACGGTAACTCTTTATATAACATAACTCATTTTTGAAATAAAAAGGAGATTCAACCATTTCTCCTAATTCCGTGATTTTACCGTCGGGGGAAATTAGGAAAGTTGTAATCTTATCGCTTCCCTTCTTTTCTATACTAACTCCTATTTCCTTAGAATTGTAAACTTTCCATACTGAGGAAGCTACATAATCCTTTGGTGAAGTATAAATTACTTTATTCCCTAAGAGTACTTGGTTTTTCTCTCCGTAGAGTAGGATAACCGGGTTATTTCCGTCATAAGCAAACATGCTTAGAACGTAAGGTTCTTTGTAAATTTCTAAAAGCTTTGGATAAAGTTCCTTTGCTCTTTTACCTAGTTTTTCTTCTGTTTTCTTATTTTCATTCTCTATAAAAGACTTAGTTCTTTCGTTGTTTAAATCTTCTAAGTACTCAAACTCGTCCATAATATGTAAAAGATGAATAATATTATAAACTTGAAGACGAGAAGTAGGTACGCTTTAGAGCTAATTTGAGTTTTTATAATTAATATAGAAAAAGAGAATAAATAATTTAGTTATCCATATTACTAGTAGTCCTTAATTGTGAAAAGCAGATGTAAAGAATAAATTATTATTTTTAGTACAAGTTACTTTTATACTAGAGAATAAAAATGTAAATATTTTGATTAATTTATTATATAAAGTCTCTATTTATTAAATTCTATGAAATTTTCAGCATCTGGATCAGGATGTGCAGTGACAAGTATTAATTCGTTATCCTTTCTGGCTATAATATACCTTATCTTAGCACAAGGCTTAAAGTGAATTATAACTCTCCATCTTTCCTTTTCTCCTAACCTTACGTTAGGAACTTGTTCTATGCCCTTTACTCCTTCTAGAAAAGATAAGACTTCCTGTCCTAATGGATCTATAACTGTGTTAAATTTCCTCATATAATTATTAATATCTTCTACGTGCTTTCTAAGATGAGGGCTGAATCCTTTTTCACGTAGATAGAAATCTTTTTATATCTGTTTATAACGAATTTTTGTTGATAAATAATGATCTCTCACGCCGATGTGGGCTATGCCCAAAAGGGTGAGGGAGATTACGGAGATGTGAGCCCCGTGCCGTTGGGCTCGAAGGAGTCCCATGACCCACCTACAGTAAGTTGGTGGTTGAGGGCTAAGTCTCTACACTTGATCATGATTGAACATAAAATGATTGAAATGAAAGCGTAGGGACAAACGGATAAGACCAGCATTTTTTAGTACTTTTTCGCTATCCATAACATCTTTTATTTCTATTTCAAGTCTCAACGGTGTGTAAGAATCATTCAAGGTCATTATTATTTCTCCTTCAAAGTGTGCCCAGTGCTCCGCTTCACCATTTGCCAAGTAAATTTCAATGAATTCGTTATCCGTCACGAATTCTATATCAGAGATTTTTTCACTTTTTAAATTTTTTAGTACTTTTTCGCTATCCATAACATCTTTTATTTCTATCTCGACTTTTAAAGGTCTATAAAGTTTATCAAAGGTCATTATTATTTCTCCTTCAAAGTGTGCCCAATGCTTTTCCTCGCCGTTTGTTAGTTGTATAATAATCCTTCTATCCTTTAATTTAACTCTAGATTTAGCCCTTATTCTTGAAGCTTCTGCTAATAAATCGTCTGGTGAAAGAGGAATATCAATTAGTGGTTGCTTATTGTTCTTCAGATAGTTAGCATAATCCTCAAGGAACTTGGCAAATTCCTCTTCCATAAGTCCTTATAATCTCTTAAGCCTTATATTCGTTTACGCCTTATATATCAACTATATGAAACTATTACTGTAGAAGTTAGTAATTCTTATCTTGTAACAAGTAAGTCAGTTCTTATTTTTAAATATTTGTGGAGTTAGAGTAAACAATATTTTTAAACTCTTGTGGAGTCTGAATACACAGATGATAGAAGAATATAATCCTTGGTGGATTTCTAAAGAGAGGATAACTGAGATTGAGATATATAGAAAGTATGAAGAGTCAGAAGTTAAGTGGGTTCCTGACGTTATTGGAAAAGTGAGCTTATCTCCTTACTCGTTAAACTTCATTTTCGGCCCTAGACAAGTAGGAAAGTCGACTGCGTTAATATTACTTATAAAGAAATTATTAGATGAAGGAAAAATAAATCCTAAGTCAATTTTCTATTTCTCCTGTGATAAATTAGCGGACTATAAAGAATTGGATGAGGTTTTAGAGGAATATATAAAGTTTAAAAAGGCTAATAACGTTTCATCATCTTTCATTTTTCTAGACGAGATAACTTATCCTAAGGAATGGTATAGGACTTTAAAGAGTAGGATAGATAAAGGAGATTTTAGAAATGACGTCCTAGTTGTTACTGGGTCTTTATCAATGTCTGCAAAGAGGGAAATTGAAACTTTTCCTGGAAGGAGAGGTAAAGGCAAGAATTTATTAATGCTTCCTTTACCTTTTTCGAAATATATAGAATTATTTAACGTTAAGGTACAGAAAGGAGATTTAAGCTTCGTTCTTTCAAACTATATGCGAAATATTCAGTTCTTGCATGAATTAAATGAGCTTCTTGAAAAATATTTGATCACAGGAGGATTTCCTAACGCCATAAGGGATTACATAAAATATGGGAAAGTGAGCGAGGAAACGATAAGTGATTTCATATCCAGTATAGTTAGTGAAGTAAATAAGTTAAAGAGAAGTGAAACTTTCTTTAAACTCACAATAAAAGGCATAATAGAAAGGACTTCCAGTGATTTCAGTTATCATACTCTCTCAAGGTCATTTGGAGTTGGCACAGTGAAGACTGCGATAAGTTATGTAGAGCTTCTCCAGAAACTATACTTACTTAAAGTTTTAGAGCAGGTAGACCTACAAGGTAATGTACTAACTAGGAAAGAAAAGAAGTTCTATTTTATAGATCCCTTCATATATAGATCGTTCGCCTTTTGGACGTTAACTAACTTGCCTGAAGAGAGTAAATTAGTTGAAAGTGTAGTAATTTCTCATCTGTCTAGAATCTACGATACGTTTTATACCAAAGCAAAAGGAGAGATAGACGCTGTAATAAAAAGTGGGGAAGAAATGTTAGGGTTTGAAGTGAAGTTTGGTAACGTTAAGGCTGAGAAGAAAATTTTGGGGAGAATGAAAAGGGTGTATATCTTAAGTAAGGATAAAGTGGAAGATAATGTAGTGCCGATTTCGATTCTCTTAGGGATGCTCGACATTCCCCAAGCTATTGAATTGAAAGTATTGACTTAGGTTACTAGAATATTTAATTCCCATTTTTAATTTATATTCAATTATTATATCGTCTTTATTATCACATCTCAAAAAGAATAAATATCCTTAAATTTGGGGCTATTTTTCAATCTACTATTTAAGCAAGTTCCTATAAACAAGCCTTCCCCTTCATCTGCCCTGGTTTTTCACCAGAGCTCCAGAAACTCTTTTTGCCGGAGCAAGGGGATGATGGCAGGTAAGGGATCAATATGATACTGAAGGATATAGAGAACATTATAGAATGCTGGCAAAGCCTATAATAACAATGTTAAAGGAGTACCAAAAGGAAGGATATGACGTCGTGCTTATAGGAGTTGATGGAAGTCCATCTTGCGGAATTAATTTATCTCCAACTAGTAAGAAATGGGAGGCCCACCAACTCTTAGAGATGAAGATGCATGGAATGCTGAGATGGTAAATAAACCTGGAATTTTCATGGAAGTGTTAATGGAAGAGATTAAGAAGGCAGGATTAAAGGAACCTAAAGTAATTGGTGTAGGTTTAGATTTAAAAGATGCAGAACATTGGAATAGCGAGGAAATTACGAATATTATAGCCGGATTAAAGGAGAATCTTTCAAAGTGAATTCGGCTCTATATTAAAAATTCTGTAGAAATAATTAAATCTCCTAGAGAAAGTGGTAAATATACTGTCTATTTAGATTACGGATAGACTAAAAGTGAGGAGATCTAGGAAGCTATAGATAAAGATAATTTATTTTATGGTGTTTCATAATAAGATAAGAAGATTGAAAGTTAGATGAGTAAAGAGGCTAAGATTATAAATTAAGCCAAGAAGAGAAGAACTTAAATAAGATTATAATCCTAACCATTGTTTGTCTCTAGTTGTGTGCCTCTAAAAAATTTTTATATAATCTTGAAACTTCCTAATATATGCTTACTAATAGAAGAGAAGTCCTTAAGATTTCCTTTTCTGCGTTCTTCGCAGATTTAGGATATCAAGCAGCAGTAGCTTCTTTCCCCATAATTTTAGTATTCTATTTTCATGCCCCCATTTTAATCTACGGAATCGCAGAATCATTAAATTACGGCGGAGGTAGTTTAATGTCACTTCTTGGAGGTTATCTTGCAGATAAATATGGTAGAAAGAAGATAGGCGTAATTGGGAATTCGTTGATTGTAATACTTTCTTTCACCGGTTTGGCTGTAAATTATATACAAGCTCTAATCCTTTTTATGTTAGGTTGGTGGTTTAGGAATTTTAGAACTCCTGCAAGGAGGGCAATGGTTAGTGAAGTTACTCGAGAAAATGAAAGATCTGAAGCTTACGGAATTCTTCACGCCCTTGATATAGGAGGGGCAACTCTTGCAATACTTTATTTAACAATAGCCCTCTATTTAGGAATTAGGGCTACAGTTGTAGTGTTATTTACTGCAATACCAATCATAATCTCGACAATACTTCTAGCAATGGTTAAAGCTGGAGGTAAAGGTAAGCCTAAAATTATGGTTAGGAAAGGCTGGATATTAGTAATCTCAACAATGTTCTTTGCGTTCAGTCAATACAGTTTCGGTTTTCCGATAATTACTACTGCAGAATTTACTCATAAGCTTTACTTAGCTACCATAACTTACGGAATATTCTTAGTTTCGTCTGCGCTTTTCGGATACGTTTTTGGAAAATTAAGGTTAAGCGACTACAAAGCTCTAGCATTTCTAGGTTATTTATTAGCCTCCTTAGCTTCTTTAGGTTTTGCTTTTCTTTCGCCCTTAGGTTTAATTGGAATTTACCCATTATCTGCCCTAATGGGTATAGCTGTTGCATCTACAGAAACATTCGAGCCTACTATAATCTCCAAGTTAAGTAAAGGCGAAGTAGGAACTTCAATGGGTGCATTATCTTTAGGTAGAAGCATAGGGTTATTAATAGGGAACACAGCCATGGGTTTCTTATACCAAATAAGCTTCTCTTATGCTTATGCTTTTGCCTCCATAATGTCATTCATAGCGTTTATGATAGTGATAACTTCATTAAGAGAATGAGGAATTAGTTAGAATTTCTTACTATACCTCTTTATCTTTTCTCTAATTAGTACCGTGCTTATTATCGTTATAATAATGAGTGTAAGGGGTCGGAGTTTCATTGAGGTTTCATGAATTTGTATTCGACCTCTCGTCCTCATGCCCCTTATTTCCCTCCCCGTGCCGTCTACGGGAGCTAAACCACTCCCTTCAAGGACATGGGGAGTTTC